>Ga0074045_10001674_pt1 | contig 21112 bp, 17 predicted proteins | sample BogForMeECP23OM2_FD_94442 | JGI IMG/M metagenome (GOLD analysis project Ga0074045, IMG submission 94442) | Bog forest soil microbial communities from Calvert Island, British Columbia, Canada - Bog Forest MetaG ECP23OM2 | ecosystem: Environmental > Terrestrial > Soil > Wetlands ...
CAAGCGGTGAATCGTCGTCTTCCACGCCTTCCGCCAACCAACTGGGACCATGTTTGCCCAAGAGGCCGTTGGCTCTGGCTGCAAGACACCGCCGATGGACCTCAGTGGTTGGATCCTTCCAGAGAGCCCTTGCCGCGGCCACATCAGCTGCGCCCGCCATACGCAGGAATCGCTCGCCCTGGGTGCGTCTGCGTGCGACATTCCAGGGGACCTTCAGCGCCATGCGTCCGAGCGTGAATCTCGATTGGTGGCGCTGCTTCACTCCGGTCTCCTCTGCTCAGGCTTCCCCGAGTCCATAGCATCCGTCGCGGACCTCAAGTACGCGTGAAGATCGGATAGCGTTCCCGGGCAGCCAGCTTTGGCTGCCAACGCCGCCAATGGACCGGACCACGGGTTCTCTCCCAACTGAATGTCATTCAGGCTCGCTATTTCACAGAAGCTCCTTGGCAGATTCGTGAGCTGGTTGCCCGAGAGATCGAGGTACTGCAAGTCGATCAGATTGCCGATGTCCTCTGGGAGTGCCGTGATTTCATTGTCGGCGGCGTTCAGCCTTTCCAGCTTCACTAATCGTGTGATCTCCCGAGGTAGTTCACACAGGCTGGCCTTGTCCGCGCACAACGCCTCCAACTCACGAAGACTGCCAATTTCGGGAGGCAGGGTGCGCAGTAGATTCCTGCTCACCTCCAATCGGCGCAGGTTCACTAACTCCCCAAGCCATGCCGGCAGCTGTGCAAGCTGGTTGCGGTCCAAGTGAAGGACCTCCAGTTTCGAGAGCGCTCCCATTTCTTCGGGGAGGCTGGTGAGCTGGTTCCCGGAAAGATTGAGCTCCGTCAATTGGACCATCCGACCTATTTCTGACGGAAGATCCGTCAGGCGGTTATCGGATAGATCCAGCTTCCTAAGATTGCGTAGCTCGCCGAAGGAGCGGGGAATCCTGCAAAGTTGGTTGCCGGCCAGCGACAATTCCACCAAAGTGGAGAGCCGACCCCAGCCGACATCGACATCGGTGAGGTCATTGCGGTTAAGGTTGAGTTGCTCGAGACTCGCTAGGTCCAGAATCGCTAGCGGAAACGTCGTGAACTGGTTGGACTCGAGATTGAGGGTGGTCAGCCTCGTTAGCGAAGCGAGATCTGGCAACGCCGCCAGGTCATTACAGGACAGCTCCAGCATCGTCAAGTTAGTAAGTCGACTGATCTCTGGGTCCAACTCCGTCAACTCATTGCCGTAGCAGAGAGTCTCCAGGCTGACGAGGCCCAATAACTCACGCGGTATCGTATTGCGTTCATTAAAGGAAAGGTGGAGCATCTTGAGCTGTGACAGTTGCCCAAACTCCAAGGGCAACGACTGAACTTCCGTGCCGTGTAAACGGAACGTCGTCAATTCGGTAAGTTGGTAGATTTCACTCGGGAGGGATTGCAACGGGTTGTGCGATAGGTCCAGCGACTTCAGGTGCGGTATCCGGAATACCTCGGAAGGAAAGTCAGTGAACCCGTTCTGGCTGAGATTCAGAACTTCGAGGCGCTCCAAGGACGCGATTTCGGGACATAATGTTTCCAGCTTGTTGCGAGAAAGGTCCAATTCAGTCAGCTCGCGAAGACCGTCTAGCCCCGGACCGACCCGCTCCAATTCGTTCGACCGCATGACCAGCTTCTTTAGGCCAGTCAGCTGGCCCAGGGCGGCCGGCCAAACCGGAAAACGATTGTAGTCGAGGATCAAGCAGGTGAGCGCCCGCATCTTCCCGATGTCCGATGGAAGTTCGGACAGCGTGTTGCCAGTTAGGTCCAACTCTTTAAGCTCAGGCAACGTCAGTAAAACACGCGGAACTTCCGTTAGGTGGGTCCACTCCAGGACAAGCCTACGAAGACATCGGAGAACTGAAAACCCGTCCGGGAGCGTTTCCAGGCGACTGTTGCCGATGTTCAACTCCTCCAACTGCGACATCGCGACAATCGCTGCGGGCACGCCGAAGTCGAGCAGATTGTCTGAGACGTCGAGAGCCTTCAAGTATGGTAGCTGCGCCAACTCCGGTGGCAATTCCTCTAGCCAATTACTGCGCAACGAGAGTCTCTGGAGTTTCGCGAGGTGCGCAATGGCCGATGGCAGGCGGTGGATTCCCCGCCAACTCAAGTCGAGTTCGACGGCACCGTCCTCTGCTGCCTGCATTATTCGATTGATGATCTGTTCATCGGTCATTGCTGTTCTGTTGCTCCACGGGCCAACTCGCGCGTCCTTGCCTCGGCGTCGTGGCAGCATTCCTCCCTCATCCAGTCGGGCAGGCGATTGAGAGCGACTAGATACTCGACCGCACGCCGCCGGCAATCGGATGAGAAGGTGTTCTCGAAGAGTAGTTCCAAACTGTCAAATGCTTCGTCGACTGCATTCGCCTTCACGAAATCGAGGACGGCGAGACACAGCGCGTGATACGCCGACCCGGAAAGATCGCGCTGCAACGCCTCTTCAATCAACCCGTAGTCGCCAGGGTCGCTTCGACGCGCCAGTAGGCGCACTCCCAGGCAGCAGCGTTGGCTGGTTGCCAGCAAGTCGCGTCCCAGAGTTCGCACTTCCGGTTCGTCGATGGTAGCTAACACCCTCGTCGCTGCATGAGACAAGAAAGGATTGGCGGTTCGCACGACTTCGATCAGTGGGGCGATTGAGCCCGGGAACCGGCGGCAGCTGAAAACCAACAGATAGTTCCAAATACGGCGCTGATCGGTTTCAGAAAACATGTCCGCTGCCAGATCCTTCAGTTCATCCTCGGTCGCCCTCTTCGCCCAGATCAGGAGCGATACCATATTCGGTGTCCCGTCCTGCATCTGGCGCCGGATCTCCGAGTAAGGCGCGTTGGGCGTATCCCAATTGGCCGCAAGGTCCTCACCCTCTTTCGCCAGGCGAGCGTCCTCGGAATGCGCCAACTCCCGCAGGCGCGCCATCTCCGGGTTGTTCGAAGCTGCGTCAGCAAGCGCCTGTGCCGCGGCCTCCTTTCCATCACGCTCTTCGAGTGCGGACACCAGATGGTTGAACTGCCATAGCCTGAACCGCTCTTCCACGCGTTCAAGGAGCGGGACGACAAACAGCAACGCATCCAGGCCATCCATCTTGACCAAATAGGCGCCGCAACCAACCTCGGCGCGCACGAATCCTTCTCGCGAGAAGAAGTCATAGAGCAGGTGCCGGACGCCTTCATCGCCGTCCGCCGCCCAGTGGCGTGCCAAGGCAAACAGCTGAAGAATATCGTTTGGATGAAGTTCATCGACTGGCGACCGGAGGACCGCGATGACGCCGTCCCGAAAAGGTCGCGGATCGGCGGTCATCTGTATCAGGTTTGCCAAATAATATCCGCGCGTCTCTTCAGATTCGGGGTCGTAGCAAAGATTGTGCGTGCACGCATGCAGCAGAGCGTCCTGATAACGTGACTGCTCCCCATTCTGAATAAAGGCCGCAGCCTTTCCACGCCCCTGCTTGAGCCATCTCTCAAAATCAGTATTCGTCATTTTTTACTCTTCCCGGAAAACCCTCACCGGGTTCCCGCGCTCCAGCGCCCGATGCGCCTGCCAGCGCTCGCGCTCCGCCGCGCTGCGTTGCTGGTCTTTCAGTCCCTCCAACTTGCGCGACAGGCGGGCAACCGCCAGCGCCTTGTTCCTGTGCTGGGAGCGCTCTTCGGACGCGCTCGCCTGCAATCCTGTGGGCACGTGCGTCACCCGCACCGCCGACTCCGTACGGTTGACGTGCTGTCCACCCGGCCCGCTCGCGCGCATGGTCTCAAAGCGAACGTTGCGAGGATCGAACTGTGCAGCGGACGGAGGCTCCAGGACTTCCACGCCAACGAACCAGTTCTTGCGTTTGTGCTCGGGACGGAACGGACTCTGCGCGATCCACTGGACAGTCCCTCGCCACGCGCCGACGAAGCGTTCCACGCCCTCCGCGTCGGCAACGGCGAACAGCACCGACTGCGCCGTGCCGGGCTTCGGTCCCGGCTCGACATCCAGCGTTCTAATCTCGATGCCAGCGGCCGCGGCGTCATTCTGCATCTTCTCCGCCACTTTCAATACGGCCCATGCGCATTCCGCAGGGCCATGCCCGGCGCTCACCTGGAGCCAAACTCCCTGACGTTCCAATCCCTACCTCCTCACCTTATACGTCACCACCGGACGAAGCAGCGCGATGATCTGAATCAGGCCTTCTCGCGCCAGGTCATCGATCACGACCGTGATGTTCTTGTACGCCTGCGGGGCTTCTTCGTACAGCAGTTCCCTGTCTTCGCAGATCACGTGACTGCCGAGTTCCGTGCGCGTGAGGTCTTTCGCCGTGAATCGCTTTTCAAGGCGTGCCCGGCTGTCCGTCCGTGCCCACTTACGGCCGGCGCCGTGCGCCAACGAATAGCACGACCGCTCGCCGGCGTCGACCGGCAAAACCAGATAACTGAATGCGCCGCGCGATCCAGGAATCACGAGCGGCCCACAGGTCGATGGCGCTGCTCCTTTTCGGTGCAGCCAACAGACCCGCCCGCCGATTTCGCCCTGCTCGATCCAGTTATGACAGACATCGAACCGGCGCTGACCTTCGGCTCCCAACCGTTCGGTTACTCTGGCGGCGATCAATGCGCGGTTAGCTTCAGCCCAATACCTCGCATGGTCGTGGCGGGCGAGGTATTTTGCTGCCTCAGGGCTGTCCGAGTCCAGTCCTTCGAAGCGAAACCGATCCACCTGCTCCCTCAAGATTGCTTCGCCGAATCCCCGCGACCCGCTGTGCACGAGCAAGTACACCTGCTCCTCGGTGAGCCCCGCTCTCTCGAAGGCATCGGCATTCTCGACGCGTTCGATCACCTGCACCTCCGCGAAGTGATTCCCGCCGCCGATGGTGCCCAGAGAATGCTCGAATCCACTCGGCGCGATACCACGTTCCGCCAGCCAAGCCCCCGCGTCGCCGTCCCATGGTTCATCCAGCCGGCGCAATTTCTCTGCCCATGCCTCGCGCCGCACCTTCGAGGCTTTAAGCGACGTCTGCCAGAGCCCGACGCCGCAGCCAATATCGTTTCCCACCAGCGCCGGATAGAGCCGGCCCTCAACAGCGAAGGCGGCGCCGATAGGACTGCCTTTCCCCGGGTGGAGATCGGGCAGTCCCACGGCGAGCCGCATTCCCGGCAACCCAGCGGTCTTCTTCAACTGTTGTTCCGAGGTGCCTTCAATCCAATTGTTGGCGGAAGCAAGCACACGCACTTCCGCCTGTTCGCCCGGACATTCATTCATCATGGTCGTCGAAATCGAAATACCTTTCCTTTTGGTGCAAACGGAAGAGACCGCCCTTCCGGCAGCAAGATGGCGTGTTCGCGCCGCACGTGAAAGTGATCGCAGAACCCGTCAGTGATGATCAGAATCGGACCCGACTCCGGGAAGTCCGCCGCACGCTCCAACAGATCGATGCCCGGCTGCAGCACCGTGCCGCCACGCCCCCGAACCTTCACACTTCCCGCGATATCGTCAGGCCGCATATAGCCGGCGTCATAGGCGAATGCATCGCAGAATACCACCCGCGCGGCCGATACCTCGCGCGACTCGCTAAAGCTGGCAATCGTGCCCAGGCAGTCGCCAAGCAGCAAGCGGTCCATGGACCCCGACGTGTCCAGAACCACACCGAATGTCCGCCCGTCCAGCGAGAGCGGCGCTGGTATGTAACGAGGGCGCGGAATATCCGGCGTACTGCTCTGCCGCCGGCTTGGTCGCGCATAGCTGCGCACCTTTTCGAGCGGCGGAAAGCAGTCGTCGAACCAGCGCGCAAGTTCCACGTCCCAAGGGATGGGCGGCTGGTTCATCGCCCGGATCTCCTCGATGAGCGCGGCCGGGAGCAACCCGCGCCCCTGCTCATGGTGATAGAGCAGTCCCTGCGCCAGGCAACTGCGATAGAAAGCGTCGAGGTCCGCCCCGTCCTGCGTGGCCCACCAGTTCACGGACGGCGCATCGAGGATGTCGCCCAGGCCAACGCCGCGGAAGGTGCCCAACCGGCGGAATCGCCGCAGGTCAGTCACGATCCGGTCGTAAACTGCCTCTGCCGATAGCCCCTTGAGGCTTTCATCCAGGAGCAAACCCACCTGGGGGACGGAACCAATGCGCATCTCAGCAAGCCACTCGTTGATCACGAAATCGCACGCGACGTTCCATAGGTAGGGATCGCGCCCGCGGCAGCGCATCGAGTGGCGCAACGCAACATGCAGCAGTTCGTGCGCCATCACGAAGCGGCATTCGCCGTCCGTCAGCCCCGCTGCGGGATTGACGTAGAGTTCCTTTCCGTAGTCGCTGACCGCCGCGATCGAGATACTGAGACGGCCGCAAATCGTCGGCTCCTCGATCAGTTTGAAAGTGGCGGCCAGTGCGCCCAGCAGCGGATAGCTGCTAACGAACCAGTCGCGCGCCCGCCGTGCGGGTGTCGACCGTTTGCCACTCCTGCCATCGAGCGGTTCCGCGCCGCCAGCGATACTGATGGCGCTCGAGACCGCCTGGACAAGGGCGTATCCGAAGATCTGCTCCCAGGTTTCTTTGGTGGTTCCATAGCTGTATCGCGGAGGCTTCGGCACCCCTTCGATCATGTCGGTGAAGGACGTTCCCGTAACGCCGTACGAAGCGAGATCGGCAGCCATCCCCTCCTCGCAGAAGTAACGAAACAGCGTTTCCTCGGTCCGCGCCGGCAATTCCGCGCTGCCCAACTCGGGAAGGTTTCGAAGAGGCTCCGGTGGCGTGCCGAGTTTCAGCGTGGCGAGGAACTGCCAGACGACGCATTCGCACGCCGTTTCCCACTCCCGTTGCTGGAACCGTTGCTGGAAATGTCCGAAGCCGAGATGCAGGAGACAATGCGCCAGCACGTACAGCCACTCCTCGGGCTCGGCAACGCGCTTCGGGTGCACGTGGATGGTCCCATCGGCCTCGACCCTCGCCCACCCTTCACGCGGGTACGGACCCTCTTCGCTACGCGACACGGTAGCTCGGAGCAGTAGTGGTCCGAACAGCGGATCCGCCTGCGCGAGACTGTAGCCCTTGTTGAAGTTCTCCAGCGCCCGCGATTTCGACGGTGCGTGCTGTTTCTGCCGTGCCATGTCAGTTAGCCTTCTTCAGGACCAGCCGAGGCAGATCGCGCACGACCTCAACCAGCAGCCAGTTGGGAAGCGATTCACCTTCGCCATCGCTGACCACCATCTGAGCCATTTCCAGACTGATGGACGCCAACTCCTTCAGCAGCGCCTTTCCGCGATGCGCCAACTCCTTGTGCGTCGCGCTCACCGTTGAACGGTCTACCGGCAGTTCCTTCACCAGATGGGCGCGAAACGACTGCGCAAGGAAATAGAGGATGTCCCGGTCCTGCGGCTCCGCTGGCCAGATCATATCGCCGTCGAGGATCGCCTTGAGCTTGTAGCGGCTCCGGATCTGTTTGGCGAATGCTTTGAATTGCCCAGCGTGTTCCGCCGAAACGCAGCCGAAAGCCAGGACTTCGAGGATCTGATCGTTCAGCGTGTCCCCGTATTCGTGCAGCGCATCGCTGAGCATGTGCCAGGAACGGGGGCTTGAGAATGTCTCTTCGTGCTTCGGCGGCTGCACCCAAAGATGGTCTGGCCGATTCTGAATGTACTGGACCACGAGAGGATGGATATTGTTGGCGCCTGCCCACTCCAGCCAGTCCCGGTGAGACACCTTCAGATGCACGTGGATCATGCGGTTGATTAGAGCGGACGACATCGGTTTGACGATGGCGCTATCTTGCGCGCGATTGCCGGCGCCGACGACGACTGAGCCGCCGGGAAGGCAGTACTCGCCGATCCGCCGCTCATGAATCAGACTGTAGAAGGCTTTCTGCACTTCGTGCGAGCAGGCGTTCAACTCATCGAGGAACAGGCAATAGGGCGTAGTCCGGGCAATAGAAACCGGTGGACAGAACCGGCTGCAGCCGTCGACGATTTGCGGTACGCCGATCAGGTCTTCGGGCGCCAGTTGACTGCCGAGCAGAGACACGCAGGGTAATCCGACTTCGCCGGCGAAGCGCTGCACCAGCGCGGATTTCCCTATGCCGGGCGGACCCCAAATGAAAACCGGGCGTACCACCGCGACGTTCAGAAGGAAGTCGCTAAGTTGTCTTTGCGTAAGTGTTGTGCAAGCATTCATCGGCTAAGTTACGATTGGCGTTGATAAGCCGCGCGAAGTATCCTCCTCGCTGCGGCAAGTGGTTGTGGCAAGAACGCTGGAGACAGACGTAGCCCATGCTTCCTCGCAGCCCGGACAGGCGCGAAGAGCGGAACCCTTCAGGGCGGTCGAATCACCGGCTGTTCTTAGTAAAGAGTCGAATAGCCCGAGAGCGCGAAATCATGCGGGCTCGTGGCCTGTGCGGACTTGCTTGGGCGAAGAAACCGAGCGAAGAAGAATGACGAACTTATTGATGATAATCCAGACACTGGCTCCAATGCAAGAGAATTCAGACCCTGGCATCTGCTGCAATCGCGCTGAGCTATCCTGAAATCATCCCCATGGACCGCTATTTCACCGAGCTTGCGACCGCGTTTGTGCGAGTGCGATTGGATCAGTCGCAGGGGACCATTGATACAGGCCTTCAGGCTGGATTGCGACTTCACAAATTCAAGCTGAACGTCGAACTGCTTCGTGTTCGTACCGTGCTCGGAATGCTCAAGAGCTTGCAGCCCGAGAACTTACTCGACCTTGGAAGCGGTCGCGGAACCTTCTTGTGGCCGCTGCTGGCGGAGTTTCGGAATCTTCCGGTAACGACTGCCGAGATCGCTCTCCGGCGATCAACCTATCTCGCGGCGGTGAGAAAAGGAGGAGTCCAGCGCTTGACGGTCGTCCGAGCGGACGTTCACCGCTGGCCGTTCGCGCCGCGATCGTTTGATGTGGTGACCATGCTGGAGGTGCTGGAGCACCTGGCAGATCCGCTCCTGGCTCTTAGAGAGGGCCTCCGTTCGGCGCGCCGTGCTGTCGTGGTCAGTGTTCCATCCACCCCGGACGAGAACCCGGAGCACCTCCACCTGTTCGGCATGGAACAACTGAAGAACATGGCCGCGGAAGCCGGCGCCGGGCGCACGACCTTTGAACATGTGCTGAATCACCGCATCATGCTGGCCCAAATCCGATGAGGAGCATCGTCAAATATCCCAGAACTCCGCATTTGGATGGTTCTCGGGTGCAGCCCGGCGACGAAGACCTGGCAGTTGTTGCAGCGGCCGACCTGGAACGCCTGCCCCTGGTGATTGAAGAGAAGTTGGACGGCTCCAATTGCGGGATTGGCTTCGATGCCGATGAGACTCTCGTCTTACAGAGCCGTGGTCACGTGCTGACGGGCGGCCCGCGCGAGCGGCAATTCGATCTGCTCAAGCGTTGGGCGAGTTCGCATCGCGAGTCACTCTGGAAGATTCTTGGAAGTCGATACTTGATGTATGGCGAATGGCTTTACGCTCGCCACACAGTTTTCTACGACGACCTGCCGCATTACTTGCTGGAATTCGACATGCTGGACCGCGAGACCGGGATGTTCCTATCGACAGACCGCCGCCATGCGCTGCTCTCAGGGTCCCCGGTACATTCGGTGCCGGTACTGGCCAGAGGTCCGGTCCCCGCGTGGGAGAAGCTGATCGCACGGTCCCAATGTTCTACGTCTGAGTTGATGGAGGGCCTCTACATCAAGTGGGAAGCCGATGGACACGTTCTGGGACGCTATAAGTACGTGCGGCAGGAGTTCCTACAGACAGTGGCGGACTCGATGACGCATTGGATGGATCGCCCGATCGAGCCCAACCGGCTGCGCCCCGGGGCCGACCCGTTCCAATGACGTGCCAGTTCCCCCTTCAAGTTCCGGAGCCGCCTGGATGGCGGATTGACTGGGACACTCTGGATCGACACTTCCAGTGGATCCGGGCCATGCGCGCCTGCCCACAGGATGCGACTTATCACGCGGAAGGCGACGTCTGGGCGCATGTCCGGATGGTGTGCGAAGCGCTCGCCGCGATGGAAGCCTGGCGCGGGCTCCCGGCCAACGATCGCGAGATCGTATTCGCTGCGGCTCTCCTCCACGGTGCTGCAAAACCTTCCTGCACGCGGCACGAGGATGGTAGGGTCACCAGTCGCGGTCATTCACGACGCGGCGCCATCCTTGCCCGCCGCATTCTGTGGGAGTTGGGCACGGACTTCGCGGCACGTGAACAGGTCTGTGGACTCGTGCGGTACCACCAGAGTCCCTTCCATCTGATCAACCGCGCGGATGCTCAAAGCCTGGCCTTTCTAATTAGCCAAACTGCAAGGTGCGGCCTGCTGGCGATGCTCGCGAGGGCCGACGCATTGGGCCGCCAATGTTCGGATCAGTCTTCGATTCTGGAACACGTGGCGCTGTTCGAGGAGTTCTGCAGAGAACAACACTGCCTGCTCACGCCAAGGCGATTCCCATCGGCCCACAGCCGCTTTCTGTATTTCCGTGCTGAAGGCCGCGACCCGAATTACCGGGCTTATGACGACACCCGATGCGCAGCGACGCTGCTGTCCGGTTTGCCCGGGTCCGGCAAGGATACGTGGATCGCGGAACACTTGAGCGGCTTGCCGGTAGTCTCGCTTGACGCGATTCGCGAAACCCTTGAAGCGGAGCCGACTGGCAATCAGGGAGCAGTCATTCAGGCTGCGGGCGAAGAGGCCCGCGCACATCTCCGCGAGGCCCGTGATTTCGCCTGGAACGCTACGAACCTGAGCCGCGACGTACGCCGGCAACTGATCGACCTTCTCGCCGACTATGGCGCGCAGGTTCGCATTGTCTATGTCGAAGCGAACCCGGCCCGCCTGTTCCCGCAGAATCGGAACCGCGAGGCTGCGGTGCCTGAGGAAGCTCTGCAGCGAATGATGGAACGATGGGAAGTGCCCAATTCGACCGAGGCCGATGAAGTCGAATGGTGGGTGAACGGCGAGAGAAGGTCGAAGTGAAGCGGTACAAGTCTCGAAATGCCCCACGCAAACGCATGCCACGGCAAGAGATTCCTGAGCATGGCCGGCGCGGCCGGGGGTGAGCCCGCTTGAGAGATCTCAGCACTTACGCGCATCCTTGGTGTCTTGCCGCAAGAGTGAGTGGCTGCTAGGTGACCTCGCGGCGAAACCTGGGCACACAGCCGGCACGCATGTAAGGACGTACGCGCTGGGCGTTGTTGAACTCTCGAGTGTTTCGGCCGCTGAACCGGGCGGCCTCGGAACGGAACACGTGCGTTTCGCACTGTAGCGGAAAATGTAGCGACTCCACTTCAAAAAAGGTCGCTACAGTGCATAAATGAGGTTCTGGACTGGCCGGCCTAGCATCCATGCAAGCAATTGATATGTCGCAACTTATATCAGCATGTAGCAAGGCCGCACGATCCCAACCGGCCTTCTGTTAACCGAAGGGTTGTAGGTTCGAGTCCTACCTGAGGAGCCAAATCCTCTTTCTCCGAAAGTTCAGTCCCCGGTAGTTAACAACTGTGCCTCCCGCGCGCCCGTCCCTTCTCGCGTATTATCCCCAATAAAGCCAAGTAGTTCCGGGGCATTCGGTTCTCCGCGCCACGCCCCGGAGAGTGGGCCCGTTTGCCTTGGCGAGACCGTTTTCTCTCCCCGTTGTCTGGCCTCTCCACGGTGCCGGAGAGTGCCCGAGCTTGGTTAACGCCACCGTCCGTCTCGGTGCGCAGCAAGGATTTCGAAATTCTGGCCTTGGTTTCGTAGGCGTGTTCGACTCGCCCCGGAATCGCCTATGCTGGAAGTGTTCTGCGCGACACTCCGGTCGTGGCGCCTGGCCGAACGCCGATTCGATGCGCCATCTACACCCGCCAGTCTGTAGAGCCCCACGATGATTTCTCGTCCTGCCAGGTCCAATTCGACCTGTGCCAGGCCTACGTTCGCTCTCGACGCTTGTTGGGGCACGAGCTAATTGAGGAGCGATTCGACGACGTAGGCTATTCCGGCACGACCCTTGACCGGCCAGCGCTGCGGCGATTGCTGGCTGTGATTCGCTCCGGTGGCATCGAACAAGTCGTCATCCATCGCCTGGACCGGCTGTCGCGGAACCTGCGGCACTTCATCACCCTATTCGAGGAGCTTCGGGAGAGCAACGTCACGTTGTCGGTGGTGACGGCGCCGGAACTGGGAGCGGCGGCGCTGGACAAGCTGATGCTGAGCATCCTCGCGTCGTTTGCGGAATTCGAACGCGATCTCGCTGCCGCCCGGATAGCGGAAGCCCGCGAGCGTCTTAAAGCCCACGGAAGACGAATTGCGGGAGCCACTCCCTTCGGATACTCAGCCGATCCCCACACGAAGCAGTTGGTCGTCTGCGACGAAGAAGCCCAGGCTGTGGTGAAGATGTTCCACTGGGCCGCAGGAGGCATCACCCCGTCGGTGATCGCATCGTACGCCAATGCCCTGGGCTGGATCACGGGAGGGGCGAGGCCATGGACCGCACGCCAGGTACTCTCGACTCTCACGAACCACGTGTACGCCGGGCTCGTGGTCCACGGTTTTGCGTTCCGAAAGGGATGTCACGCGGCGCTGGTCGACCAGGACCTGTATCACAGAGTTCAGAATCTGATCTCCGGCCGCCGGAACCGGATCCCTGGCAAGCGGGGAAGCGGCGCCGGAATCACGTGGATTCTCAAAGGGCTTCTGTGCTGCGGACAGTGCGGCCGGTTGATGAGCACCCACATCGTGCGCTCCGGTCCGGTCCTGCGCCGTTATTACCGGTGCCGCTCGACCGCGCGCGGACGCGAAGCTTGCAAAGGCGTGATGGCTTCAGCCCACGAAGTAGAAAATGCCGTCTTGTCCGTGATCGGCGCCAATGCCAAGCTGCTCTCAAAGGAGCAGTGCGCCGCGGTGAAGGAGATGGTCCGGGGGGTCGTCTATGACGCAGGTTCCAGATCCGTTCGGATCGAGCTATTCAAGCCGCTTGACGGCTCGGCTCATGCTGAAGCTGAAGCAACTGATCGGCCCGCAGCGACACAGAAGCGTATGTCCGGCCCTCGTCGTCGCTGAACTCGACCTCGTACACACCTGGGGTCAGTCGCTCGGCCTTGCATAATCGGGCATCATGTCGAAAGAGGCTGAGGCCGCCCTCCGCCCCGCGCCTCGGCAGTTTGTGTTCAAAGCTGATATCGGTCGGGCAGAAATTCTGTTTCGCCCCGCTGGCTGTACTCCTGCGAGCCCGACCAGGGATGGGACTTCGCATGAATCGTGACAGAGGCTAAGATATGACGGACGACCGGGGTCGGGACTCTGTCACACCGTTCCGGGCGGATTCAGTGCAATGACCTGCCGGCGATTTGCGAAAACACGCAGGATCGTATCCAGTACCGCGTCCAGATCCTTGGCGACGTCGTCGGCGAGGAAGCGCAGGACAATATAGCCGTTCTCCTGCAACAGTTGGTCCTTGCGGCGGTCTCGGCGGTACGCAACAGGATCACCGAGGTGCTGCGGACCGTCGAGTTCGATGACCACACGTGGCTTGTCGCTCAGAAGATCGACCTCCATACCGCTGAATCCATCAAATGGGATCGGCAGGCCCGCGTTCAGTTGAAAACGTCCAACGGTGGCCGCTAACGTTTGAAGGCGCCGGTACAGAAAGGCCTCGGTTGCACTGCGTGCGCGACCCACTCCCTCCGCATCCGGAGGTGGGGGGCACGCCACATTAACAAACAACGTTGCGAGGGACGATTCGACGCCGTCCCTGACCAGCCTGCGTACGCTCGCCGCGTAGTCGCGCTTCCAGGCTGCGTCGACAGGCAGCGGAACGTCGGCGGGCCATCCCGAAATCGCGCCCGCGGGTAGGACAATGGCGTATCCGACGGCTTCGTATCCGCGGCAGCGCCGATCGAACATCCGCGCCAGCATCGGGATTTCGAGATCTGCGTAATCGTACACCCGCACCTCGCGCTTTGCTTCGTGGAGCCGGTGGAGCCTGCCCACGTATTGCGCCACAGTCCCGCGCCACGATACGGGGAGGGTCACGAACAGTGTATCGAGACGCGGGTCGTCAAACCCTTCCCCGATGTACTTACCGGTGGCGAGGAGGACGCGCTCCTCATCGTACGGAATCCGCGCCAACCGCTCCGCAACGGCCTCGGTCTCCTTCCTCCCCATGCCGCCTCGCAGCACGACCAAGTGGCGGACACTCCCGGAGAGCTGCGCGGCGAGCGCGTCCAGGTGCCGATTGCGCTCCGTCAGAACGAGGGGCGAGCGGGCCTCGCGCACAGCCCGGATCACATCTTCGCAAATCAGGCGGTTGCGCCCCTCGTCCTCGACAAGTTCCCTGGATAGCGAAAGAAACTCGTTTCGCTGGTCGGGGTCCGGTCCGCGCTTCGAATGAAAGCCCGTGGGACGGACGATCACCGTGTGCTCGAACGGTCTGAGCGCCGCCTGCGCTTTCGCGTTCACCCGGTGGCGCACCGGGCCGCACTGCATAAAGATGATCGGGTGGTGCCCATCCTTGCGCGCGACCGTCGCCGACAGCCCTACAACGAACCTCGCTTTAGCACGGCGCGCGACCAGTTCAAAGCTCTGCGCCGATAGGTGGTGGCACTCGTCCACGATGAGGTGTCCATATCCTCCGACGTGATCGTCCACAACTCCCTTTCGGACGAGGCTTTGGATGAGCGCTACGTCAATCGTCCCGCGCGGCTTGCGGCGCCCGCCGCCGATTCGCCCAATGGCCGAGGCCGGGATGTTCAGAAATGCTGACAATCGCTCGACCCACTGCTCCAGCAGTTGCTGCCGGTGAACGAGCACGAGCGTATTCACGCTGCGCCGCGCGATCAGCCACGCCGCAATCACGGTCTTTCCGAAGGCCGTGGTCGCGGCCAATACTCCGGTATCGTTGGCTAGCATTGCCTCTGCCGCCGCCTGCTGCTCCGGCCGAAGTTCTCCCGTAAACGCGAGGTCGATTCGCTGACCCGGGTTGCGCTCGTCCCTCACTGTCGATTTGATCCCGAGGTCGGCGAGCAACTGACGCACATCGTCCAGGCAGCCTCGGGGAAGGCCGATGTGATGCGAGTGCTCTTCAGCGCAGGATATTACTCGCGGTTTACCATAGGTAGGCAGCCGCATCGCCTGTGCCTTGTAGAACTCCGGATTCTGAAAGGCCGCGACGCGGAGCAGGCGATTTCGCAGGGGTGGTGGTAGGCCCTCTCTGGCGACGTAGATCTCGTTCCCCAGCACGAGTTCCAGGCTGCGCGGCAGTTCGCCTGCAATCGGGGGCTCTTTCCGGCGGCGCGATGGCTGCGTCGTCCAGGGCTCAGGTTCATCTTCCTCGGCGAGCGGAAACCGGATGCCAACCACATTCCCCCAGCGTTCGGCTTTGCGTACGAGGTCCTCGATGTGCGCGCGGCCGACCTTCCCAACCGAGAAGAGAAACGCCCATTGATCGGCGTGGGGATTGAAATCGTCATCGAGGAACAGGCTGTTGCCCCGCTCACGCGGCTGTTTCTGCAAGGGCAGGGCGATCAGGTTGCCGAATCCGCCGTGGGGCAGCGTATCCTGGTTGGGAAAGAATCGGTCGTACGAATCCAAGCCCACGTCGGGCCGGCGCTCCATCGTTTCCGTGAGAATCAGCGAGCCGAGCTTGCGGGCCAGTGCTGCCGGAAGGGCCTCGTCAAAAAAAAGCCACGCGTGCGCGCCGCATCCCGAGCGCGAACGTTCCAGGGCGCAGGGTAGATTCATGCGGCGGCACGTTGCTGCAAAGGCGGCCACGTCATCGCACCAGCCCTCCTTGTCGAAATCGGCGGCGAGGAAAAAACAAGTCTCGTCCAGGAGCATCGGGTAGACACCGACGACGAAAGGTTGTCCGGTATCATCACGACCTGAAAGGTGCCACCGGATTTCGTCATCGGTGACGGTGAGGAACCGGCGGTGCGGGCAATCTGCGCACTTGATTCGCGGTTTCTCGCAGATGCCGGGGACCCACTCGTTCCCGCATGCAGGAGCATATCCGGATTTCCCTGTTCGCCGGCTTTCGAAGCGGCGCGGATAGACGTCGTCGCGTCCTCGGAAGAGCGAGCGAAACAGCGCGATCTTGAGGTCCGGTGAGGACCGGCAATCGACGGGTTCCATCCAGCGTATGCCTATCATAGCGTTCAAGCCGTCCGTCAGCGCCAGTCCCTGGTGAGTTTCGGGTTTGACGGCCCTCGCGTGAGGCGCGCATAATGGTCCAGGAAAGTTGAACCATTATGCGGATGATCGACGGGCAACGGGACCTCTACCAAATCGCTGAAGGACAAGGTGGCTATTTCACGGCGAAACAGGCTGCAGGCCTCGGATACACTGCTAGCAAGCGGAACTACCACGTCGGGGCCGGCAACTGGGTCCGTGAGCATCGCGGCATCTATCGCCTGGCGCTCTTTCCGGCGCCCGCGCGCCCCGATCTGATCCTCTGGTGGCTTTGGTCGCGGGGACGTAGCGATTCCCCACAAGGAGTGTTCAGCCACCGGACGGCTCTGGCTCTCCACGAACTCACGGATGTCAACCCCTCCAAGCTCGATCTGACCGTGCCATCCGCCTTTCGGAAAGGCTCGGCGATCCCGCCTGTGCTTCGGCTCCACTTTGCCGACGTCGCCGCCATCGAAATGGAGATGCTCGAAACCGTCCCGGTGACCACAGCGCTGCGCGCCATCGTCGATGTGTGGCACGAGAAATCACTGCCGGAATCTTCGCTCCGGGGTGCCTTCGCGGAGGCCAAGCGTTTCGGCAAACTGACCATGGGTCAGATTGCTGAAGCCCGCAGAGATCCCGGTACTGCACGCGTCATCGACTTGCTGGAACGGAGGCGGCGATGAAGACCGGCCGCGAGTACGGTTCGGGCTTGGCCCTCCGCACAGCCCTTGAAGAACGCTTGAAACGCATCTCGCGCGAGCAGGCCGTGGACCTGCAACGACTGCGGCGTCAAGTTGCGTTTGACCGCTTCCTTGCTAGGCTTTTCCGGCACGGTGATAACAATTGGGTTCTGAAGGGCGGCTACGCCATGGAGCTACGATTTCACACCGCCCGCGCAACGAAAGACCTCGATTTTACGCTCAGGGCGCAGCCGGCAGGAAAGGAGTACACGATTCTCGGGTAGCTGGATGACGACCGCCAAATTGCCGAGCCCGGTACGACCGTCTTGTTCGCGCCGGGCTCGTTGTGTAACCGGTGAGCGGACACCCAGCACAGTTTCTTCTTGACTGTGGTTCTCCGCGCGGCAGAGCTGTGTCGGCTACCTGGCAGCCATGATGGTGGCGCTGCCGCCGGTCCGCGTTGACGTGGCGGGATCATCCTTCAGCGCATTGACAATGGAGGGCGGCAGTCCCTCAGTCCCGAACCGCGCGGTGTAGAAAGCGAACGCCGCAAAGTCGCCGGACTTGAAGCCCATGTTCTGGAAGTCGGAGGTGTAAGGCTGAACCAGGCTGGGGTCATCTACAGCACGACCGAAGAAGAGGATGGCGTCGCGGAGGGTGCGGCCGTGAGCTTGGTACGCGAACAGGTCGACGCCCTGGCGCATGGCGAATTGCGCGATGAGAACCAGGGGTTGGAGCGCGAAACCCTGGTAGTGGATGGCGTTCTCGTGGCGCGCCATTTCCTTCGGGAATGCGCCGCGGGGGTCGATCTCGCCGACTGCTTCCTGATACGCGTGGATGCCGAAGTGGAACAGCTTGTCGTCGTTAGCGGCCACGCCTATGGCCGTGGCCGCGAGCGCGCGCCAATAGTGATGATTGTTGTTGGAATCGGTCGATTTCTCAAATGAGATGTCCCTGTGGGCGGCCGCTCGGAGCCAGGCGATGACGCGGTGCTGCTGGGCTGGATCGAGCGTCGCGTCATTTACTAGAACCGAGTCCGTGATGCCCGCCGCGCTCAGCGTCCATTCCACTTGATACCAGGCCTGTGACGACTCCTGGCGGTCGTAGTCGAGCAGGGCGTGTGTTTGCGCCCATTCATCGAGCTGCGCGAGCGCGCACGCGGACTCGTCGTGGCTGCCGGCGGCCAGATACTGGTTCATGCCCGCCGTAATGCGGCTCTCGAAGGCCGCATAGATGCGAGTCGCCACCGCCTCAGCCGGGTTCGTTGGCCCGTTCGATCCTGACAGATAGTGGTGCGGGATGATCATGCGGCCGACGGGCGCCGGAACTAACGGCATCGCGAAGCAGGAGCGCAGGCTCTTGATGGCGACACGCAGAAGTGGGTCGGTAGGCGCTCTCAGCGCCGCCTGCCGTGTGGCCACGTCGACTACCGAGGCGTGCGGATCGCTCACGTGCTGCGCCCTGGCGGGCAGGGCGAGCGCCAGGGAGGCGACGAGCAAGCCAAGCGTCTTCATGGTCAACGCCATCATAGACTAACGATGCACCAGGTTCAAGACGGTCGGGACCAGTCGCTTACGGTGTTCCATTGCAGCGACCGTTCGTTCTAACTGCCTCGGCAATATGTCCGGCGCGCCATTCTGGGGCACGCCAGCGCGGCTCTTGTCCAGTTGGGCCGGATCGCCGGTATTCCTGAGGAACGCCTCGAAGGTCTCCTACGAGCCCATGACGCAAGATCAATCGAGCTCGGATCTGAGACGCACTTGGCTGGTTTGTCGCCGTCGCTGAGAAGTGGTCAGTTCCGCGTGATGGAGGGCCATCGCGGTCGTTAAACGGGCTGGCGGAAACTACGCTGGGAGGTCCGGCTCGGCGCGGTACTTGTCCGCTAACGCCACATAACGTCCCCATTTGAGCGACAATGGTCGTTCTTGTGACATTGACATCAAGGACCGAGGTTTGTCCGGAGTGTGGACGAGAGTTTCCGGCAGTGCCATCCGTGCCATCGATCCTGGCACCGAACCCGCCGAGCGCTCAATCGTGTCTGAATTGCAGCTCTCCCTTGCAATATGCTCTGGGCAGAGAACGAAAGATCGATTTGGGCGACAAACCGCTGCGAATTGTCGTGACTGATCGGGAGGATTCGTGGATGGCGAACGCGTACCCGGCTCGATCCTCAGCAGTAGATACGTGGGTATTCGCTGCTGTATGGGCGGCGGCAATGTATTTCATCTGGTCGCATGAGCTTAAGGGTTGGAGCGTCATCAATCTGTGCCTCACTGTGCTTATGCCACTGCTTTTCCTGAAGGCCGCCTTCCAAACCTGGGGCAGATATGTTGTCGCCGGATCCGCTGACACTGTGCGTGTGTTTAGCGGCATCGGGAAATTCTCTGTCAGACGTTCTTTCAACCTCAAGTCCCTCTCCGAGATCCGGCTTCGGACGCAACACGGTCGGCGCGGCAGCACGCGGAAGAGGATCGTAGTGAAAGCGGAGCGCACGTTCTGCTTTGGGGAGGAGCTTTCCGACGCGCAACGACAGTATCTCGCTCTTCTGCTCCTTTCGAAGAGACATTCGAGCGTGGGGCAATGAACGGCCTCGTGGACGATAGACGGGGTTTGCGGACTTCATCCCAGCGGCGTCGCCCCGCGACCGGGATTCTTACGCCGGGCAGTCTGCCTTGCCTACCGCAAGCTACCGATATGAGGTGATAACGCCCGCTGATGTTGTCCCGCGACGCCCGCGCGATGCCCTCACAGTCTCCGAGTCGCTGACGATGGGCCCAGCGTGAGTCGCATACCGCTGCGCCGCGATACAATCGGCATGCAGCGGCCCGGCTGAAGCTCTATATGTGGAAAATGGGCATACTCACCCTAGCTCTCTGGCTGAGCGGCAAGGCGGAGCCTTTACTGAGAGGACAATCTGCCAGCCTCGCATCGGCAGTCCTGCGAGTCCCTGCAACCGCGAATCCGTACCTGGCCGGGATGCCCAACGGGGCACGAGCACACCTTACTGATAGCGCGCCGCGGCAGTCGCCGGTACTCGTGAATCTATCCCTGGTTGATGCAGTCGCCGTGAGCTTCGTAGCTTCGGGGGGCGCCAACCACACACCATCTTGCCCGCCTCACTGTGACCCGCCCGATGGCTCCTCTTTTCTGGCTAGTCATGGCTCGGAGAACGGCATTTCAGACGTGACCGCCCCTTATGACTCGCTGCTTGGTCTGTTTCTGGACGAAACCCGGCCGAATGAAACACGCGCGCCGCGGGGGCTGGGCTTTGGCAGCATCGGCGGAAATTCCCTGACTTTGTCCCCGAAGCTGAAGCAGGTGTTCTTTATCGGTGCCGGTACTACGAGACGCGGTGCCGTGCGAAGGTACCTGGTGCCGAAAGGTGCTACCAAACTCTATCTGGGGACCATGGATGGGTATGACTGGAATAACAACTCCGGCTCCTTCCTGGTGATGGCTGCCATCGAACGTTCTGAAGTCTCGTCAAACCTGTTCGCCACCGACTCGACTATTTCATATGAAAGTTGGCCGTGCTTGCCGGATCGGAGCCGGTGCACGCCAGGGCAGGAGAGGGTGGAGGCGACTGGGCCCGGGCATTACCACGTTTTGCTGCCGCCCCAAATCGAGTGGGCGGTTAGTATTCCTACTCCGGCGAATGCCAATGTGACGGTCACAACAGCAACCGGCATTGTCTGTCTTGATTTTCAACTACAGGGCCTAAGCAGCTGCAGCGGACCATACGGCAGGAGCGCGCCCGCCGATAACGGCTTTCTTGTGGCCGATCAGCCGGTGGGGGCGCTGGTCAGCAAGAGAGAAGGCGAACGGACCTATTTCTCGGTCAACGATCGGAGTGGTGCGGCATTCCAGCACCACGACGGCTACTTTGAGTTCGATGTCGTGGTCCACGAGGCCCCGTGAAGGCCGGTGTACTTTGCCGGATGACCCTCGTCAAGCAGCCCCTGCAGAACAGCTTGCCGCTCTGCGATGAGGTCCGTGTACGTCGAACTCACGAATACCTGGTAACGCTTGTCCATTGTAGGCTGGTTCCCCCTTTTTGGGCGGTTGGCTTCCGATATTTCCAATTAACGCCCACGTGGATCGGGGGCCGCTTGTCGTTGGAAGAGCCAACTCGACGCTTTGGCTTCTCGTCAAACGACCTACGAAACAGCCGCCCCTCCCAAGGCCCGGTCGTCGCGCGCCTAGGGCTTCTTCCGTTTTGCCACGCCGCCGTCAGCATGTAGTTCCATCGTTCCGTCGGCGGCCTTCACGAACTTGGTCGGCGGCGCGTGCCCGTCCATGTCGAAGAAGGAA
>Ga0074045_10001675_pt1 | contig 21106 bp, 19 predicted proteins | sample BogForMeECP23OM2_FD_94442 | JGI IMG/M metagenome (GOLD analysis project Ga0074045, IMG submission 94442) | Bog forest soil microbial communities from Calvert Island, British Columbia, Canada - Bog Forest MetaG ECP23OM2 | ecosystem: Environmental > Terrestrial > Soil > Wetlands ...
CGCGGTACGTGCCTGGCTCTTCCCGCAGCCATTACAGGGTCACGTCGTCATTAACGGATTCTGGCCGATGTTGATGCTGGCCAGCGCGGGCACGCTTTTCGCCATTCCCACAGCCGCAGAGATTCCAATCGTACAGGCCATGATGGAGGCGGGACTCGGGTCGCTCCGGCAGCGGCACTTCTAGTCACGCTGCCGACGATAAGTTTGCCTTCTCTGGCTATGATGGCTAACGCTCTGCCGACCAAGGTCCTGATCGGGGTCGGCGTGTTGGTTGCAGCTACCGGCATGCTCGCGGCGGGAGTTGTTCACATCTTACCGTTTTGATGCATCCCCGAGGCTCTTGGGGCGCTCACAGGTGGGGATTCATTAATAATGTGACACGATCTCCCGCCCCAGCTCCTCGATTCTTTCGCGGGCGCCATCGTTGGGCACGGAGAAGGCGATCTCATCCAGCCCGGCCGCTTCCAATTCCCGGATGCGCTCGATGATGTGGTCGCGGTGCGCCGTCATGCTGAAAGCGGCAATCACCTCCGGAGTCAGGTAACGCTCCTCGCCTGGCTTTACGTAGATCGTATGCCCCTCATGGACCTTCAAGTACCGGCGGTCGGCAGGCACGTCGAGTCTACCGACGTATTCGTCACGATACTTTTCGTAAATCGACCGCAAGGATGACGGAAGCTGCGCGGCAACCGCGGATGTTTCCCATAGCGCGTGCAGCGCCACCGCCGCCATCGGACCCATCTGGCTCAGCACGCGGGCCGAGGCGAGCGATTCGCCCGGCTTGAGCACGCAGGCAGCCGCAAACATCGTGGCGCTGAAATTCTGCGCATCGCGACCCGCACGTTTTGCGGTCGATTTCACCACGTCGAAGTTTTGCTTGAATCCCTCCACGTCGGAGACTGGCGCCATCCAGCCGTCGGCAATCTCGCCAGCGACCTCGAGCGCCTTGGGTCCTTGCGCCGCGATAACGATCGGGATGTTCTCCTTAAGGTTGATGTAGCCCCGATCGGTATGCATGAAACGAATCCAGCGCTCGCGTTTTCCCTCGCGGAAAAGGACTTCGTCGCCGCGGAGCAGCGCCCGGCAGATACGTACATGCTCGCGCAAGTCATCCAACCTCACCGGCGGTAGGCCCATCATGTTGCGGCCGGTGAAGCCGGTCCCAATCCCGAGCATCGCGCGCCCTGGCGCCAATTGATTGATGGTCGCGATCGAATGCGCGGTGACCGGCGCGATGCGATTGCTGGGTACGACGATGCCGGTGCCGATTTTTATGCGCTTGGTGTGCTCGGCCACCAAGGTCATCGTTGCGTAGATATCGCTGTAGAGCATCTGCGAGTCGTAGAACCATGCGCTGGTGAAACCGAGGTCCTCGGCCACCGTCATGTCTTTCCACGAATCGATACGGGCGGGCAGATTAAGTCCGAATTTCATAAATCAAATTAGTAGTCGATTGGCGTCCGGGTCTCAAACGAAAGAATGGACCTTGGCGCTTTCGTCAATTGATCAGCGGCAATCCTGTTGCTCACCCTTGGACGGCGATTCTGCCAGTAAAAGAGGCGTCTTTCAGTAGCTTGGCTTGGTCTGAAACGGTGTGAGTTGCAGTTCGTGCGTCCAGCATGACCGGTCTTGCGTATGCAAATAGTAGAAGGCCTCCGCAATCTTTACCGGATCCATCACGATTTCCGGTCGCTTCTGAGCGATTGGCAGCGCCCGAGTTCCGGGCGAGTCGATAAGACCGTCGATCACCACATTAGCCACGTGCACACCGTGCTCGGAGTACTCCTCGGTAAGTACCTGCGCCAAGGTGCGCATCATGACCCTGGGGTAGTAAAGCGATTGTCCAGTCATCCGCTTCCTTCCGCGTAGTGAGTTTGCATTGTTGGAAAAGAAAAACGATCCACGACCTTTCATCCGCATCGCGGGCAAGATTTCCTTGGCGATGAGAAAGGGGCCTCGGCTCGATATATGCTGTGCCGTATCGAACATCTCAACGGGGATATGTTCGAGCAATTCTTTCTCGGGTGGAAGCTCGCGGCCCTCCATGTAACCCGCGTTATAGACCACAACTTCTGGATCACCAGCTTCGCGGCGGATCGTGGCAAACGCCGTTGATATCGATTCCTGGGAGACCAGGTCAAGCTCGACAATCATGCATTCACGGTTCTCCGCCCGAATTGTCGCCGCCAGTGGGACTGCATTGTCTCGGTTGCGCGTTGTCAGCACCACGAAGAAACCCTCTTGAGCGAACTTCTGTGCGATAGCGCCGCCAACGCCCCAGCGCATGCCCACCGGCAAGTCGCTGTCTTCCAGCGGCTTGCCATGCACCAGCAAGGTATTGCGGCCGTTCGATTGCCACTTCGAAGTTGCGCCAATCACGACAGCTATCCGCTTGCTTTTCGAGTTCGCGTTGCGATTTTGACTCATCGGCAAACCTCCTCGGGCCGCGCATTCATTGGTGCGGTTGACGTGTCAACCCAATGTACTGCATGGGCCGTCGCTCCGCACCATCCGGCCTCGACTTCCCGCTGGACAACGAGATTGTTTTGGGAAACCCTCCAGTCAGACGGGAAAATTGCGTCCGGGCGCGCTAATATCTATCGACCGCCAGAAATATTGCAGGAGCATACTCTCTGATGAGTGACCAGATCACGCCTTTTCGTATCGAGATAGGGGATGACCAACTCGACGACCTCAAGCGGCGGCTGCGGGCGACGCGATGGCCGGAGCGTGAATGCGTTGATGACTGGACGCAGGGACTACCCCTCGGCTATGCGCAGGAAGTCACGACGTACTGGCTGGAGAAGTACGACTGGCGCAGATGTGAGGCGCGCCTCAACCACTTCCCGCAGTACAAGACCTCGATCGACGGCCTCGGGATCCATTTTATCCATGTCCGCTCGCCGCATCCCGACGCGACGCCGCTGATTGTGACTCACGGATGGCCCGGCTCTATCGTCGAGTTTCATAAGGTAATCGAACCGCTGACCAACCCGACCGCGCATGGTGGCGGCCCCGCTGACGCGTTCCATATCGTCTGCCCGTCATTGCCGGGTTACGGATTTTCGGATAAGCCTGCGCGCGCGGGATGGAACGTTCAGGGGATCGCGAAAGCCTGGTCTGAGCTGATGTCGCGGCTGGGTTACACGCGCTACGCCGCGCAAGGCGGAGATTGGGGCGCTGCCGTCACCACCTGCATCGGCCTTCAGGATACCGTCAATTGCCTCGGGATCCACGTGAATATGCCACTCATCCTGCATCTACTCGTCCGGCTCGATCCGGCGAGCAAGGATCTCACGGAAACCGAGAAATCCGCCCTGGCCGGTGCCCAGTACTATAACGACTGGGATTCCGGCTACGCGAAGGAACAAAGTACGCGGCCACAGACGGTCGGTTATGGCCTCACTGATTCGCCCGTGGGCCAGATGGCGTGGATCCTGGAGAAGTTCTGGGCGTGGACCGACTGCGCAGGCCATCCGGAGAACGTTCTGACCCGCGATGAGCTGCTCGACAACGTGATGCTATACTGGCTAACGGGTACCGCGGCGTCTTCCGCGCGGCTCTACTGGGAGAGCTTCCGCGCGATCCCAACCGATCCAGTTACGGTGCCGGCGGGATGTTCGATCTTTCCTAAGGAGATTTTCCGCTCATCGCGCCGCTGGGCGGAGCACCGCTACACGAAGCTGCTCTACTTCAACGAGCTCGCCAAGGGCGGGCACTTTGCGGCATTTGAGCAGCCCGAGACTTTCGTGAGCGAGGTCCGTGCTTGCTTCCGGCAAATTCGCCAACTCGAGAAAGAGAACTGATTTCCGGATTTCAGTTTTAGCGCAGCGTCACACTGTAATTTCGCGCCGCCGCAATTCCTGGATCTGCTCGTCGCTCAGTTTGAGCAGAGAGGTGAGAACCGCTTCGGTGTCCTCGCCCAGCAGCGGAGCGACCTTGGAAACGCTGCAGGGACTAGCGGACATCTTCCATGGAATGCCGGCATGAATCCGGCGGCCCACCTCCGGATGCTCGAGCTGAACGAGGTACCCACGCTCCTTCAGATGCGGATCGTGCGTCAAATCTTTGTTGCTCATCGAGGGGAAGGCGGCAACCCCCGCGCCCTGCAAGAGCTTCGTGATTTCCCAGCGATCGCGCTGTGAGGTCCATTTGGTGATAATCTCGTCGAGCTGCGCCTCGTTGCGCTTGCGCGTATCTGCTGAAGCGAAACGTGGATCGTTCGCGAGGCCTGGCAGCCCCATCGCCTGACAGAGGGACCGCCACTCAGGTTCGGTACCGACCGCGATCGATACCCACTGCTCGGAATCACCGGCCGCCTTGTAACAATCGTGCGGCGCCATCGCGCTATCGTGATTACCTTTGCGTGCCGGTTCCTTCCCCGTCATCGAGTATTCCAGCAAACCCTCGGCCATCTCGACGAGGACCGTTTCCCACTGCGACTGATCGATAAACTGTCCTTCGCCGGTCTTCGCGCGATGCGTCAGCGCAGCCATCACGGCAAAGGCTCCGAAGACACCGGCATTCGGGTCGGGATAGGAAATCCCGATTTCGCATGGATCGCCATCCGCATAGCCGGTGCCGAAAAAGAGTCCAGACAGCGCCGCGGCTGGCGGACCGTAGCCGATAAAGCCCTTGAACGCTCCCGTCTGACCAAACGCTGACATCGAGATCTGGATAATGTCGGGTTTGATCGAGCGGAGTTTGTCGTAACCCAGACCGAGGCGCTCGATCACACCGGCGGCAAAATTATCCGTGACCACATCGACGTGTTTCACGAGCTCGCAGGCGATTTCGATTCCCTCGGGCCGCGATAGATCGAGGGCAATACTTCGCTTCCCCTGATTGTACTGATTGAAGTATCCCGCCCGATTGATGCCCGATTTGCCGTCGGGGAACGGCCCCACCAGTCGCGACGGACAGAGGCGCTTGGTGGTCTCGACGCGGATAACTTCGGCTCCCATATGAGCCAGTTGCAGCGTACAGTACGGCCCCGCCCATACCCACGTGAAATCCAGCACGCGAATACCTGACAGCGGCTGCTTGCCGGCTTTGGGCAAGAAGGTGGCAGATTCGCTCGGCTTATCGACGGTAGCACGCGACCAGGTGTCGCCGCGCGCGATTTCCGTGGAATGCTCACCCAGACGCGGCGCCGGCCGGCGGATACTCCATTGATTCTTGCTGCACCGCGAAGGCGTCCCGGGTATCAGCAGAGTGCCGACGCCGGGCTGCTCGTGCTGCACGAAAAACTGCCGCTCGCGGAGATGCTCGCTTTCGTAAAGCTGCTGCATCGTGTTGATCGTCGCGAACGGGATACGGCGGCGTTGCGCCTCCTTATAGAGATCGAGGACCTTCCATTCGCTGAGCCATTCCGCCATCAGCGCCTTGAGTGCGTCATTATTACGCCCACGCGAAAGACGGTCGCTGAAGAGCTCATCACTAGCCCACTCAGGATTTCCCATGAACTCGACGAGCCGTTTCCACTGATCTTCCTCGACGGTGAAAACGAAAATCTTGCCGTCGGCGCAATCCGCGATAAACCACGGTCCGATCAGGCGGTTGCCTAATCGCGAGGCCTGTTGGCCCGCATACGTGTAATGCACGAAATTCTGTTCGAGCATCGCGGCGACGCATTCCTGCGCGGATACATCCACCGCCTGACCCTTGCCCGATTGCAGACGAAAGATATAGGCGCCGAGGCTCGCGATCGCGGCGTGAGCCCCACCCTGAAAATCGAGCTGACTGCCGAAGCACTTCAACGGCGGCAGATCGGGATAGGGCGACGCACCTGGACTCAGGAAGGCCCATCCCGAAGCGTGAGCCGCATTCATTTCGTAAGCCTTGTAATTGGCGTGCGGTCCGTAGTCACCAAAGGTCGAGATGGATGTTGCGACCAATCGAGGATAGGCGACACAAAGCGCCTTCGAGTCGAGTCCATACTGTGTCCGTTGCACTGGCGCGACGTTGTGGATTAGTACGTCAGCACCCTTGAGCAAGGTGTGCAGGACTTTCCGCCCTTCGTCGGTTCGCAGGTCCTCGACGACACCGCGTTTATTCGTATTGAGATAGATGAAGAGTCCGCTTTTTTCCTGGTCGGCTTGATTTTGCGAAAAGGGCCCGCGCCGTCGAATCAGATCGCCCTCGGGCGATTCGACCTTGATTACTTCCGCACCGAGATCAGCGAGAAGCTTGGTTCCGAACGCGGCGGAAACGCCCTCACCACACTCGACGACCTTGATCGCATTGAACGGATTCTGCTTATCCACTGGTGTCATGTCTACCCGGATGCTCAATCAACTCGAAACACTAATCTCCCCATAACCCGTTCCGCGCGCAAATTGCAAAACTATCCTGGGACATTTTCTCAACGAGGCAGACCGAGGTCGCTCTCTTCTGCGAGTTTGATAAACGCTTCCGCATCTTCCCGCAGAAGCAATCTTTCCGCGACCAGACGTTCCGATGCCTGCCGAACCAGCTCCACGTATCGGCTATGCGTGCCGTAGCGCTCCTCCAGCGACAGGCGTGGATCGCCCGAGGCGACACGCTCGGCCCTGGTCCGCGCAAAAGGGATGAAGGATCCCATCGCGGAGCATTCATCTTTCGGCGCCCGCGCCAGCAGATTCCATCCGGTGTAGGTACCGATCGGAACCGCTATATCGGGCAGCTTGATTCCGGCGATATCGATACCATCCTGGTCCGTCTTCGGCACCAACGTCGCGTACGCGCGGCCGGTCGGAACCGGGGGTACACGGCTGACGATGCCCCTCTCGAATTCGGGACCGTAATCGAAGAGTTCGCGGACGTTCGCCGCGCCGCTGTAATTGACCCCCGGAATCGTCGGGAAACCGACCGCCGCTTGTGACGACGGTGTCACGAGAGTCCCCTCGCGCAGCCGCGGCACATTGCTTGGCGGCGGTTCCTTGCCCGTGACGACCCAATCGATCATCGCCGTGAGCAAGGCACGCAAGGCTGGCCCCGGGCTGACAGGGTTCTGGAGTTGCTCACAAAAGCCGCGGCCTTTCCCAACCCCGTGCGGAACACTGGATAGCAGGTAGAAGCGCACGTCGGTCGGATCGTCGAGGTCCTGCGATCCATCGGGCGTCGTGGTCGAGAGCGAAGCATTCTTGAACCACCAGCTGTTGGAGTCGTTAATCTCCATGATCTTCGGCCTGGTGCCCGAGGCTTCGCATCGCACGAGCACGCTGTCCGTCTTGCCCGTAACGGGATCGGTCAGCCGCGAGTAGGCGAAGGGAAAGACCTGTTCGGGATAGACGTGGCTCAGACGCTTGAACGCTGTACGATTCGGTTGACCGAAACGATGATTGAAGAAGCCGCCACCAGAGCCATTGATATAGGGCATCATGCCATCGAAAACCTGCTGTCCATTCTCGTCCTGGTTGAAGCCCAGATAGAGAAACGGTCGATGGAACCGGCCCGATTGCGAGAGCCCGGTCGCAATCGACCATTGGATCTTGCCGGCGAGCGGATTCGGCGTTCCGTGTGCGTCAGTTCTTGAGCGGCGCGCGAACGAGGCGAAATCGCGCACCGCCGCGAAGCCAATACCGATTACCTTTGGGTTCGTCGCCGGATAGATGAATTGGTAGACCATCCCCGGCTCGAACGACTTCTTGCCGGCTGGACTTAGCGCGATCGTCGACGCATCGATGTATTCCCATTGATCGGCAGGAACGATCGTCGGCGGATCCTCGCGATACTTGCGCACTGTGAGTGTCGCCTCGGATTTGTCCATCGTTGCTGCCGGGTAAGTCAGCGGCCAGTTCAGCATCTCCGCGGTGGGCGACGGATTTTGCGGCATGTCGGCCATGATCTCTTCCAGAGCCGGCGCGACGATTGGCTTACCGTCAATCTCGGCGACCGGCACGGTTAAAGTCATCCGACCACCTCCCGGAGGTGCCGTCGCGTCCCATCCGGTCCAGACGATCGTGTTGCCCTGACGCATTAACAAGCCGGTTCCGGCGTCGTTCGGCCCGCACGGATCGTTATTGGGCAGATAACGTCCGGGTGCTCGGAAGGGAAAGCTCAGCGGCAGGTAAGTCATCTTGTTGCCGCGATTCGTTACGTCGAAGACCATCACTTTGTCGCCGCGCGATGGATTGACCGGTCGCAGGATGTAGAAGTCGACCGCATATTCGACCATCCCGCGGGCGTTGCGCGGCGCGAGCGTTATATCCGTGATGACGGCGTTCAGAGGATTCGCTGGATCGAGCTCGCCGAAAGCCCGCCCCGGGATTTTCTCGTAGACACCAACATTACTGAACGACGCGCCGCCGAAGGCGATCGTTGGGGCCTCATTGAAAGTGACTCGCGTGATCATGGGAGCCGTGAATGCAACACCGTCATCCGTGCATCGAGGTAATCTCGGCCGAGGTCTGCTTCTCGACCGCTGTGCCTTTGAAGAAGTCCGGATTCATCCCCGCCCAGAACTCGACCGGAAAGCTGAACACGAAGTCCCTGAAGTCATCCTCTGTAATGAGGCCATCGTCGACGAGTTCATGCGCTTCGGGCAGCACTTCCCGCATGTCGGGTACATCGAAGTGGCCGATATCAGAGCCGAACAGTACTTTGAGCCGCGCCCCGTACGGGTTGATCCGCGAATTGAAACCCCACGCGTTCATCGGATCGTCGGCCTCGCATCCGAAGTAAAAATTGCGCGCGAAGAGTTCGCGGAAGTCGAGCGGTGACTCGATTCCGCATGCCGCGAAGTCGTCGATTACAGCGGGTCCCTGCGCGGCCCATTGCGCTGCCGCGCTCTCGCCCTCCGGAACCGACTGCCATCCGTTCAACTTGTCGGCCGCCGCCCTGCCCTCGTATTTTTCGAAGAGCTGACGCAGCAACTTCTTGTCGAGGTTGGCGGGATTGACCTCTTCGAGCGCTTCGTAGTTGCGCTTTTTCCAATGACCGATCAGGTCCGCATAGAGCTGGCACGCCCATCCGACGCCACCTTCGAGATATGCGAACTTAAGCGTCGGGAAGCGCCGCGTCACCCCGCCCATAAGAATCGCCTTGCATACCGCCTCGCCCGCCACGCCGAAATGACCAATATGGTTGTAGGTGAAGTTACTCGGCGACATGCGCAGCCCGATCCCGCGCGACGCGCTATGGAACGTCGGCGCGATCTTCAGCTCGACGCATTTGGCCCATACTGGATCGTAATCGTATTCGCTATCGATTCCGAGCACGTCGTACCACGAGGCCAACCGGTTAACTTCACCCCTACGCGCGTAAGAGGAGATCGGCCGCCGGATGAGACTCGCCATCACAACGACTTTGAGCTTGAGAATGTTCACCACGTACTCGAGTTCCGCGATCGCCTCCCTCGGCGTGTTCATCGGGATCACAGCCACTGGCATCATTCGGTCGGAGTAATCGCGAAACGTGTCCGCTATGTACATATTGAACGCGCGGCACGCCGCCTGGCGTGATTCGTCGTTGCCGATGAACGGCAGCGCCAGCCCAATCGTTGGATAGAGCACGCTGAAGTCGAGCCCCAACTCTCCCATCCGCTCGTGAAGCAGCTTCGGTAACAGCGCGGTCGCCCGGTCGAGTGTATTCTTGGTTGGGAACGCCCACCATGCGGGTAGCGTACGGCGGTCGTCCCGCCGCTGCTCGGCGGTGAGCATTAGAACGCGCGTGACCACGTCCTCCCGTGACTTGAGTCCCTCGGCGGCCTTCTTACCGCCGACCTTCTCCATGTATTCGAGGATGGTCGGACCGAATTCAAGCCAGTGGCCGTCCGAATCGATTACCGGATGTTTCAGGCGCGATCGGATCGTCTGGGGGTCTACGTTATTGCCCGACATGTCTACCTTCCTTGTCAGCGTCTTCGTAAGCCTGTGCTGGCCGGTCTATCTCGGTCAGATCGTGGAATCGCGCACCAGCATACCGCTTACGTATAACTCTTGAATCCGCTCGTCGCTCAGGCCGAGGTAATCGCGCAGCACGCGCTCATTGTCCTCGCCAAGCCGGGCAGAACGTAGCTCGGTCCGGTCGGGCCAGGCAGAGAATTTCACGGGCACCGCGGGAAGCGCCACTTTGCCCAACAGCGGATCCTGGACCCAGCGCACGGTCTTCCGCTGGTTCAAATGCGGATGGGCGACCGCCTCGTTGACGCTCAGGACGGGAGCGCACGGCACGCGTTCCTTATCCATCGCGGCGAGCGCCTCGTCGCGAGTCGGAAAGCTGGCAAGCCATTCTTCGATAATCGCCTGCAGCTCGAAGCGATTAGCATGGCGGGCCCTCACGGACTTGAAGCGCGAATCGCTTGCCAGTTCGGGCTTGCCCATCGCGCGCACCATCTGCGGCCATTGATGCGGTGTGATCAGGATCATCACGTATTCGTCATTCCGATAGCGAAAAACACCTGCCGGTCCCGGACCGTCGACTTGGGAACCGGCGCGCTTCGGCCGCACCCTGTCGCCCGCCAGCGCGATCTTCGGCACGTTCAATTCGTGCATATGGAAGTAGGTATCTGTGAGCGAGGCGTCCAGATATTGTCCTTCGCCGGTGCGTTCGCGATGCAGCAATGCGGCGCACACTGCCATCGCGGCCGCCACCCCGGTCGAGACGTCGCCGATCGCCATCCCGATTACCGCGGGCGCACGGTCCGGCTCCCCGATCCCATCGGTAACGCCCGCATAGGCCTGTCCTATTAGATCGTAACCGGCCTTGTCCGACAACGGTCCGGTCTGTCCCGCCAGCGAAATCGAACACATGATGATCTTCGGATTGACCTTCTTCACATCTTCATAGGAAAAGCCCAGCCGCCCGATTACGCCTGGTGCGAAATTCTCGACCAGCACATCGAACTTCGGGATCATCGACATCACGAGTTCGCGCGCACCCGGATGCTTCAGGTCGATTGCGAAGCTCAGTTTGCTGTGATCGTGCTGCATGTAATAGGTGCTGTGGCTGCTGCGCTCGGTGGTGCGCGGTTTCAGACCCCAGTCCCGCACGCGGTCACCGCCCGGCGCCAGCTCGAGCTTCACGACCTCCGCTCCGAGCTCGGCCATCAGACGCGAGCAGGTAGGCCCCGCGACATATTGGGTAAAATCTAGGACCCGGTAACCTTCGAGCATCTTGGGCGAATTGGTCATCGCGGCAGCCTCCGGCGAGGGATTGGCTCTTTGTTACGGTTAGACGCGGCCCCGCGCATTTGACGCGCGATAGGCCGCAGATTCGTTTTGGCTATCACATTGCAGATCTACTGGACAACCTGATCGGTATCACCGCGAGCAAAAGGCTTCTTCGAATACGCAGCTAGCGCGCCGAGGGCAGTCGCCTGACCTCCTCCCAGTGAATTTATCGCCCCTCACCGGAGTCAGGAACGCGAAAACATATAGTTTCGGTACCGGTTATTAGAACCGGCGAGACCGAAAAAATGTAATAAATCCCGGCAATTTTCGGTCAAGTGCCCATGCCAACCTTTCTAGCCGCCGCATTAACCGCCAGCTCAGGCCGGTAGAATGTCGACATTAGAGAGCATAATCGTTATTCGCGTGTTCGTCGCCAGGTTGAAGTTCCGCTACCCGGTGAGGCCGAATGGCGCTGGCGGAGTCGTCACAAGCGACGAGTTCCCGTCCTGCACCTCCAGCCTGAAGCTGGAGGTGGTCTTACCCCGTGCAGGTATCCCAATGAGCGCTTAGTGTTTGCCAGATGAAGGAAGGGCAAGCAGATGAAGCAGGGGCGATTCAACGAAGAGGAGACGATATGACCTGATGAACGGGTTGGCCCGTCACCGGCTGCACAGTATCGAGGGTTGCGCCGGCGATGGAGCTGCGCATTGACTCACGATTTTGGTTACTCGGAGCGGCGTGGTTGCCTCACTTAGACTGCTACCCATCAGCGACGGCTTGAGGGGTGGCGATGGCGAGGCGACTGAGCATGGCGACAAGGCGAGAGTTGAAACAGGCGGTGGGCGAACGGTATCGCGCGGCAGGACGCTGGGAACGGCGGCATATCCTGGACGAATTCACGCGAGTGACGGGCTATCACCGCAAGCACGCACTCCGCGTCCTGCATCGGCCGTTTGTGCGGCGGCCGCCGCGACCGCGGAGGCGAATCTACGATGAGGCGGTGCGGCAGGCGCTGGCGTTGCTGTGGGAAGCGGCCGACCGGATCTGCGGCAAACGGCTGAAGGCGTTGTTGCCGGTGCTGATCGAGAGCATGGAGCGACACGGCCACCTGCGACTCGACCCAGTGGTGCGCAGTGCGGTGCTGGCCGTCAGCGCCCGCGGATCTTCGCATCGACGATGCCTTTCCATTTGACAAACCACATCGTGTCGGGGCGACAATGCCAACAGTTGAAAATGGGAATTCCGGTTGCTAATCGAAGGGTCAGATCTGCAGAACATCGCTGTAAATGCCGCGATGACATCGCATGGAGGCCAAGCAGGCAATGGCGAAAGACGTTCAAACGAGACACGGGAATGGAGCGGGATCAGCGGCTCCGATCGCACCCAGCAAATTTGCACACGTCGTCTACAAGACCCATCGCTTCAACGAACTCGTCGATTGGTATATCAGGGTCTTCAACGCACGCGTGCAACATCGCGACGAGCGGCTCGCGTTTCTCACCTACGACGATGAGCATCATCGTTTCGCGTTTCTTAACCTCGGTCCCACAACCGAGGAGCGACCGCGGCGAGACGATGACGTCGGGGTGCATCATGTGGCCTACACCTGGCGGAATCTCGGTGAGCTGGTAGCCACATACAAACGCTTGAAGGCGATGGGTATTGTGCCAGCGCGACCGATTCGGCATGGACTGACGCTTTCGATGTATTACCAGGATCCGGACAAAAACATGATGGAGTTTCAGATCGATCTCATGGATCCTGCGGGTGCCGATGCCTTCATGAAAAGTCCGGCATTTGCAGCCAATCCCGTCGGTGAGCGCTTCGATCCGGATGAGCTCGCGGCGCGCTTCGATGCAGGGGAGCCAGTGGATAGTCTCATATTCCGCGCTGATCAGAAGGAAAGCCACGGACACGCCTACCGAAATGACGCGTGAATGACGCGTTTGCTCCGTCGTCGACGATCGTCGAGGGGAAAGATCGCGAATTTCAAGCGGTCCTTGCCGACCGCTGACGTGAGCTGGCGCTAATAAGGATCCGACACACCCTGTTCTGCTTGCTTATCCTTCAGCCCGCGCTGCGACGGTGTGCGAGTTGATCGGTCGGGGCGGGGCAAACCGACGAACAGCGGCAGTCGGCAAAAACTCGACGTCAGTTTGCTGCGGTCACGCTGTGGCCGCAGCTCACGCCGGTAATCTGGGCTAATGCCTCAAAACCGTGCTGGTGCAGTGCCCGTCGGTGGCCACCTGCAATAAGAACAACTATTTCTATCCCAGGTCGTCAGACTCAGAGCGCTGCGCGGCCCGAAAAAGGCCATCATTGCGGTGACCTGTGCTAATCGCGCTGATCCTGGAAATGATCGCGCTGCGTCAGCAAATCCCTTTTCGAAACTGCATTGGCGACCGCGTCAATTTCGCTGGAGGTTGCTGCCGCGGTGGTCACAGCATTGGCGCCGGTGCGGGCCAATCCCAACGTCGTCACGTGACCCAGCCCGCGACCCCCGCCGGTGACGATCGCCGTTTTGACCGAGAGTTGCCCGACCGGCACCTTCTCCCAAATTCGTTCCTTAACCGGCCCCTATCGCTGGCGCTGGATCAGCTAGGAATCACGTGTCTCATGTTCCAGCGCGCTTTAGTGAAAATCTAGATATGGCTGGTCGCGGATGGGATGGAATGAGCGGGCGAACGGTAGTCCTTCAGGTCCGACCGCTTCTTAATCGCATCATAATTGCGAATATTTTCGCGTAAGAGATTTGCGCTGCTGTTCGAAGTGCTACCACGCGAGCTAGATTATTATGCTAATGGAAAGACACGCCTTTGGAAAACTCGGCAAGGTAAGTTGTCTTACCCTCGGTGGTGGTGGTATCGGCCAAGTCTGGGGTCCCACCAGCCGTGAGGAAGCCGTCGCTACCGTGCTCGAAGCCGTGGACCGTGGCATCGACTTTCTCGACGTCGCACCCGGGTATGGCCGCGGCGAAGCTGAGCTCGTTGTCGGCGAGGCCTTCCATGGCCGCCTCCCGGACGGGGTGCGGATTTCGACGAAGTGTATGCTTGGTAACCCACCGCGCCAGGAGGCTCGCGCCAGGCTCGAGCGCAGTCTGGAAAAAAGTCTTGCCCGGACAAATTTGAACCGGGTCGACCTCTTTTTTTTGCATGGTCATATTGTGCCGGACCACATAGTCGGTTCCGTTGAAGGCACCTCGCGTAGCCTCTTCGTTGAAGCGGTGCGGCCGGCGCTCGAGCAACTTGTCGCGCAGGGCCGTAGGCGCCTGGGGCATTTCGGGGATTGGCGTGCCCACCGCGGTTCTTGAGACGATTAACGAGGATCCACCGCCGGCGATCGTCCAGGCCGTCACCAACCTGCTCGATTCCGCCGGTGCGATGAGACGCTTTGACGAGCCTGCGCGACCGCGCGAAATCATCGCCGCCGCCCTGCATAGGAACGTCGCGGTGATGGGTATCCGTGCGGTACAGGCGGGCGCCTTAACCGATGCATTCGATCGCACGTTGCCGGAAACTCATCCTGAAATGCTTGATTTTCGGCGTGCGGCCCCCTTCCGCGGATTGGCCAAGGAAACCGGCGAGTCAGCCGCCGCATTGGCTCACCGTTATGCGCTCTCGATTCCGGGTGTGGCTACAGTAGTTCTTGGAGTCAAGAATCGCGCGGAATTGCGCGAATGCCTTGCCGCAGCTGAGCGTGGCCCACTCGATCCGCGGCTTGTCGCCCGCATCGATACTACGGTGGGTAAGTCGTAAGGCGAATCGCGAGGCATTTGACAGCGCCGACGGCGGGGCTTTCTTTATCGACGCTCCACCCCAAAATGCTCGATCTGGCCGCGACGCAGACTAACGGCACGCATCCTTACTGCGTACCACCTCAACATACTGCCAAGGTTCGAAGACAAATCGGTCCTAAACCATGGATATGTGTCGAACAAGCCGTGATCCTCGAAACAGATGCGATCAAGGCCCGTAGCGCAGCGCGCCAACATATGAGCTTTTGCATCACACAATTGCCGAATTACCGAAACAACCTGAAGGCCCTTGGTTGGCGGGACGAGGACTTCGAAAAAGGTTGCAGCGATCGCTTGGTCGATGCGATCGTGGATTGGGGTTCAAAAGAGAACATACGCGAACGGATCGCGGCATACCTCACAGCGGGGGCCACGCAGGTCTGTATACACGCACTCACCGCTGATGGCGGGCCGCTCCCGGATCTTCGCGCGCTGACGGCTGTCGCTCCCATGCAATCGTGATCGATGAGTATCCAAATGGAAACGCCGTATCGCATGCCACACGATCCGGAATCAGGGCGAATCGACGAGGGCTGGCGCGAGGCGCAGGGCCATTTCGCGTACCTCGAGCGTGAGCTGGAGGGGCGAGGCTATTTTGCCGGCGGGGTCAATCTCGGGGATATTTCCTTCGTGCCACCGCTCGCCAATCTGGAACGCGCGGGCTTCACGATTCCAGCGGAGTTCAAGAATCTCAACGCATGGTGGCGGCGGATGAAGGCGCGACCGGGCTTCAGTCTGAGCGGGCCGCCCGATTGATCGCGGGCTTACCGCGCCTTTGGGTTAGGTGAGTAAAGTTGAACCCGTGATCGGACCGCGGAAAGATGCGCGCCGTTTGCCCCAATCGACTTCGAGGCGTTCAAATCGATTTTCATCAAGCACAAGTTCCCTCCGGATTTTCCTTCTGCAGAGGTTCTCGTCGATCGGGACGATCTCAAGAACGAGCCAACTAGGCTTCGCAAATCAGATTAGCTTGGCGTACTGATCGAGCACGGGCATCACCTTGTCCGCACCTTCGGGCGGGAGAAAGAAAACCGCGCGCTCGACTCCAACGGAGCTGTACTGATCGATAACGCCGCGGTCGGGCGGCGCTGCGAAAGCCGTGATTGAAATCATTTTCGGGTCGCGGCCAGCCTGCTCGGCGCACCGGCGTAACTCGGCAATTTGAGGTAACAAGTCACCGCCCCGGCCAGCGTTCGGCAACCACCCGTCGCAGTACCTGATGACCCGCTGAATACCACGCGGACCATGACTGCCGAGAAGAATCGGCGGATGGGGCTTCTGCACCGGTTTGGGCCAGCACCAGACCGGATCGAAGTTCACGAACTCGCCATGATAGCTCGCCTGTTCCTGTGTCCAGAGCGCCATCATCGCCTCAACCCGCTCGCGCAAAAGCTTCCAGCGGGATTTGAAAGTAGTGCCATGATTCTCCATCTCCTCCGCGTTCCAGCCGCCGCCGATACCAAAAATGACGCGGCCGCCGGAAGCCAAATCGACGCTCGCGACCTCTTTGGCAAGCACAATCGGGTCGCGCTCGATGACGAGGCAAATGCCGGTGGCGAGCTTGAGAGTTTTGGTTGCCGCAGCCGCCATCGTGAGCGCCACGAAGGGGTCAATCGTATGGGAATATTCCCGGGGCAGTTCGCCGCCGCGCGGAAAGGCCGTGCGGCGCGAGGTCGGAATATGAGTGTGTTCGGGGAAGAAGATGGATTCAAAGCCCCGATCCTCGGCTGCGCGTGCGACTTCGTCGGGCCGGATCGCATAGTCGGTCGGGAAAATCGCTACCCCGTACTTCATGACTCACCTCGCGAACATCATTTCACATTGGTTCAGCTGCGCCGCTCGCAGTCAAATAGACGGCACGCGAATGTGGCCGCTTCAATCTTCACAGCCTGGACGCCGGTTCGAGCCATTCGCGCGCGGCCTGCTCGAGAACCGCCTGAGCTTCGTCGGGCGTGTGAGGAGCGCGCAGGCTGGTTATCACGAACTCTTCGACACCGGCGTCGCGGTAACGCTTGAGGTCGTCGGCGGTGATCGGTTTACCGGAATTCGAGACGGCGAGTTCAACCTCGGAGCGCTTGCGGCCGTTGGCTTTGAGTAGTGCCTCGATTCGCCGGATTTTAGCCGCCGCTTCGTCGGGCGTCAGGTTGAATCCGATCCATCCGTCGCCATACTCGGCGACGCGGCGCAGCGCCGGGCCGCTCTCGCCGCCAAAAAAGACCGGCAGGGCCGCGCCGCGTACGGGTTTGGGGTAAGCGCGTACGTCTTCAAAATTGACAAACTCGCCGCGATAGGTGCTCCGCGCGTCGCCCCACAGCCGCCGCATCGCCTCGATACACTCGCGCGTGCGCAGTGCGCGCCGCTCCCAGGCGATCCCGAGGGCGCGAAATTCCTCTTCCAGCCAACCGATGCCGACACCCAGGGTTACACGGCCTTCGCTGAGACAATCGAGGGTCGCGACCACTTTGGCCAGGACGACGGGATTATGCTCGGGCACGAGACATATAGCGGTACCTAGGCGGATCTTCTCGGTGACGGACGCAAGCGTGCATAGCGTCAGAAACGGGTCAGCGATCGGCGCATCGGTTGGGGCGGGAAACTTGCCTTCGTCGCGATAGGGGTAGCGCGACTGGTATTGGTCAACGAGCACGACATGCTCGGGCGCCCACAAGGTCGAGAATCCAAGCCGTTCGGCAGTGCTGGCAAACGCCTTCATCACCGACATTCCCTTGACCCGGCCGAAAACCACCGCCATCAATCCGATTTTCATTTAGTGCACTCCTCGCACGCCGCCGCGTTGCGCCGTTCGCCGTCGTTCCTATCAACCTCATCTACTGAAAAACTGGCGGAATAGGAAAGGGCGTCGCCCCTCCAACTCACGCTTGGGAGGCGCGTCTGATCGATGAACTTTAGCGTTGCGGCGGACCAGACCTCGGCCCGTCATTGCAGTTTTCGCTACCGCCCGGGATGGAAGCACGGTGCCGAAAAGAAGGTCGCGGCGTACCAGGCTTTGAGAACGTCTCGACTACCGAAGTTAGCGCGCAACCCAGCCGCCGTCGATGACCAGCGAATGGCCGGTGACGAATGACGCGGCATCAGAGAGCAGCCAGACCACACCTTCACCGATCTCCGAGGGCTGGCCCATGCGGCCGATCGGCTCGCCAGCCGCTAGATCGCTCTCATTCATCATGCCGCTATCCAGGATGCGCGCGACCATCGGCGTCTGGATGACGCCGGGGCAGACACAATTGACGCGGATATTTTTCTGCGCGTATTCGAGCGCCGCGGTCTTGGTCAAGCCGATGACCCCATGTTTGGAAGCATTGTAGGCAGCGTTGCCCTCGAAGCCCACCAGGCCGGCGATCGACGCGGTATTGACGATCGCGCCGCCGCCTTGTTTGAGCATCTGCGGAATCTCGTATCTCATGCAGAGCCAGACGCCTTTTAGATTGATTGCGATCGTGCGATCGAAGTTTTCCTCGCCGGCGGTGGCGATATCGGTGCCCATTTTGCCTTCGATGCCGGCGTTATTGTAAGCGCCGTCGATGCGGCCGTACGTCTCCACGGTTTTGGCGATCATCGTCTCGACCTGTTTGGTCACTGAGACGTCGGCCGCGACACAATCGGCTCTGCCGCCAGCTTCCTTGATCATTGTGACGGTTTTCTGCGCACTCTCGGGTACGTAATCGGCGATCATCACTTTGGCGCCCTGCTTGGCGATCAAGAGTGAGGTCGCGCGGCCGATGCCCGAACCGCCGCCCGTAACCAGAATTACCTTCCCATCTAACGATCCAGTCATGTTTTTCCTCGCAGTCTAAGTCAGAGTCTGCACAAACCCTCATCGGGCGACGGCCCCGCCGCGCGGCGTCCTCAACCACCGAGTCGAGCGCACCTTCGCGACGCCGAAGCGCTGGTACGGGGTTCCGGCGGATGCGCTATCGCTGGACAAGGAGACGCTTTTGAGCCGCAACTTCCTTTTTACATCCTGATTCACACTCGCACCAAGACGATTTGGTTGCAAACGCGAAGGTCGAGCGCGGCTTTGAGGGCGAACGGAACTGCGATCGCTTCGGGCGTCAGGATCGCGACAAGCATAATTTCGGTACCCGTGCTTCAAAACTGACGGCACCGAAAAATTGGGTCAATCCAACCAGATTTCGTTACAAGTGCGCGCGGTGTCTATCTTTTCGAGTGATCGCGTTTTTCCGGCGGCCTTAGCCGGTAGATACTCGATATTCGTCAGCGTAATCGTGGTTTGCGTGTTCGTTACCCGGTTGAAGCTCCTCGACCCGCTGAGGCGGAATGGTGCTGGCGGCGTTCTCCTCCGCTTCCGTAAAACGAGATCAATGAGTGCGAGGGGCCAAAACTGGGGACGAGATTGGTCGAGCTGCGTGCACTTTTCGACTTTTCGAGAGCGTCCAGTAATTACAAATTGCCGTCGGGTCGGCAGGAGTCCGCTCAAGCCGCTCATGGGCGTCCATTAGCAGCGATGCGCTCCTCTCGCCGAAGCCCGGCAGTCCCGGAAGGCGCTCGGCGCTGTCGCCCATGACCATGCAAGCCACGAAAACGCTGACTAAAATCGACTATCTACCGGCCGGAGCCGGCGGCAAAATGCAGTGGCTGGAAGAACGGGTACTCTATGGGCAGTCACACGGAAAAACTATCCGGATTTACTACACTTTTAAAATAGTTGACGCCGAACAGATCGCGGGCTCTCCATTCCCATCAGCTCGGCAACCTGAGCTCGCGACCGGCAACACCGCCCGCCCGTGGCCGCTTCACCGCGACCCGCTCGGCCGCCCAGCGCCAGCGAGACTCGCTACAGGGCCCGCACGCAGCGTCTGCGATCGGCAAGACGTTCGTAGCGCTCGCCGCACAGCGCCACCCGTTCCATTTCCAGAACTTCGTCCACGCTCGCCAGCCTGCGCCGATCACCTTGTCGTACAGCGCGTCGCGGATCATCCCCGGCAAGTGCAGCCACAGCTGTCCCCGCGCTGCTTTCCTTCCACCCTCACCCTCGGCACTCTTCTTTATGGCGGCGTCCTGCTCTTACCCAACCCGATCTTCCGATCGGGCGAGGATTGCCGCCACTCAATTCTCAGCAACTCTCAGGACATCACCCGCGGTGCTTTCTGATTCGAGTACCGGAGGGAGCTTTTTGCTTTTTGCTAGGCCGGATAGGACGAGTCAAGGAAACGATCTTTTGAGGATTTGACGATCAGAAGTTTCTGACGCTTTTAAGTTCTGGGTACATGATGAAGTCGTACTTGTTGCGTAGGTTCACGCCGGCGTCAAGCTCGAGCGGTCTCGATTGAACGTACCGCAGTCGCAGGTGCTTGGCGATTATCAAGAGGTGGATCTGCATCTCGATCTGGGCAAATAGCGAGCCGATACAGTTTCTCGGGCCGGCGGAAAAGGGGATCATCGCTAATCGATGCCTATCTTTTGAATCATCAGCTCCAAAGCGTTCCGGGTCGAAGCGATCGGGATCATTCCACACATCGGGATGCCGATGGATAAAGTAAGGTGAAACATAAATCTCCGTTCCTGCGGGAACGAAATAGTTGCCGAGCCGATCGTCTCGCAGAGCCTTGCGGGTCATCAACCAACCGGCGGGATACAAGCGCATCGACTCATTGATGATTTGTCGCGAATAGGCAAACCGGGACAGATCTTCGAGCTGCGGAAAATCCGTCAGGTCGTTGAGCTCGTTTGACAGCTTTTCTTCGACACCCGGGTGCTGGGAGATCAGATACCAGGTAAAGTTCAGCGTGCTGGCGGTGGTTTCGTGGCCTGCGACGATCAGCGTGAGGATCTCGTTGATAATTTGAGCGTCTCGCATTAATTGACCATTCTGCGGGTCACGTGCTTGCATGAGCGCTCCCAGAAAATCGTCTGTGGGCGTTGAAGCCACCCTTCGCCTTTGATCGATGACTTGATGGATAATCTTCCTCACAGTCCGGAATGCTTGGGCAAACGCCCAGTCGCGCGTGGGCTCTTCGCAGAGGAGATTGAAATGGGAGCCGATCTGCTCGTAATCCCGGCCGAAGATGGAATGAAGTATCACCTCCAAAGCCATGCCGCTGACGTCGCGGGTAACATGAACCTGAAACCGGCGTGAAAAATAGCCATTCAGACCTTGAGGCACTCGATGGTGCGCAGTGCATGGAGCCAGGCAGCTTCGCGGCGGCCGCTGGCGGGGAGATTGAGCCGCGAGCGGTTC
>Ga0074045_10001678_pt1 | contig 21094 bp, 21 predicted proteins | sample BogForMeECP23OM2_FD_94442 | JGI IMG/M metagenome (GOLD analysis project Ga0074045, IMG submission 94442) | Bog forest soil microbial communities from Calvert Island, British Columbia, Canada - Bog Forest MetaG ECP23OM2 | ecosystem: Environmental > Terrestrial > Soil > Wetlands ...
ATATGTTCAGAGTAATCACAATTACGCATCAGTGCGAAAGTGGCGGAACGCAACTGGCTTCCTCAATTGCACGGAAGCTTGGGTGGGAACTCCTCGACTATAATTTGGTAGACCGTATCGCCCGCATCGCTGACCTGAACTTCGCAACTGCTGTTCAGTTCGATGAGCAAGCGGCCCGCTGGTGGCGCCGCGTGCGACGTGCGGGGATTAATCGAGCAGCCTGTTGTCCCTACGTATCCCCTCGCTGGTTGGATGAAGTTGACGAGGACTCTGTCCACGATCTTGCCACCCAGCTGATCCAGGCAGCGGCGGATTCTGGAGAATGTGTGCTCGTGGGACGCGCTGCTCAATGCCTTCTGCGCGGCCGAAGCGACGTCTTCAATGTCCTTGTCTATGCACCTCACGAGAAACGAGTCCAGGCCTTCGAAGCCCGCCGTCCGGAGTGCACAGACGTTCAAGCTCTCCGCCCACTAACGGATTCGCAGCGAGCAGGATACATTCGCCGCTACTACGGGAGAGATTGGCTCGATCCGATGCTCTACGACCTTTGCATCAGCACTTCAATCGGCTTCGATCGTGCCGCCACACTGATAAACGACGCCGTGGTGTTCCCGGATATGAGCTGGACGCCAGCCGCGGAGGAAGAAGTCCAGCTATGTCACTCGTCGATTCAGCTCTAGATCCGCGCTTGAAGTCCGTTTTGATAGCAACAGATCTGTCACCCGCTTCCGCGAAACCCCTTCATCATGCGTTGGGCATGGCCCTCCATTACGGAGCCAAGCTATACGTCGCTCATGTTGTGTCAACAGTTCCTTATCTGATCGCGGGGCCACAAGCCCTGGCAGTGGCTTATGAGGGTGCGTCCCAGAGTATCCAACAACTTCAGAGTGACCTGCTTAACGATGACTCGGCGAAGGGCTTGGATTGTGAATTCATCATCCGCTGCGGTCACGTTTGGCAGGAACTACACGCAATAATCTACCAAAAACAGATTGACTTGATCGTGGTTGGAACGGACGCCCGGCGGTGCATTGAAAAAGTACTCTTGGGCTCAGTCGCCGAGCAGGTCTTTCGGGATGCGAGCTGTCGAGTGCTAACCGTCGGGCCGCACTCATACCAGGACCGCGGTGTTGACTTGCCTGGCGAAATTCCGACGTATCTGTTTGCGACGGACTTCAGCGAAGTTTCGCTCCGTGCACTGCCCCAGGCCGTGTCACTCGCTAATCGAACTAAAGCTAAACTGATCCTGCTACATGTGGTTCCAGCAGGTCCTGCACCGCAAATCTCCGAATGCTACACCTCACATCGGGAGAATGCGCGAATGACTTGCGTGCGGTGGCTCGAGCAGTTGTTGCCTTGTGACGAAGAGACGCCAATCGACGCTGAGTTTCTCGTTCAGTTCGGGATGCCAAGTGAGAAAATCTTGCAAGTTGCTTTGGACAAGAGAGTAGACCTGATCATATTGGGCTTACGTCGCGAGCCTCTATCCAACACAATTTCGCACAAGCCATGGGCCACAGCCTATGAGATCGTGAGCGGGGCCGGATGCCCCGTCCTGACCGTCAGGCAGTGAACGGACGCAGGCATCGGGCTATTCTTTGCAGAAACACAACTGTCGTTTTGTCGCCGTCGAGGAACGCCCGACCCCGTTTACAACGGTAGGCAGTTCGGGCAGGAGCAGTCTCCAATTCCATTTGGTGTTTTTCCCAACAGCTTAATTCTTCATCGACGAAGAGGTCAGCATGGTAGCGGCGATAGGGCGGGCCGTTGTCAGTGGACGGTTCGTGGATCTTCTCCCGACCCATCGTTGACCGAGTACGATTAGCGATCGACAGCAGGCGCATTTGGCAATACTGCATTACTAAGGGAGCAGAAGGGGAAATCTGCACAAAAGCGGATTCCTAAATGCCGTAAGTAAGGAGAAAGTCCAGGGCCTCAGTGGGCACCCTCATCCGCATTTACCTTAGTAGATCCAAGCAGTCTTGGTTGGTGCAGGTTGCTTGCGCTCGGGCATTAGGGATCGAATTGACACCTGTCTCAAGGGTGATTCCCCTTGCGAAACTTGGCGTCTCGAACCTCCACAACACGTGCTCCGCACCGACAGCCCTTTGAACGTCCAATACGCCGCTCGCCATGTTCGTCTGTTCGTTTTCAGCGACGGTGAAGGTAACGACCTTTTTATCCTCGACCGTATGCACCGGAAGCGGAAGTGACGGACTAAAGAGAATCCAAAACGTATTGAAATGGCTCTCGCACGATAGCGAGCTAAGTTCGTAAGTGTCATTCACACGGACCAGGCTGAGAATGACGTGCGGCGCGTCAGGATCGTTAAGATCGAATTGTTCTATCGACGCTTCTGTGCTCGAAAGTTCTTTGACTGCAAGGGTGCGTAGCCGCCCGCCATCGCCGCCAAGGTTCCACTTGGCCGTTTGGACCAAATCAGCTGGACTGCTTTCGACTGACCAAAAGTCCGTGCCGGGCAATATCTGCCCGATGGTCATTTCCGTCGCATAAAATGCGGCCAGTGCATCATCGGATTGCTTCGATTTGGGCAGGTATTCTCTGTCTGCGATTTTCAGAGTCGTGCCATCTGCACTTGGTGCCCGGCGTGATGCGTACAAAAAACCGATGCCGGAATTGTCAGTGCGGAAGATAACCTTAGGTGAAGCGTGCGGTACAATCTCGCCCACGACGAACTTCCAGAGGATCTGGTTACCGAACCGGTCCTGAAAGTGAATGACAAACGCAGGGGAAGAATCCTTAGCCCGGAAAGCTGTAAAACCGATTGGCGTAATGTACGCATCCCCGCCATTTGCGGCCTGTGCGTCCACCCTACGTTTCGAAAAGGAATAGAACGCTTCTCGATTTGTACTCTTTTCAAGCAGAATGACATCGCAACCATTTTCATCTACCAGGGCCTCGATCCTGGTGTAAAGCGGATCATCGGAGATCGATTCTTCCAGGTACTGTGGCACGTACCGAAACTCTACATTCATGGGAAGCAGAGGCGCTTCTGGCGACTGAGCTAGGACCACGGCCGCGTTCCAGAAAAACACGTACATCAAGAGACCAACAGAGATGATTCCACTCCTTAGGAACTGTTCTCGATACATTTTCTATACCTCGCGAGCTATTTCTCCGTAAGCTAGTTCGATCACAACAGCAGATGTCGCTTCAGTGCACCTCAGCTGACTCGTCTTGGCTCTGCATCAGAGGCAGCTGCGAAGTAAGTTGCAAGTCGATCATCGCGTTGATGCGGTGCTCCACTTGGAAAAAGGTCGCGGTTACCTTTCCGGGCAACACCTTCCGAAAAATAGGCAGATACTTCCTGCGGAGTTCCAAAGCGGCGATATCCGAATCCAACCAGCGGCGAATGAGACTGTCCGCCTGCTCGTCGGTCAACGATCCGTATTCTTCCGCATACTCTTTGATCAGCGCGTTTCTTGTGTACGTGATTTTCCTGAGCTCCGCTGAATATTGCTCGTAGACCGGCCAGAACGTGGTGGCTTCGGTGTCCGTCAGCGTCACATTCGCGGCGATGAGCTGCTTTTTCATAGATTCGATTTGTCGGTGCATCAGCGCCATCTGCTGGTCGCCAAAATCATCGGCACTTCTTACGACCCCGCCGGTCGACGCCGCAGGCTTATCTTGGGCAAGAGTCAGAGTCCTTGAATTACCGCACACATGGATGCCCGCCAGTAGGGCTACGGCTAAGATCAATTTCTTCACGACGTCCATCTCCTCGTCGTCAGATGTCGGGTGTCGCTGACGTTCGCTGGTCTGCGATGAACTGCGCACGTTGATTTGCCATCGATCCAGACTTCATCAACACTCCTCTTTCTAACTCCCTGCTTTTCCTGTCGCACTCGAGTTGCCAAACGCAGCTGCATATAACTCCCATACTTTGAATGTAGGTGACATCATCCTTCGTAAAGGAGTGTGCCCACATAGAGTCACTGCCCTCGGGCAGGCATGGTGTGAGCTGTATACCAAAAGAACAAACGCCGGATTATCGTCCACGTCCGCCATACCGAACGATCATTGTGAGGATGTCATCAATTCGCCTGCAGAGTGAGTTATGAAGAACGTAGTCCGGAACGGTGGGAACGCCGCAAAGTGAGCGTGCTCGCTTCTCAGGCGAGCGCCATTAACGCACTCGGAGCTCCACTGATGCAGCGCTTCCCGTCGTGGTTGAGCAGCCTTCGATTATCTCAGCAGACGATCGAAAGCATCCGGTTCCAACTGCTCAAGAGACTCCACAACCACATCGGCGAAAAGCTCCTTGCCTTTGTGACTTACCCCTATGCTCCGCATGCAGGCGCGGCGCGCCCCCTCGATTCCGGCGCTGGCGTCCTCCACGACAATACACCTCTCTGCAGGAACGGCGACTCGGGAAGCGGCTAACACGTAGACCTCAGGATCCGGTTTGCCCCGGTGCACATCTTCAGCCGATACGATGCCTTGAAAAACGTGGGTTGCTGACAGGGCCTCCAGCACCGCGTCAATGTTGGCGCGCGGCGCTGCCGAGGCGATTGCTTGCCGCCATCCGTGCTTTTGCAGCCTGTCCAACCAAGTTGCAACCCCGGGTTCGAGTGCAATGCCGACTCGTCGCACCAAGTGACGATAGGATTCTTCCTTTGCTTGTGCGATTCGCTCGATCCGTCCGCCAGTCGCTGTGGAGCCAAGCCAGGAGGGGATAATCGAATCGTTACGCTGGCCAAAGGTCGAAAGAAACTGCTCGCGTGTGATGACAATGCCCTCCTTTGCCATCGTGTTGCGCCAGGAAATCCAATGTAGTTCTTCTGAGTTGACTAACGTACCATCCATGTCCCACAGAACCGCTTTGCATCCGTTCATCCGAAATCTCCACTACGAAAATCAGTCGGAACGACTCTGGGCTGATGTTTAACGCTACACCCGAAAACGGCAGCACCTTTGTTGGACAGGACGTCAGCATCACTCTGGACGTGCAGTTTCTGCAGCAAGTGCCGCCCCCACTTTTATCGGAAATCCAGCGTGACTGATAAGGGATAGTGATCGGAGCTTGATACCGAATGGTGGACCTGCGGTGTGTCGGAGCGCAGAGGGCCCCGCGAGAAAATCCAGTCGATCACTCTGCCTTCTGTGAAAAACGAGTTGGGTGTCGTCGGAATGTGCTGATTCGTGAAGACGTCTTGAAAATCGGCGCGCCTGATCGATTTCGCGACATCTCCGGTAGACACATCCATATTGAAGTCGCCGGCGAGCACGACCCCCGTGTCTGTGTACCGTTGTGCATCCTTAAGAGTTTCCTCTATTTGAGCCCTCCGAAGCCGGTCGTCACCTCGGCTCTCGAGATGAAGGTTGTAGGTAACGATCGTCTTCCCTCCGACACTAGCATCGGCCACGAGGGCGAGCCGACCTCCGAGCCTTTCCTGGAATGGTTCGATCTCCGGCAAAAACCAATGTGGCTGCCAGAAGTTGGATTGCTGCTGGAACCGGAGGATACGGGCATTCGACAACGGCCAGGGGGACAACGTCGCCTGGCCATGGTAAGCGGGCGAATGGCCTGTGCCCTGCGTCAATTCCTGAAACTCACGCCCAAAGATGTAGTTGAGTTGCAGCTTTTGCGCTATTTCCCGTGCAATATGAAGGCGGTGCGTGCGCCTGGCATTTAGGTCCGCCTCTTGCAACAGCAGGATGTCCGCTTTGCTGCGGCTCAAAAACTCGATGATCCGCGGAAGTTGCAGTCCGCGATTGATGTTCCAGCACACCACCTTGAACGAGTTCAGCGGGCAAAGGACCCACCGCGGACTGGCGAAGTTGCCTGTTTCGATCTCCGGTACAAGAGTCAGCATATCTCTCGGTTATGGACTTTCGTTCCGCGGTCGAGCACCCCAGCCCACCTTTAACAGCACGCGTACTTCCTTTCAGACCTTCTCGCCTTGGTTTCTGCCCGCACGCAGGTGGTTGCCACGGGATACTACGAACGCCATCGAAACGAAACAAACCGAGTTCCGTTCTAGACCAGAGTTACCCACCGGGCAGCATTCGCCCTGGGTGTTGGGCACATTCTACTCCGCAAAGGACAGAAGTACTCTGTTTTCACAACTCACGCCCGTGAATACCAGAGGGCGCGGACTATATCCGGGCACAGTTCCTTGAAGGGGCATGTCCTCTAATGCCTTGTCAGTCAGCGGGAGGAGAGTAGAAAGGAGTTGACCCTGGTGAGGCTCCGCACTTCCCTAATGGAACTCTGCCGTTGGCTCAAAGCGCAGAGGGTCACAAAAGTCCCAACCGATTTCAACCCAAGCCGAATAAACACCAACCCGAGTAGCACGCGCGCCGCAGTTGTAGCGATGGACTTCATCCCAAATGGCCTGCCTTTTCCGTAACGACTACCAGCGTGTCGTATGCAGTTCGTACGAGGTCGCTGGAGTGAACTCTCCGGCTAAGGCACGCTCGTGCAGCTCCCAAGGGGAAGCGCCTGCAGTGCGTGCAGCAATCATCCTCTCCGGATCGATATTGACGTGTAGACGAGAAGGCAAAGCCTTCAACTGCTCGGTAACTGTCCAGTCGTTGGTGAAATTGTTGACGTTTAGCTCGACGATGTTCCCGTCAGGGTCCTCGTAATAGATGGCCGTCTGGATGAACTGGTCCGCGGCCCACAACAGCGGGATCCCGAGTTTTTTCAGCCGAAGGTAAGTGCCGAGCAGATCGTCAAGTGTTTCGTATTTGAAAGCAATGTGTTGTATCCGTGTATGCTGGTCTCTCTCACGATCGGGCGGGAGACCAGGCGTCTCAAAAAATGAAAGGCGATGATTAACCTCATCGTTGCTGGTAAAGGCTACAGTTTTGAACGGTGTACCCGCCGGCGCTGGCACGCGCTTATTCCACCGTCATGCCCACTACCTTGCCATACCACTCAAGCATGCCGTCCAGGTTGCCGGTAGTCAGTCCGCAGTGTTGCAGCGTCGGATGAATCGTGATCTCAGTATTCACTTGAATTCTCCTGTTTATTTGAAATTGAACGTGAGCGAGAAATCAGCGGGAGCGCCTTGCGTCCCGACATGCCAGACCACCTTCTCTGTGATCTTCGTTCCCGTCGACAATGCGTGCGGAAATGAATTCCATTTCGAGGTCGTGGAGTTCATCCACAATTTCAAGGAAGTTCTTGGTGCTCCGAGCAACACAGTCGAACGCTGCGACCAAGAGAACAGAGAATTCTCCTCGCCGTGCGTCGGCCATCAAGACGTCGAGACCGGGACGCCTTGCTTTGCAGCCCGAATTCCACGGTCGCAAAATTCGCGTCTGATTTCGAAGCCTCTTTGCGTCGCAAGTTTGCAGAGGTCATAAGTTGGGTCTCGACTTGTTGCTCAGGCGTGCTCACGCGTGCGTAGATGGCTGCTTTTTTCATTCCGAGCACCTGCGGCATTAGGGCGTGTTTACTATATTACTGCCAGCCTCCCCCGAGAGCCCGGTAAAGTTGCACCAGACTCTGGTACTCGGTGCCACGAGCCTGCGCTAACAGTAGTTCAGCGGAAAAGAGGGAACGTTGGCCATCTAAGACTTCGAGATACGTTGTGGTACCGCCATTGTAGCGCATATCTGACAAACGAACAGACTCCTGAAGATCCGCCACTGTATCTTCCTGCCGAACGCGGACCTGGTGGAATTTCTGATAGCCAATCAGCGCATCGGATACATCTCCAAACGCTCGTTGTATCGTTTGCCGATAAGCGATCAGCGCCTGTTGATACTCAGATTTTGCGAGCTGCAAATTCCCGGTCAGAGCTCCCCCTGTGAAAATAGGCTGACTCACTTGGGCGGCGTAGGACCAAATTCCGAGTTGCGAACTCATCAGGCTAGAGAAAGCACTGCTTCGCCCGAAAGCGCCGCCCCCGGAGCCCGTCAGAGAAATTTGCGGAAAGAACTGTGCTTTGGCCACTCCAATTTCGGCATTCGCGGCAACCAGATTTTGCTCGGCCTCACGAATATCGGGCCGCCGTTCGATTAAAGTTGCAGGGAGCCCGGGCGGCACTTCGGGGGGAAGAGACTGCTCCACCAGCGGGCGCCCACGCGGGATTCCCTGCGGATAGTTGCCCAGCAGAATGCTGATGGCGTTTTCTTCCTGCGCGATCTGCCGCTCCAAGTCAGGGATAGTGGTGTTCGCCGAATCAAGGACTTGCTGCGCCTGTAACACATCGAGCTTCGTGGCCACACCGTGCTCAACGCGAAACTTGGTCAGCCTCACCGAGTCTTCCTGAGTATTCACGGTCTCGTGCGTGATTTGGAGCTGCAGGTCAAGCTCCAGCAGGGCAAAATAATCACTGGCCACGTCGCTCACCAACGTCAATATAACCGTCTGCCGCGCATCTTCCGTTCCGAGCAATTGCGCACGCGCCGCTTCCGTCGCGCGGCGCAGCTTGCCGAACAAGTCCAATTGAAAAGCTGCGTCAGCCGTCAGCGTCAGAAAATTATAATTGGTCTGAAAAGTATTTTCTTTCCCCCCGCTAAAATTTCCATTTCCCGCTACCTGGGGGAACAGACTCGAGCGCGTTACGGTAACCTGCGCTCGTGCTGCGTTGATGCGCTCGGTCGCAAGTTGAAGATCGTAATTTTGCTTCAGTGCTGTGCGGATCAGTTCCTGCAGTTGGGGGTCCTGAAAAACCTGCCACCAGGGGAGATCCGCATACGAAGCCGCTTGAGCCTGAACCTGCGGATTTTCGCTCGAGTCCCGATAGGCGGTTGGAGGTTGCACCGCAGGCCGGTGATAGTCCGGGCCAACCATGCATCCCGCCAGTAAGCTCGAGCTGAGCAGAGCCGTTACACATGAGTTTAATTTCCTCATACGTCGCTCCGCCGCCGACTGCTCGCAACCCTCTCGCAGTAGCTCATCTCAATCCCCCGGTGCTGGAGAAGGCGTTGCCGGCAACGCGCCCGAAGCATGCTCCTTTTCCGCACCTGACCATTTCTCCACCAGATAGAAAATCGCAGGTACGAAAAAGATTCCAATCAAGCTGGCGGCAAGCATCCCCCCGATCACCGTGGTACCCATGATTTGTCGGGCAACCGCCCCGGCTCCACTCGCCGTCCACAACGGCACGCATCCCAGAATGAACGCGAACGACGTCATCAGAATGGGCCTTAGGCGAAGCCTGGCTCCTTCCAAAGCCGCATCCGCCAACGGCTTTCCGCTCTCGAACTGCTCCTTGGCGAACTCCACGATCAAAATCGCGTTCTTCGCGGCCAAGCCGATCAGCATGACCAGTCCAATTTGCGAATAGATGTCACCCTCGATCTGCACCATGTAAGGCGGCAGGAAGACTCGCTGAAAGAACCGGCGTAAAAACATAATTGCGAACGCTCCGAAAACCGCCACGGGTGTACTCAACAGCACACTGAGCGGCAGCGTCCAGCTTTCATACAGCGCCGCTAGAATCAAGAACACAAACAGCAGCGACAATCCAAAGATCGCCGCCGGTGGCACCCCCTGCCTCGCTTTTTGTTCTTGGAACGATATGCCCGAATAGTCGAAGCCCATCTCGCGTGGCATGGTCTGTTTGAAAACTTCTTCCAGAGCTGCCGTGGCCTGGTCTGCGCTGTAGCCCGGTGCGGCACTTCCATTCAACTGCGCAGACCGATACTCGTTAAACCGGAGCATAAATTCCGGCCCGAGCCTCGGCTTGATATCCACCAGCGTCGAGAGCGGAACGCTGTCGCCCTTGCTGTTACGCACATAAAATTGTCCGACGTTTTCAGGGCGGGCGCGATCCTCGCCTTCCGCTTCGATGTACACCTGCCACTGCCGGCCAAAACGGTTGAAATAGTTAATGAAATACCCGCCCATGAAGGACTGGATCGTGCGGTATACATCGTTAAGGGCTACCCCTTGCTTCAGCACCTTATCCCGATCCACTTGCACAAACTGTTGCGGCACGCTGGCCAGGAAAGTGGTGCTCAGGCTGCCAATTTCCGCCCGCTTGCGCGCCTCTTCCATAAACGTGGCCAGATTTTTCGAGAGGAACTGGATGTCACTCCCGGAACGGTCTTCGAGAATAAACGTAAACCCGCCCGCCGTCCCGACACCAGGGATTGCCGGCGGTGAAAATGCGAAGGCCACCGCTGTCGGCAGCTTGCTCAACTGCTGGTTCAGGTGCGCCTTCAAAGATTGAAATTGTTCGGCCCGGGTTGTGCGCTCGTTCCAGGGCTTGAGGGTAACGAAGAATGTCGTGTTGTACGTGGTCCGCACAAAACTAAGCAAACTGAAACCCACGAAGGACGTCACGTGCTCTACCCCGGGTGTATCCATCAGGATTTTTTCTACGTCCTTCGAAACAGCCGTCGTTCGCTCCAGGGAAGATCCATTTGGAAGCTGCACGTTCACATATGCATAGCCTTGGTCCTCGTCAGGTAGAAAGCTCGAAGGGATCCGGTTGGCAAAAAAGCCCGCCGCCAAGACGAATACCAGAAGTAAAACCACCACCACACCGGTTTTCTTCACCAAAACAGCGCTCCACCCGACATAGCCCTCTGTGACTCTTTCGAACAGGCGATTGAACCAATCAAAAAACCGCCGCAGCAATCCGTGGCTCTCTTCCTTCGGCTTGAGCAGCAAGGCCGCCAGCGCGGGACTCAGCGTCAGTGCATTGAACGCTGACAGCAGCACGGAGATCGCAATCGTCACTGCGAACTGCTGGTAGAGTTTTCCGGTAATTCCGGGAATGAAAGCCGTCGGCACAAAAACAGCAGAGAGCACCAGTGCGATACCAACCACAGGGCCGGAAAGTTCCTCCATCGCCTTCAGGGCCGCATCTTTCGGCGTCATACCCTCTTCAATGTGACGTTCCACGCCTTCCACCACCACAATCGCGTCGTCCACCACCAATCCGATCGCCAGCACCAATCCAAATAACGACAACGTGTTGATGGAAAAACCGAATATCGGGAAAAATACAAATGTCCCCACCAGCGACACCGGCACAGCCAGCAGCGGAATCAAGGTAGCCCGCCACCCTTGCAGGAAAATGTAGACAACCAGGATCACTAGAGCGAGCGCAATCAAGAGCGTGACAACGATCTCCTTTATCCCTTCGGTCACCGATCTCGTCGTATCGAGCGCCACTACGTAATCCAGGTCCTCTGGGAAGCGCTGTTTCATCTGCGCCAGCAGCTTATTGACCCCGGCCGCCGCGTCCACCGCGTTCGAGCCCGGCAGCTGATAGGTGGCAATGATCGCGCTGTTCCTCGCGTTATAGCGGCCGGAGATGCTATAGTCCTGCGAGCCCAACTCGATACGCGCCACGTCGCGCACCCGCACCGTACCTCCGTCCGGGGTCTCACGCACCACGATTTGCCCGAACTCTTCCGGCGACACAAGCCGGCCTTGTGCCAGAACCGAATAGGTAAACTCCTGTCCCTTCGGTGCCGGCTCGCCGCCAGCTTTGCCCGCCGGATTCACCGTATTTTGCGCTTGTATGGCGCTCACAATCTCCGGCACCGTCACGCCGAGTTTTGCCAGCTGGTCCGGCTTTACCCAAAGCCGCATCGCGTACTGCCCGGCGCCGAACACCTGCACATTTCCGATTCCCGGCGACCGCAGAACGGGGTCCACCAGATTGATGTATGCGTAGTTCGCCAGAAACGTGGCGTCGTAGGTTCCATGTGGCGAGTAAATCGCGGTCAGCGTCAGCGGGGCAGTAACCGACTTGCGAACCGTAACTCCATAATTCGTGACGTCCACAGGAAGCTGAGAAGCCGCCAACGTTTCACGGCTCTGCGCCAGCACATAATCCGTATTGGGATCGGTTTTCGCATCGAAGTCCACAATCAGGCTGGTCGTGGAGTTGCCCGTGGCGTTTAGCGAATACATGTAGTTCATGTTGTCTACGCCGTTCATCTGCTGCTCAATCGGCGTAGCCACTGCTTGTTCCAGAGTTTGCGCGTCCGCACCAACGTAGGTCGCCAGCACTTGAATCTCAGGGGGAACGATGTTGGGAAACTGCGCCACCGGCAATCCAAGTATGGTGATGGCGCCGACAATCACCATCACGATCGAAATGACCATGGCCACAATCGGGCGATTGATGAAGAACTTCGACATTTGCTCACCTTTCCTTGGTTTCTGCCGCAAATGGCTTGGGATTCACCTGCGCGCCCGCGCGCACTTTCTGCAGGCCCTCGGCGACTATGCGTTCGCCGGGCTTCAGTCCTTCAGCAATAACCCACTCTGCACCCACCCGATCACCCACTTTGACCGTTCGAATGTTCACTTTATTTTGCTCGTCCACCACCGCGACTTGATAGCCGCCTTGCAACTCCGTCACCGCGCGCTGCGGCACCAGCAGCGCACCTTGCTGCAGGCGGATCACGGCGCGAACCTTGCCGTAGCCTCCCGGCCTCAGAATATTCCCGGGATTCGGAAAGAGTCCGGCAAGCCGGATGGCTCCGGTGCTCTCATTCACCTGTCGGTCCGCAAAGTAAAATTCGCCTTCGTGGGCATAAGTCGTACCGTTGGCCAGAATCAGTTGCAGGCGCAGGTTCTTGTCTGCGGCCAGCCGCGCACTCTCTGTTGGAAAGCGTTCTCTCCAAGCTAGGTATTGCGGCTCGCCAACCGTAAAGTAGACTTTGATAGGGTCGACTGTGGAAACCGAGGTCACCGGCCCGCTGCTAAGGTTCACTAGCGCGCCCACCTGAAGTTGCGCTTGCCCCGCAATACCGTCGATCGGTGCGACCAGTCGCGTGAAATCCAGATTGATCTTGGCCGTTTCGACGGCAGCCTCCGCCGTCTTGATTTGCGCCTTGGCTGTCTCAACCGTAGCCTTGGCAGCCAAGTTGTTCTGAACGGCATTATCCAAATCCTGTTGACTGGCAGCTTGTTCCTTCGCCAATGGGACATACCGATTGACGTCTAGTTCCGTCCTCCCCTGCACCGCCTCGGCATTCGCGAGCGCTGCCTTGGCTTGCGCCAGTTGCCCTTCGGCTTGGTCTAACGCTGCTTGAAACGGCCGAGGGTCAATTTCAAAAAGCAGTTGCCCTTTCTTGACGAACGCACCTTCCTGATACGCCTGCCTTCGCAAGTAACCCGTGACCTGTGCTCGCACGTCCGCATTTGAAAAGCCGTCCAGCGTACCGATCCATTCCCCATAAATCGGAACGTCCTCCTGTTCCACCTGCACAACCATGACATCCGACGGCGCTGCAGGGCTTGCACCAGTGCCCTTCGGGCGTATCGCCCCTATGACGAGAGCAATGACCACTAAACACAGCGCTCCCCCCAGTAACAGGTTGCGCTTTGAAAGCCTGTCCATACTGCCCCCATAGCTGCGGCGTTTTGTCCCGCTTATAGCCAAATACGCCGAAGCGCCTCGCCGAGATGCTCCCTTTGATGATTTTGGCGCAACGATTGATACAATCTATTTCACAGTCCGCGACGTTCACGGCCGTGCAAAGCGTTCTGGGATTAAATCCTGGCTTTTTGATCAACGGTGACGGCTGCCCTCAAGGCGCCTTCTTCGGCCAGAACAGCGAGTGACACTTCGAGTCCGATGCCGGCCGCTGCCCCCGATCACCACGATAGTTTGTCCGAAAAGTCCGGTTCGGGAATTGCGATTGCCTCAAGAAACCGCCCGCCCGGAGGGCAGGGTTCATCGCTGGCAGTCATCGTGATTCTTTCGGTCCTGCAGAGGGCGCCTTCGTGGCGCCAAGCTTTTTCCAGCCGTGGAAGCGCGACAAGTCGCCCGCGTTCCATGCTTCGCGGAGTCCAGGAGTACTCAGATCCCAGTCTGGGCGGATTTCACTCGTCACGGCGCGCAGATCGTGCCAAAGATCGATGACCGATGGACGCCCCCAGAACCAGTAGCCGTTATAGATGCTGTAAATCACGAGGCCCGGCTTGAGCACGAGCGTATGCGGGATCATCGGATTGTGCTCGGGGTCGGTATACTCCTGGATGTCGAGATCCTTCTGAATCGTTCGGTCGGGGTCTGAAAGGAAAGTCCACACGGCTCCGACTGACGCACGGAATTCCTGAAGAGTATGGTGATCGTCGGTGGCGATCGTGGCGATCTGAGTGTACGCCACCGCGATCTTCGGGTAGAACGCGGCGAGTTCCAAATGCTGCTGGTGCTCCTTTGGGCAATAATGGCCGCGCGCAAGGGTGAGGATCAGCGGATCATCGCCCTGTAGCTCGCTGAGCTTGCGCACTTTGCCCGTGTGATCGGGCAGTTCGTAGTCGGGGAAAATGCCTCCGGGCACGATATCAGAACGCATGATTGGACTCCTCCCGTTTCTCTCACATATCCAGAGTGACACCCGTGTTTGGCTGGGAACAGCATACGAGCACGTTCCCAGGAGCGGGCCTCTCGAGCGGCTCAGGGTTGTAAGTAATCGATCCATCAATCAGACCAGTCATGCAGGTATGACAGACACCAATCCGGCACGACCATCTGACCGGAACGTCGCACGCTTCCGCCAGTTCAAGCAAGCTCCCGAATTTCGGATCCCAAGCGGCAGTAATCCCGCTACGCGCGAATGAGACTGGGGGGCCAGATCCGGGCGGCCCTTGTGGTAGGTGAGGCGTGTGATCAACCTGCGCCATACCAGGGGCAATAGCCTCGAGAGAACCGAAGATTTCCGCGTGCACATTCCCGGCGAGCACACCCCAGTTTCGCAGCCCATCGCGCATATTCTGCAAGAATGAAGAGGGGCCACACAGATAGAAGTCACTATCCCTTGACACGCCAATTCTCCCTAGCATAGCTGTATCAATGTGCCCGGGAGCATCGAAGTCTGCCCCGACTTGGTCGATGGCAGCGGGCCTGCTGTACACGATATATCCTCGTCCGTGAGAGAGCTGTTTCAGTAATGAACGCGATTCTTCCGCAAATGGATGGTCGACGCGATTGCGGGCTCCATAGATCCACCAGACCTCTCGTTGCGATCGTTCGGCAGCGAGTGTGTGCAGCATCGACATCACGGGCGTTGCGCCCACTCCAGCGCTCAGCAAAACCACAGGATCCTGGCTGGGACGCAGAGTGAAGCTTCCTCGCGGTGCACTAACATCCAACAGATCGCCTTCTCGCGCACGGTTGCACAGAAATGAACTTCCAATCCCATTCAGTTCGTTCTTGACGCTGATGCGGAAATGGTCGGCTGCCGGCAGATCAGACAGCGAATAGCTGCGAAGAACCGGCGGTTTGCCCGGATCGACGAGCAGCCGCAAGACAACAAATTGACCCGCCTGGAAGAGAGGAAGAGGCTGCCCATCGATTGGCGACAGAATGAAGGAAGTTACGCTATCGCTTTCCTTATTAATATTCACGACTCGCATCTGTCGAAAGCCGGGCCATGCTGGCGCTTGTTCCTCATAGGCGAGTCCCGGATTCCCCACCGTAGTTTTGGAGCTCAAGTCTTGTCGGAGCATTGCTTGGAACGAACCCTGCCAACCCTTGCTAAGTGCAGGAATCCGCAGCGCGCGTTGCAGTTGCTCGCTGGAATGTCCTGGCAAATACAGGAGGGCGTCAACGTCGGCCACACTGATTCGCTCTGGACCGTCAGTAATTTTTCCAATGTCATCGCCCGCCCCAACTTCTCCTTCCTGCAACACGCGAAAGTAGAATCCTGGTTTGTGATGTGCCACGAGCAGGGCTGCCATCCGAGGTTCATTCATGCGAATGCCGACGCGGTAGCACGTCACGCGTGGCTGCGTTACTTCAAATATCGCACCACCGATGTGGTATCGATCGCCGATGCAGACCTCGTTATCAAGAAGTCCCTCAACGGTGAAGTTTTCTCCGAACTGCCCGTAGATGAAGTCATTACGTCCGAGAAAGCGTTCCCAGTAGTGATAGGCGTCCATCTGATAAACAAAAACGGCGCGCTGCTCCCCGCCGTGACCGGCAAGATCGGCTTGCGCATCACCATCGATATCGAGCTTGCGCACCATCCGCCGTCCCGTAACCGGAGATTTCCAGACTGCGGTTCGGACAGTTTTGCCGTTCCATGTCACGTCGCGTGGAAGACCGACATTTACTGAAAGCAATCTGGGCATTCATACCTCGTCGAAGTCCAGCGTCTGCCTAGACTCCTCGCTATACAACCACGCTGCACTCAGGGTTCGCGATAGGAATCTTCTTCTGGCTCCAGGCGGACACTCAGGAGCGAGGACTGCTCTTGCGAATCCCGCACACCCAAAGCACTTTCCGCCGCGTACCAATCAATTTCAGGCGAACCGAGCGGGCGGCCCCTGCGCTCCCACAATCCGTAGGCGAGTTTTGCAATCGCATCGTGCGGGTATGCCTCCGTCATTTGTTCCTCCTGGTCGCATGCCCAGCGCGACCCAATGGGGCTCTGAATCTCCCGTACAGTAAGTTCGGAGAAATACGTCCGTAACATCCCCATCGCAACGCGCTGATGATCTCGGCGGACGCTCTTCTCGGAAGTACCGATCACCTCACTAACTTGCCGGCGAGCCAGTAATCGACACTGAACTTTCCCGGGCCAGAGCAGAGCAGCCAGATAAAGAAGAGCACGTACAGCACCTCCGGAAGGTAGAGGAAGTCGTCGAGCCAGTTAAGAGGCGAAAGCCCTTTAGGCATGGTGGAAAGCGCGCTGGTCAGGGTGGCGACAATCATATCGATCAATAAAACCACGCAGGCCGGGCTCGAAAGAAACCCCACGGTCACCAAGGATCCGCAAACGAACTCGACACCCGACACGAAATAAGCCATCGGGTGGGGAAACGGGATTTTGGCCGTAACGAGCGTTTCGTAAACAAGTTTCGTGCCGCCGGCGACAAACAATTTGTTTGCTCCGGAGATGGCGAAGAACAGGCCGAGCGAAACACGTACCAGCAGGATGGCATATTGTTCCAAATCACTGTTACCCAGCAGCGCAAACTGGACCAACCGTTTCCAATCCATCTCTTGTCCCTCCATCGCAGGATGTGCTGTGACGATACCCCATATCACAAAGTTCGACTTCTCCGGTAACCCCCTTAATCAGGTCTCTGGCGTTAATCTCTGTACTCGACAATTATGCTGCAAACCGCAAATGGCGGTGGCGGTGTCGTTAGCCATTTCTCGCGCCTCGAGATTATGTGTGCATCCGTTCGATCCATTGAGCGCGCCACGCGGGAGCCACGAATGGATCTGCAAAGTACTGTGTTTCCCGCGCAACCTTGTCGCCCCTGAACTCCATGATGCTCACGGTGTAGGACGGCTTGCCGTCATATGTCAGGATGAATTCGGTGATCCAAAGATCACCGCCGCCAATGATTCGTCGGACACTAAACTGCTTTTTGCTCGGCTGACTAGCGCGTTGGTTCTGTATGTTCCGTCGACCGCGGGTTCGCTCGCCTGACTGCGGGTAGTCCAGCACCGCGTCCTCGTGATAGATGCGGTGCTCCGTTTCAAAATCGTTGGCATCGGACGCCGCCCAATGCTGATCCAATGCCGCACGGATCACTTGATCTCCCACTCCAGAATGCTGCTCGTTCTTTTGTTGATCGTTCATCTTGAGCCCTCAATTTGCGTCGTGCGCCGGCCTACCGCGCGATTTGGCCTAAGTAGTATCCGAGCCGATTTTTCGACATCCCCAGGCTTGTGGAAGCCGCGCGCGATCAGCGCCTTGATCACCTCCTGGGCGGCAGGTCGCCCGAGCGAAGCGATGCACGCATCCCAGGCGACATATAGCTGTCGTCTATTCAGCCAGAATTTGATTCGCCGCGCAATTGGACGTTAGCGTTTCCCCGATGGCTCCGTGATCGTGAAGCTCCAGTGGAAGCCGAAGAAGAGCTCGGAGGCCTGCCCCCTTTGTCGTACATTTGCCAGACGTCTTTAACTACGAAGCGAGAAGCGTTGAACCGCGCCTGGCCCGACATTAAGTACCCGCGCAAAGATGTCCCTGTGCGAGGCTTTATTTTCGACGTGAATACTGGTCTCATGCGGGAAGTGCAGCCAATTGCACAGCAGACTGCCGGCTGAAAGAATCTGGGCTTGCAAGATTTGAGCCCCAGAGCGTCGGGCTCCCAGCAGTTCTGCGGGTAAATGACGCTGCAATGAAGATTTCTGCATGAAGTGGGCCCGGCAGACAGGATCAGGTGTTCCATTGCAGACCGCGTTTCATCTCGCTCACGAAGTCCGGCGGCTATCACGGGCCAGCTTGCCAAGTGATACGGTTGAGCTGGCCGAATATCTCATCGGAAAAACAATTGTGCGCAAGACTGGGCGAAACAGGATTAGTGGTCGTATTGTCGAGACAGAGGCTTACCCGCCGGGTGATCCGAGTGGTCATGCTTATCATGGACGAACGGCCAGAAACCAGTCGCTATTCCTCGACAAGGGGTTTGCTTATGTGTACTTCATCTATGGGACGTCATACATGCTCAACGTGACGGCTGAAGAACCGGGGGTTGGCGCAGGAGTGCTGTTGCGCGCCATTGAGCCTCTTGAAGGAATCAACCTCATGAAACGGCTCCGCAAAACCGACAAACTCAGAGATTTGGCGAGAGGGCCGGGACGGCTTGCGGCTGCATTGCAGATCGACGAGCAGCTGGACGGAGTTGACCTGTGTGCCAACGGTCCGCTTTGGCTTGGAACTGCGGCCCGAGAGACTGCGCACGTTAGCACAACTGTGCGCATCGGCATCACGCGTGAGGTGGGCCGGCTGCTGCGTTTTTTTGAAGCGGGCAGCCCGTTCGTTAGTGCCCCCTCAACGAGATGAGAAGTCGCTAGGCTTGCCTCGAGTGACATACTCCGAGCAGATGACTGCGTTGTGAATACAGCGGTTGCAGAAAGACTGAAGCTCGCGGCAGTCTTTGGCCCAACTGGGTCCCGGTACCCACCCATTAAAAAAGGGCGCCCTTGGAGTAAGTTTTGAATGCTTGGCTCAACTTCTCCAGGCTCGAAAATCACTGCGCCTGTGCTTGGCTGGGTCGAAGATTCATTGGTTCGATCCGATAGCCGAGGACTTCTTAGCGGGTCCGGGATTTGTTTCCGATCCTGTTTTGGGGCGAAAGTACAGCATTGCTTGTATTCGCCTGTCCGGTTGCAACCGGCAGACTTCTCGTGCATCTGAATTGGCGTAGCTTGTCATCTCGTGCGTGATTGGGGTTTTCAATGCTTGCCGTTCCGAACAAAGCGACTACCCTTCAGATCCTGATCGAGCGCTTGGCTGAGGCGAGAAACAACACGGATAAATTGTTTGAGTGTGTGCGCGTCGATTCGCTCTACGAGCGTCCGATACCCGAACGACACCGCATCGCCTTTTATATTGGTCACTTGGAAGCGTTTGATATGAATTTGTTTCGCTCGGAAGTGCCGGTGTTAAGGCCTTTCGCGCCCGAATTCGACAAGCTCTTTGCGTTTGGTATCGACCCCGTCAATGGTGGATTGCCGACTGATCGGCCTGAGGATTGGCCTCGTCTATCGCAAATCGATAGCTACAAGCAACAGGTACGCCACTTGCTGGATTGTGCGATGCAATCGGGAGATTTTCAGCGTTACGATGCCTCGGCTGAGCATTCCTGCGAGGCGCTGCTAAACGTTGCCATCGAGCATCGATTGATGCACGCCGAAACGTTGACCTATATGTTTCATCAATTGCCATTTGATCGAAAGCGCCCGCAGCCACAGGCTTCGCCGAGTGAAGGATCGTTTAGAGCTGAGATGCTTCAGATTTCTGAAGGTAGCGCCACACTGGGTTTGAAACGACGAAACGCGCAGCAGTTCGGTTGGGACAACGAATTTGACGCTTTTGTAACCGAAGTCCCTGCCTTCCGGATCGACAAGTACATGGTGACGAATGGGGAGTTCCTCGATTTCCTACGATCTGGTGGCTACGAGAATCGCCAGTTTTGGTCGGAAGAGAATTGGCGTTGGAAGCAGGACCGAAACATTCAACATCCCGTGTTCTGGATCCTGACGAATGGCGATGTGCGCTACCGCGGCATGTTCGAGGAGCTACCCCTTCCGCTCGATTGGCCGGTGTATGTCAGTTGGGCCGAAGCGAGTGCCTACGCGAGGTGGGTGCACAAGTCGTTGCCGACCGAGGCCCAATGGCATCGTGCTGCTTACGGTACGCCTCAAGGCAGCGAACGTATGTACCCTTGGGGGAACGACGTGCCGTTCCCCAGTCTCGGTAATTTTGATTTTTCGCGGTGGGATCCCGCGCCGGTCAGTTCTTTTCCGTTGAACAAGAGTTCGTTTGGAGTCCAAGGCCAACTCGGAAATGGTTGGGAATGGACCGAATCGTTGTTCGAGCCCTTTGCCGGTTTTAAACCCTTTTCTTTTTACCCGGGATACTCTGCTGACTTCTTTGATGGCCAACACTATGTAATGAAAGGCGGTTCAGCTCGAACGGCGGCCTCGATGTTGCGGCGTTCGTTTCGCAACTGGTTTCAGCCGCGGTATCAATACGCATACGCAGGGTTCCGCTGCGTTTCAAACGAAAGAGAAACGGCAGACTGACCCATGGCAATCGAACTGATCAAGAGCACCGCGCAAGACGAATTCACGAAGGAAGTGTGCATTGGCCTCACTAAATCGCCGCAGAAGGAACTGCCGTCCAAATATCTGTATGACGCCGTGGGCTCGGCACTGTTTGAGGTTATTTCCTTGCTTCCGGAGTACGGCGTGACCCGTGCGGAGGAGCGCATTCTCGGCCGGCACGCGGCCAAGATGGTCTCTGAGCTCCCCGCCCCGGTGATTGTGGCGGAATTGGGCAGTGGCGCGGGGAAAAAAACTCGTGTGATTCTTGAGGCACTAAGCCGCAAACAGCCAATCTCCTACTATCCAATCGAGATTTCTTCGGCAGCCCTCGCAATGTGCCGGCGCGAACTGAGCGACATCAAGTCCATCAGCATTGTCGGCTTCGAGCGGGAGTATCTCGACGGTTTGCTCGAAGTAGCGGCGAGGCGGGAAGAGGACCAAAACCTTATGGTGCTCTTCCTCGGGAGCACCATTGGCAATTTCGATGGAACCGCGGGTGTGAAATTCCTCAGCCGTTTGCGCGAAATTCTGAGAGAAGGCGATTCTCTCCTCCTTGGCACTGATCTTCGGAAACCAATCGCGATGTTGACGGCGGCCTATGATGACCCGCTCGGGGTAACCGCCGC
>Ga0074045_10001679_pt1 | contig 21088 bp, 19 predicted proteins | sample BogForMeECP23OM2_FD_94442 | JGI IMG/M metagenome (GOLD analysis project Ga0074045, IMG submission 94442) | Bog forest soil microbial communities from Calvert Island, British Columbia, Canada - Bog Forest MetaG ECP23OM2 | ecosystem: Environmental > Terrestrial > Soil > Wetlands ...
CCGGCATACAAGATCGTCATTCGACCAGCAGCGGTGGCATTGCGCCTGCGGGGCGGCCTTCGCGGCGAGCTTCGGAAAGGCATGACGCTCAGTGCACGCATGGTCGTGACCCGGCGGAGTCTGCTCCAGCTCCTCCATGAAGACCTCAGCGGATGGCTGGATCCGCAGGGGAACGGCGCGGCGCCCTGAAGCGCATTCTGTCTTTTCCTCCAACATGGGGTTGGAGCGACAAACCCAACACGAAATGAAGACCCTGACAGACAATGAAATGCAGCATCTCGCCGGAGGCGACGGTCCCATCGATTCCACGCCGCAGCCGCCAATCAGTCCGCCAACTGGCCCAGGCCAGATTCAATTGCTCTGGCTGATGACCAGCCTCGCCCAGCAGCAGGCTGCCTACCTGCGCTGGATTCACACCCAACTCAGCTGACCCCCCAACCCTTTCCGGCATGGCGCCGGGATAAAACCAAAAAAAGCTAAACAAAGAATATACATGAAAAACATAAGCGATCAGGAAGCCCAGAATCTCAACGGGGGAGTGGCATTCCTCATCCCCGTCCTCGTCGGCATCACTATCGCAGCCGGAGCCAACATCATCGATCATTGGGATGATTTCAAAGCGGGTCTGGCCGCGGGCTGGGCGAGCCGATAGGGCGCCGGAAGCAACCTCCAATAACCAAGACCATGAACACGATCATGGAGAGCGACCTGCTGGCGATCAGCGGCGGGAATTTCGCGAACGATGCCGGATACTTCATCGGAGCGACCGCCTCGTGGCTATGTGCAGCCGGCGGGTTGCCATGCGGCATGCCTGGCCTGTTCGCCGAGAAGGTGGCGATGCTAATCTAATCCTAAACGGCAAGGAAGGCGCCCGGAGTGCGAGTTTCGGGCGCCTTCTCCCGACATTAGTCATGAAGATTGGTTTGCCTGGTTTCTCGGGCCGGCGTCGCGGGCTCTTGGGCATCCTGACGGGCATCGCGGCCGGGGGTGCGACCTATTGGCTGCTGGAACGATGGGATGGAATCAAAGCCATGATCCTGCGTTTCCTGGAGTAGTCCGGGGCTTGTCGTGTTGTACAAACAACGTGACGCCACCGACTGCGGCGCGTGCTGTCTCGCGGCCGTACTGGAACGTTTCGGCTCCCGGCATTCGCTCGCCGAAATCCGCCGTCTCGCGGGGACCAACCGCAATGGAACGACCGCTTTGGGCCTGGTGGAAGCAGCGCGTGTGCTGGGACTGGCGGCCAGGGCGGTGATAGGTGCCGTCGAACAAATCCCGGAAGTCCCCCTGCCCGCGATCGCGCACTGCGTGATCGACCAGCGTCGGTTGCACTTCGTGGTCCTCGTGGCATGGAGCGGAAAACGCGCCAAGGTGATGGACCCCGCGGTCGGGCGCACCGAGTGGTGGAGCCGCGAGACGTTCCAATCGATCTGGTCGGGTGTGCTGATTCTTCTCGCTCCCGGCGAACAATTCAAAACCGGCGACCATACCGTGTCGCCGACCCGGCGGCTGTGGCGGCTGCTTCAGCCGCACGAGGCCGTGCTGGCACAGGCCTTGGTCGGCGCCGCGGTCTCGACCGTCCTGGCCTTGGGCACCTCGGTTTTTGTCCAGAAGATTGTCGACTACGTCATTCCCGATGGCAACCGGCCGCTGCTCAACCTGCTGGGCCTCGCCATGCTGGCGGTCCTGGGCGCGAAACTCACGCTGGGAGTCTTGCAATCGCTGCTTTCACTCCGGATGGCGCAGTGCATCGACGCCCGCCTGATCCTCGCCTATTACCAGCACCTGCTGCGCCTGCCGCAGCCGTTTTTCGATTCGATGCGGGTGGGGGAGATCACCTCGCGGGTCACGGACGCGGTGAAGGTGCGGAATTTCCTCAATAACACGTTGCTCAACCTGGTGCTCAATCCGCTGATCCTCTGTTTTGCCCTCGCGGCGATGGCGTTCTACTCTTGGAAACTGGCGTTGCTTTCCCTGGCACTGGTGCCCGCCTATGGCGCCGTTTACTGGTTCACCAACCGGCGCAACCGGTCCTGCCAGCGCCAGCTGATGGAGCGGGCGGCTGATTTTGACTCGCAGCTGGTCGAGTCGCTCATCGCCCAGTCAACCGTCCGGCGATTTGGACTGGAAGAGGCGTCATCTTTCAAGACGGAGAACCGGCTCGCCCGCCTGTTGAAGGTATCCTGGGCGGCGGCGATCGCCGGATTGGGCGCCAACACCGCCTGCGCGCTGCTGACACAGGCGTACCAGGTGGCTTTGCTCTGGGTGGGCGCGGTCTTTGTGCTCGGGTCCAATTTGACGCCGGGCGAACTCATGTCGTGTTACACGCTGGCGGGTTATCTTACCGGCCCGGTGGCGACGCTCATCGGCCTGAATACCTCAATCCAGGAGGCGCTGATCGCCACCGACCGGCTCTTCGAAATCATGGATCTCGATCTGGAAAGTGATCAGGGCACGATCGAATTCACGCTGGCGCGGGCGGGCGATATTCGCTTCGACGACGTCGGTTTCAAATATGCCGGCCGGGGGGCGACGCTCCAGGCCCTGAGTTTTGTCTGCCCGGCCGGGCGGATCACCGCGCTCAGAGGCGAATCGGGTTGCGGGAAAAGCACAGTGCTGTCCCTGATTCAGCGGCTCTATTCTCCTCAGCAAGGCCGGATATTCATCGGCGAGCACGATATCCATTATTACTCGCTCGCGAGTCTGCGGCGGGCCGTGGCGGTGGTGCCCCAGCATACCGCGCTCTTGCTGGGCACTGTGCTGGAAAACCTCGCGCCGGGTGAATTTCAACCCGATTTGGAGCGCGTGCTCCGGCTGTGCCGCGAAGTCGGGGTGCTGGAGACGATTGAGCGGCTTCCGCAGGGTTTTTTCGCCCATCTGGCGGAGAACGGCGTGAATTTGTCCGGCGGACAGCGGCAGCGCCTCGCCCTGGTCCGGGCGCTTTACCGGGAGGCTCCGATCCTCCTGCTCGACGAACCCAGCTCGGCGCTCGATGATCGCTCCGAAGAGATGCTCATGGGGGTTCTTCTGCGGCAGCGCGCCGGCGGCAGGACCATCGTCTTTGCCGCGCACGCTCCGCGCCTGCTCCAGATTGCCGATCACGTCGTGACACTGGCCGCCGGCCGCGTTTTGGCCGCCGGTTCCGGTCCCGTTCCCGAACCCGCGTCGGAAACTCGGGCGGCCTTCGGCGGAGCGGATTCGGGCTCGCAAATGCACTCGCGAATGGCCTGCGCTTGGGTTCAATGGCCTCATGACCACTGAAGTCGCCTATGTGGAACTGATTTCGAAACTCAAACGCGCTCATGTCCTCGGCACGGTGAACAGCCTGCTTGGTTGGGATGAACAGGTCAATCTGCCGCCGGACAGCGCGGACCTGCGCGCCGAGCAACTCGCGCTCCTGGCCGAGCTCCAGCACGCCGCCGCCAGCGATCCGCGGGTGGGGGAGTTGCTGACGTTGCTCGAGGGCCGGACGGGCGAGCTTTCGGCCGACCAGCAGGTCGTGCTGAAATATGGCCGGCGCGACTTTGACCGAGTCGTAAAGCTGCCGCCGGAGTTTGTCCGGGAAAAGGCCCGCCACGGCAGCAACGCCTTTCACGCCTGGGCGGATTGCCGCGGCAGGTCCGACTTCGCCGGCTACGCCCCTTTTATCGCGAAACACCTCGAGCTGGCGAAACAAGAGGCCGCTTACCTGGGCTTTGCCAGCGCGCCCTACGACTATATGATTGACCGCAACGATCCTGGCATGACGGCGGCGTCGGTCGGGCAGCTGTTCGCCGAGCTGAAAGACAGTTTGGTGCCGCTCATGCGCGAGATCGTTTCTTCCCCGGTGAAGGCCCGGCCCGGCATCTTTCGCGGCTTTCCAACGGAGCAACAGCGGACCTTCCTGCGGGTCGTGACCGAGCGGATCGGTTTCAACTACCGCCGTGGGCGCATGGACGTTTCGCTCCATCCTTTCTGTGACGGCAGCGGGGCCGACGAACGCATGACCACCCGGTTTGACGAGGACAATCCACTCAATTCGCTGTTTAGCGCGGTTCATGAGACCGGCCACGGCTTGTACGAGCAGGGCATGCCGCTCGAGCGTCAGGGCACGCCGCTTGGGCAGGCGGTGGGCATGGGCGTGCACGAATCGCAGAGCCGATTGTGGGAGAACCAGGTCGCCCGCAGCCGCCCCTTCTGGCGGTTCTTTGAGCCGCGCTTTCGCGAGACGTTTTCCGCGCAGGTCGGTGCAGTTTCCTCCGACGAGCTTTACCTGGCGGTCAATGCGGTGCGGCCGACGCTCATCCGCGTGGATGCCGACGAAGTCACCTACAACCTGCACATTATCCTGCGATTTGAGATCGAGAAACGGCTGTTCGCGGGAACGCTCGCGGTGGCGGACCTGCCGGCGGCGTGGAACGCGTTGGCGCAGGAACTCCTCGGCCTGACGCCGGCCAATGACCGGGAAGGCGTGCTGCAGGACGTGCACTGGTCGGGTGGCATGTTCGGATACTTTCCGAGCTACTGCCTGGGCAACATGATGGCGGCGCAATTCTGGTACAAGGTCCAGGGCGATCTGCCGGGTCTGGACGGCGATTTTGCGCGCGGCGATTTCTCGCGATTGCTCGGCTGGCTGCGGCGGAACGTCCATGAACAAGGCCGGCGCCACGATACCCGGGAGTTGGTCGAGGTCGTCACCGGCGAACCGCTGAATCCGAAGCACCTGCTGCGCTACCTCCGCGAGCGTTACCTGCCGCTGTACCGCGGCTGAAACGCCAAACTTCAAAGTTCCAACCCCCAAAGGTCGCAGGGTAGCGATGGGATTTGCTTGGTGTTTGGAGATTTGGTTTTTGTGCTTTTGCCCATGGGTCTCATCGACACCCACACTCATCTGGATTCCTTTTCCCGGCGGGGCGAGCTGCCGGCGGTGCTCGAACGGGCGCGCGCGGCCGGGGTGGAGGCGATGATTGCCATCGGGACCGAGCCGGCGGACTGGACGCTCTATCGCGACCTGGCGCGCGAGCAATCCGGCGCGGTGCATTACACGGTGGGGCTTCACCCGTGTTCGGTGGACACGAATTGGGCGGAGGCGACGGCTCAGTTGGAGGCGTTCTTCACCGGCAATGCGCCGCGGCCGGTGGGACTTGGCGAAATTGGGCTGGACCGGTTCCATCTGCCGGCGGAGGCCGCGGAGGCGGAGGGGATCTTCGAGCGCCAGCGGGCTGCGTTTGCCGCCGGGTTGAAAATTGCCCGCCGGGTCGGGGTGCCCGTCGTCGTGCATTCGCGCGGCGCCTTTCGCGAATGCGTGGGGATGATTGATGAGAGCGGGGTCGACTGGAGCCGGGTGGTTTTCCACTGTTTCAGCGAAGGCGTGGAGGAGATGAACGCCCTCCTGCAGCGCGGTGGCCGCGGCTCGTTCACGGGCGTGATTACGTACAAGAAGGCCGACAGCCTGCGCGCGGCGGCCAAAGCCCAGGGATTGGCGCGACTGATGATCGAGACCGATGCGCCGTACCTCGCCCCGGTGCCCCACCGTGGCCAGCCAAACGAGCCGGCGTATGTGCGCTACACGGCCGGGTATTGCGCCGGCCTTTTCGGGGTGAGCGACGACGAGTTTGCAGCCACCACGACGGCCAACGCCAGAGCCTTTTTCGGGATTTGACCGAAGGTGATGAGTTGCTGGCGCAGCCAGGAACTCATGCTTCGTCGAACTTGCGGGCAAAGAGCTGATCCAGCTCGGCCAGCATCTGCGGGGCATCATCACCCATGGCAATGAACTTCACCTTCGAGCCCTTGCCGGCGGCGAGCATCATCAGGCCCATGATGCTTTTTCCGTTCACCTGTTCCTCGTCCTTTTCGACAAACACGTCGCAGCGGTATTTATTGGTGATCCGCACGACCATGGCGGCCGGCCGGGCATGAATGCCCATCTTGTTCTGCACGATGAACTCTCTGACGTGCTGCTGCGTGCTCGGTGTGGCTTCGGCTTTATCCATGAAGTTCAAGACTAAGGGCTGGAATCTCGACGGTCCGATACCTTGCTTGCAATCTTAAAACCGACCGGCTGGATTGCGATCAAGGGTTGCAAGACTTTGATTCAAGCACACGCCAAGCCAATCGTCCCAAGACAATGCCGCGCCTTCGGCGTTGCTCGCGGCCGGTGCCGGTGACATACGCAACACCATGTCCACCACCGCCATCATCGTGCCCTGCCGGCTCGAATCGACGCGATTTCCGCGGAAGTTGCTTCATCCGATCAAGGGAAAGCCGCTGCTGCTTTGGGTCGCGCAACGCATTGCGGCCGAGGCTCCGGAGTTCCCGTTGTATTTTGCCGTGGATCATGAGCGGCTGCGGGATGCGGTTGCGCCCCATGGATTCCAGGTGATCATGACCTCTCCGGCGCACGCGAGCGGCACCGACCGGCTGGCGGAGGCCAACCGCACCGTGCGGGCCGATCGAATCATCAATGTGCAGGCGGACGAGCCGCTGGTGACGGGTGGGCAGATCCGCGAACTGGGGCGCCTGATTGGCGGCGAGGTACCCATGGCCACGCTGGCCACCCCGTTCCGCCGCGTGGTCGATTTCTACAACCCCAACCAGGTGAAGGTTGTCATCCGCCGCGACGGCCGGGCGCTCTACTTTTCGAGGTCCCGGATGCCGTTTTCCCGCGATCTCGGATTGACCATCGACGATGCGTGGGTCGCAGCCAATCCCTGCTACAAGCATCTCGGACTCTACGCCTATCAGGCGCCGTTGCTGGAGAAACTCGCATCGCTGCCGCCGGGCCGGTACGAGCAGATCGAGAAACTGGAGCAACTCCGCGTGTTGGAGAACGGATATGACATCCTGGTTGGCCTGACCGAAGACCCGACCGTCGGCGTCGACACGCCGGAGGACGCAAAGAGATTTGAGGAATCGCTTGGCGGTGGCAATCAGCTTAAAGCTTAGCGCTTACAGCCTTCAGCTTACCGCTAGATCTTTCCCGCTTTTCGCCGCTCGATCAATCGGTAGAAATCAACGAAGAGCGGATCGGCATCATGCGGGCCGGGCGAGGCCTCCGGGTGGTATTGCACGGAGAAAACCGGCAGCGTCTTGTGGCGGAGACCTTCGACCGTATTGTCGTTCAAATTGACCTCGGTGACCATTGCACCCCGTTGTTCCAGATCCTCGGGACGCGCGGCGAAGCCATGGTTCTGGGCCGTGATGGAAACCTTGCCGGTTTCGAGATTCTTCACGGGCTGGTTCGCTCCGCGATGGCCGAACTTGAGTTTGAAGGTCTTGGCGCCGAGCGCATGGGTGATCATGTGATTGCCCATGCAGATGCCGAAGGTGGGATATCGCTCAATGAGCCGGGCCACCGTGCGGTAGGCGTATTCGAGCGGCTCGGGATCACCGGGACCGTTGGATAGAAACACACCGTCCGGCGCGAACTCATCCACCATTTCCGGCGTGGCGCTTGCCGGCACCACCCAGACGTCGAATCCATGCTGGCGCAGTTTCTTCAGGATATTGCGTTTGGCGCCGTAGTCGATCGCCACGACTTTGTAGCGCTTCGTGGGAGTGGCCTCGGTGCCCAGGGTTGTTCCGGCCAGGGAGAATGGCTTGTCCCAGCGGCCTTCCGGGTCCCATTGATAAGGGTGCTGGCAGGTGACCTCCTTGACAAAGTCGACGCCAACCAGTCCCTCCCACGCTTGGGCACGGCGCACCGCTTCGTCGTTGGAGATCGCGGCGCTGCTCAGGCAGCATTTCATCGCTCCCGTCACCCGGAGTTTCTTGGTGATGGCGCGCGTGTCGACTCCTTGCAGACCGGGGATCTGATACTGGCGAAGGTAGTCATCGAGGCTCTGGCGGCTCCGCCAGTTGCTGGTGACGGGCGACAGTTCCCGCACGACAAATCCGGAGACCTTCGGGCCGCCGGCGGACTCCTCGTCGTCCGGGTTGATGCCATAGTTGCCGATCTGCACGGCGGTCATGGTCACGATCTGGCCGAAATACGAAGGATCGGTCAGGATCTCCTGGTAACCGGTCATGCTGGTGTTGAACACCGCTTCGCCGGTAATGGTGGCTTCGGCGCCGAAAGCCAAGCCGCGAAAGACCGAGCCGTCCTCAAGCGCGAGTACTCCTGAACGTAGCGTGGGCATCAAAGCGCGACGAAATGCCCTTTCTGCGCCTGTGCCAAGGGTTTTGTGGTGCGGGTGCCAGAGCGGTGGCAACGGTCATTACAAACTGGCGCAAACAACGAATTCCTAGGGTCTTGGCATTCAGCCTGCTTCGAAGCCGATTGACGGTAAGGGCTAATATCTATCTCTTGCCCGCCTGTAATTCAGCAGCCGAAGTCGTTCTGCGTTCCCGCAGGGCGGCGCGGGGAACCCAATTAGCCGTGTTGCGCCAGTGGCGCGGCTGGGGCGAATGGCAGCGGGAGACCGCGGCCAAGGCCACTTCTCAGGCCGAGCCCGTCAGCTAACCTCGCAGGCAAGGGGAAGGGCGATCCTCTGCAACGCGAAGTTCGCGTCGTCACGGTTGTCCCGCAGTGCAGTGCCGCCGGCGTGCGGCGAATCAAGATAACCGACATGAGTGACAATACCCTGATGCGGATGGTGAAGAATTTCTTCATCGGCCGCGAACGCGAACTGACCGACCGCGGCCTGTTCCACAAGCTTTCGCTCGTCGCGATACTCGCCTGGGTCGGGCTTGGCGCCGACGGGCTGTCCTCGTCGTGTTATGGCCCCGAAGAGGCGTACAAGGTGTTGCTGGCGCACCCGCCGCTCGCGGTGTTTGTCGCGTTGATGACTGCCGCCACCGTGATGATCATCTGTGCCAGCTACTCGCAGATCATCGCGCTGTTTCCGGCCGGCGGCGGGGGCTATCTCGTGGCCAGCCGGCTGCTCTCGCCAACGGCGGGCGTTATCTCGGGCTCGGCCTTGCTCATCGACTACGTGCTGACCATTTCAGTATCGGTCGCGAGCGGCATGGATGCGCTCTTCAGCTTTTTGCCCGCGGCGTGGTTTTCCTGGAAACTCGCAGCCTCGGTCGGCGGCATTCTTTTCCTCACCATGCTCAATCTGCGGGGCGTGCGTGAGTCAGTGCTGCTGCTGGTCCCGGTGTTCGGGATGTTCCTGATCACCCACACCTTTGCGGTGCTCTATGTTTTTGGCGCCCACGCCGGCGCTCTGGCGACCCTTCCCGGCGATTCGATCAACGCTGTGCACGGTGCGTCGGCCGAGGTGGGAATGTTAGGGGTGGTGGCGTTGCTCCTGCGCGCCTACAGCATGGGCGCGGGCACGTATACGGGAATCGAGGCGGTGAGCAACGGCCTGCCGATCCTGCGCGAGCCGCGGGTACGAACCGGCCGGCGCACGATGTTGCTCATGGCACTTTCGCTTGGTGGAATGGTCGCCGGCCTGTTCGTTGCCTACCTGCTGGTCGGAGCGCGCCCGGTCGAGGGCAAGACGCTCAACGCCGTGCTGCTCGGACAGCTTTCTGCGAACTGGCCGCCGTGGTTGGCCAGCACCTTTGTGAACGTTTCCCTGACCAGCGCAGCGGCCTTGCTGATGATCGGCGCGCAGGCGGGCTTCATCGACGGACCCCGCGTGCTGGCCAACATGGCGCTCGACCGGTGGATGCCGACGCGCTTTACCGCCTTGAGCGACCGTTTTGTCACTCTCAATGGCGTTCTGGTCATGGGTTGTGCGTCGCTGGCCGTGCTGCTGCTCACCCGGGGCGACGTGGGCCTGCTGGTCGTCCTTTACAGCATCAACGTCTTCATCACCTTCAGCCTGTCCCAAGCCGGGATGGTGCGCCATTGGTGGCAGGTGCGCCGGGAGGATCCTTCCTGGAAATGGAGGCTGGCCATCAATGCGGTGGGATTTGGCCTCACCTTTTCCATCCTCATCACGCTGGCGGGGGTGAAGTTTTTCAGCGGGGGCTGGGTGACGCTGGTCACGACCACCGTGCTGATCGCGACCGCGTTCGCGGTGCGGCACCATTATGACGGCGTGCGGAAGCAGATCGCGAACCTCGATAGCATCGTGGAGGCAGCGGAATTCCCGGCGCAGCCCGGGGCGAAAGATTTCGCGCCGACGTCGAACCGCACCGCGGTCATTCTCGTCAACGGATTCAATGGTCTCGGACTGCACACGCTGCTGGGTGCGGTGCGCCTGTTTGGCGGGGGCTTCCGTCGGATGGTGTTCGTTCAGATTGGCATCCTCGACGCGGGCAATTTCAAGGGGTCGGACGAGATTGAGCGGCTGCGGGCCCACGTGAAGCAGGAGGCCGACCGGTACGTGAACTTTGTTCAGACCCGGGGCGGCGAGGCCGAGGCCGTGACCGCCGTCGGCCATGAAGTGCTCGATGAACTGGGCAAACTCTTGCCCGACCTGGTCGAGCGCAATGCCAACGTGATCTTCTTCACGGGCCAGCTTGTGTTTGAGCGGGAGACCTTCCTGACGCGCTGGCTGCATAACTACACGGCGTTCGCCCTGCAGCGGCGATTGTTCTTGCGCGGCCTGCCTTGCGCCATTGTGCCCATCCGGGTCCTGGAGCCAATCACCTCGATGGCGCCAACCCCCGCCTAGCTGACCAGACTCTCTGCGTTCCCCGGGCTCCATGCCAGGTTGGGAGGCCGGGACTTGCACAGAGCGGGTAAGTGGCCCAAGCTGGGTTTATCATGAGCGCCGAAAAGTCCGTTGCCGGCTCTGAATCAGGGAATCGTCGTCTGACGGCGAATGTCGTGCTGGCGGTTGCTTGGTTATACGTGGCGATGATCTGCCTGCTGGCGCTCGACCAGCAGTTCCACTGGGGAATCTTCTAGCCGTTGTGCCGTCTGCCTGCGGATGCATTCTTTTGGAACTGCCTGGTGCGCCGATAGCACCATTCCTGCCATTTGACAGATTGGTTAGGCAGCTTATTACTTTGACCTTGCATCATGTCCTACACTGAAGACCGCGACCATTGGTTCGAAGGCCAGGGGTTGTGGCAGCATCTTCCCGAAGCCGAATGGCGGGATTGGAACTGGCAGCTGAAGAACCGCATCACGAGCGCCGCCCAGCTTGAGCAGTTCATGACGCTCACGGCTGAGGAAAGGGCGGGCTGTTTGTTTGCCGATCACAAACTGGCCCTCGCGATCACGCCTTATTTCTTCAACCTTATCGATCGCAATGACCCTGACTGCCCGATCCGCCGGCAGGTCATCCCGCGCGACGGCGAAATGGTCGTGTCAGAGGAGGAAATGCTCGACTCCTTGGGTGAAGACGAGCACTCGCCCGTGCCGGGATTGGTGCACCGTTATCCCGACCGGGTGCTGTTCCTGGTGACCGACCGCTGTGCGGCCTATTGCCGCTACTGCACGCGGAGCCGGCTGGTGAGCAATGCGCAGGATTATAATTTCCACCCCGAACATGAACGTGCGCTCCGGTACATTGAAGCGCATCCCGAGGTGCGCGATGTCCTGCTCAGCGGCGGCGATCCCCTGCTGTTGTCCGACCGCAAGCTCGACCACCTGCTGGGCCGGCTCCGCGCCATCAAACACGTGGAGTTTATTCGCATCGGATCCCGCATCCCGGTTTTTCTCCCCCAGAGGATCACGCCGGAATTGTGCGAGCTGTTCAGGAAACACGGTCCGGTCTGGATGAGCATCCACGTCAATCACCCGAAGGAATGCACCCGGGAACTCAAGGACGCCTGCGAGCGGCTGGCGTTCGCCGGCGTTCCGCTGGGCAACCAGAGCGTGCTCCTCCGGGGGGTGAACGATGACGCTAACGTCATGAAGGCCTTGGTGCATCGCCTGCTGCGGATGCGAGTGCGACCCTATTACTTGTATCAGATGGATCTGATTACCGGTGGCTCCCACTTCAAGGTCGACGTGCGCAAAGGGATCGAAATCATCCGCGCTCTCCGCGGGCATACCACGGGCTATGCGGTGCCCCAGTACGTGATTGACGCGCCCGGTGGCGGTGGAAAGGTGCCGATCAATCCGGAATACATCGAACGCATTACCGACGATGAGGTCGTCTTCAAGAACTACCAGGGAGAGACATTCCGGTACCCCCTTACGACGACGCCCCGGAAGGCAGTTGTTCAATCGGTAGAGACTCCAATTGAACGTAAAGTGATGCTGTCCAATCCGTAATAGATTGGTTAAGGTGGAGCGTTTTGTCGGTAAGACGCTCTGAGGCGGATCGATGCGATTGCTGGCAATTTTCCTTGGACCCCCGCGAACCGATCCGTTTGACGTTGAAGGCAGTCCGCCTGCCCGGTCGGCAGGCTTCAGGGTGCAAAGCTGGTCAAGGTGCGGACGATTGTAGTTCGCAAGCGACGATTCTACTGAATGGATCGTTGTAAGATGCTGTCATGTAGTTACTAGAGGCATGATCTTTGATAACCAATCACAGGACCGGCCGCCGTTGATCTGTGGCAGGTTATTCACAGGAAGTTCACAAAACTTTTTTTCAACGCTTTTGAGCGGGCTGCGTCTATCCCCAATGAAACAAGCGTCGTTCTGAAGAACGATCTTTGTTGTAGTTCTTACGGTTTGCTTGGTGTTAGGTCATGCAGGGCCGCCCCGAACAAGGGCGGCCCTCATGATTTTCAGGCAGTCCGGCACCGTTCCAAGGTGTGAGCTCAAGCCGGGCCTTGCACAATCCGTGCGAAAATCATCTTTCCGCCGACAGAGGGGAGAACGCTCGTGATTTCGACGGAGACCCGTCGTCCCAGATGACTGCGACCTGCTCCTACCACCACCATGGAGCCGTCCTCCAGGAAACCCACGGCCTGTCCCTCCTCCTTGCCCGGTTTGACCAGATCGATCTCGATCGTGTCTCCGACCATCAGCTCCTGGTGAAGGGCTTGGGCAAGGTGATTGAGGTTGAGCCACTGCACGCCGTGGAATTCGGCCATCTTGGCCAGATTGTAGTCAGTGGTCAGCAACTTGGCGCGCAGTGATTGCGCCAGAAAAACGAGCTTGGCGTCGACGTCCTGCCGCCGGCTGACGTCGCTTTCGTGCACGCGGAGATCAAGGTTCTTGATCCGGCGCAGATCGTTCAGGACATCCAGGCCGCGGCGGCCGCGCGCCTGGCGCAACGGGTCAGCCGAGTCGGCCACGTGCTGTAATTCATCAAGCACAAAGCGGGGGATCACCAGCGCAGCGTTGATGAACCCCGCCGCGCAAACCTTGGCCACGCGACCATCGATCAGCGTGCTGGTATCCACCACCACCAGCGGAACATCGACATCATGAGGAACGAACCGCACGTAGGGAATGACGAGGTTGAATTCATCCTTGCCCCGCAACGCGATGACCGCCCCCAGGTACGAACAGACCAGGAAAAGCGCCAATCGGAAAAGATAGACGGTCTGCGGGTCGTTGATCGACGCGTACTCGAACAACGGCGAGATGGAAATTAGGAACGAGATCAGCATGCCGACCGCGAGGCCGAAGGTGATCGCGGACAAGCCCCTCACCGAGAAACCCTTGAGCATGATGTCCACCAAAACCACCAGCGTGCCGATCAGCGTGCCAATCAGCGCGGCGCTCAGCCAATACGCATCCCACTGTTGAATGGTGTAGCACAGCAGCCATCCGCTGGCGGCGCAGAGGACGATGAAGGCAATCCGGATTGGGAGGAGGGTCTTGTTCATGGCCTGAGCCACCAAAGAACCAGGGGCAGCGCGATGCTGATCGCAATCAACGCGTAGAGCAGGATGATCGTCCGTCGGGCTTGGGCCTTCACCGCCGTTGCGTCATCCATAAAATTCATGTGACCATACTGACCGGGCCATGACAACGCAATAGTGTGGCCGGGCCTCGGATGTCATCTCTCGCGCGGTCACGCGGGCTCGACAAGCGCCGCGGTGAACGCTTTGGTGGAGGGAATGTTTGAGCAACTCACCCTCCTGGCCCCGGGGTTGCTGGGTGGCTCGGTGGCCAAGGCCGTCCGCCACCGCGGTCTGGCGCGCCGCATCGTTCTCTGGTCGCGCCGGCCGGAGAATCGCGCGCGACTCCAGGGGCAATCCTGGTGCGATGAAGTCCGCGACACTCCTGAGGAGGCGGTCCGCGGCGCCGATCTGGTCGTTCTGGCCGCTCCGGTGGAGAAGATCATCACGCTGACGCAGGCCGTGGGACCGTGCCTGGACGCCGGGACCCTGGTCACCGACGTCGGCAGTGTGAAGGGGGAGATCGCCCGGCTGGGTCATGCGGCGATGCGACCCGGGGCGCATTTTGTCGGCGCCCACCCGATGGCGGGGTCGGAAAAGACCGGCTGGGAGCATTCGACGGAGTCCCTGTTTGTGGACCGCGCCTGCTTTGTCACGCCAGTGAGCGAAACGGATGGGCGCGCCCTCGAAACGATCGTGCGCTTCTGGCACGGGCTCGGCGCGGAGGTCACCACCCTTGATCCGGATGCGCATGACGAGATCGTGGCCCATATCAGCCACCTTCCGCAGGTGATCGCCGCGAGCCTCTGTCATTTTCTCGCCCAGAAATCTCCGGGCTGGCGCAATTTTGCCGGCGGCGGGCTGCGCGACACCACCCGGCTCGGTGCCGGCGACCCGACGATGTGGATTGAAATCCTCCGGCAGAACCGGGAGGAAGTGCTCCGGGCCCTGCGGCAGTTTCAGGATGAACTGCACGCGTTCCAGACCGCGCTGGCCAACCGCGATTTTGTCGAACTCCGGACCCGGCTCGAACGGGCCAAGGCCTATCGGGACGCCTTTCGGCCGTGAACCGTTATTCGCTTGGCGGAAGCGTGAGCTTGGATGAGCCTCGGCCCTGAATGCTCGATCCGCTTCCCATTGTTCCTTTCACCAGGCCGGCGCGCGGCGCCGTGCCGCTGCCCGGATCGAAGAGCATCACAAACCGTGCGCTCATTCTTGCGGCGCTTTCCGAACGCACGGTGACGCTCCACCAGGCGCTTTTCAGCCAGGACACGCGTCTCATGGTCGAGGCGCTGCGCGCCCTTGGTTTTGGGGTCGAAACCGACGAACCCGCCCGCCTCGTCCGCATCGCGGGCCGGGGAGGCGAGATTCCTGCGCGCGAAGCCCGGATCGACGTCGGCAACGCGGGCACGGTGGCGCGCTTCCTCGCCGCGTTGGTCTGTTTGCGGCCGGACGGGGTCTACGATTTTTCGGGCGACGAAGCCATGGGCCGCCGCCCGATCGGAGCGCTGCTCGACGCCCTGGCTGCCCAAGGCGCGCAGGCCACGGCGCGGAGTTTTCCGTTCACGCTGCGGACCGCGGGCCTGCCCGGCGGCGCTGTCGAGCTGGATGCGTCGGAAAGCTCCCAGCTGCTCTCGGCGCTCCTGATGGTGGCGCCGCACGCGCGCACGCCGCTCCGGGTTCGGCTCAAGGGCCCGACCGTCTCGCGTCCCTTCGTGGAAATGACCGAGCGGATGCTCGAGCAGTTTGCCGCCCAGCCAGCCGGGTATGCCATTGAAGTCGACGCCACCGCCGCCAGCTACTTCCTGGCGCTGCCGCTGGTGGCGGGCGGTCACGTCAGCCTGACCGGCTTGAGGACCGTCCAGAGCCTGCAAGGGGACATCGGGTTCGTGAGCGTGCTGCACCGTGCGGGGCTCGCCGTGACCGAAGCTGGCCGCGGAGAAGAAGCCTCAATCGCGACGGGTGCCCCGCGACGCGGCGTCACGGCGGATTTCAATGCGTTTTCCGACACCTTTCTCACCCTGGCCGCGATCGCGCCGCTGCTCGATGGCCCCACGCGCATCACCGGCATCGGGCACACGCGCCGGCAGGAGACGGATCGCGTGGCCGGCGCCGCCCGCGAGCTGCGCAGACTGGGCCAGGAGGTGATCGAGGAGGAGGAAGCGCTCACGATCGTGCCCCGTCCGCTCCAGCCCGACATCGAGATCGAGACCTACAATGACCACCGGTTCGCGATGAGCTTCGCGATCCTGGGCTGCCACGACCTCCGCGGCGATGGCCGCCCCTGGCTGTGGATCCGCCATCCCGGCTGCTGCGCGAAGACGTTTCCGGATTTCTTTGATGTTCTTGAGCTGGTCTGGAAGAATTCCCACCTGAGCCCGTGAAAGAACCGGATTTCATCATTGTGGCGATCGATGGCGGCGCGGCCGCCGGCAAGTCGTCGACGGCGGACGCGCTCAGCGAACGGTTTCATCTGCTCCACGTGGATACCGGCTCGTTCTACCGGGCCGTGACCGCAGAATTGCTCCGCCGGGGCGTGCGTCCTGACGATCTGCCCGCCGTGCAGGCGGCGCTCGCGGGGCTGAGACTTGGTACGCGCGTCACCGGTCGGCGGGCGGAGATCGAACTCGATGGCCGCGGGGTGGGGGACGAGATCCGCAGCCGGGCGGTGAATGAGAACGTGTCTTTTTTCGCGGCAATTCCCGAATTGCGGCAGGCGCTCCTGGGCTATCAGCGCGGCCAGGCGGACGAGGCGCGCCGCCACGGTTTCCACGGGCTGGTGATGGAAGGGCGCGACATCGGCTCCGTGATCTTCCCCGACGCCGACTTCCGCTTCTTCCTGCAGGCCGACCCGGCGGAACGCATCCGGCGCCGGGTCGCCCAGGGACAGCAGGACGCGATTCAAGAACGCGATCGGCTCGACTCCTCGCGCCGGACGTCACCGCTCACGTGTCCGCCCGGCGCCACCGCGATCGACAGCACCCATTTGACCCGGGAGGAGGTGGTCGCCCGCCTGGCCGCGCCGATCGCCTCCCGTCTGGCCCGCCCATGATCACTGGTTTCCCGCAGGTCCGGATTGGGTTTGTCTACGGCTTCTTCCATTTCGGGATGAGTGCGCTGTGCGACATCAACTTTCGCATTGCCGTGAGCGGCGTGGAAAACCTTCCGCGGCGTGGCGGGTTTATCGTCGCGGCCAACCATGCCAGTCTGCTCGATCCGCCGATCGTGGGCGCGCAGGTGCCCCGGCAGATGGCGGCGTTTGCGCGCAAGACGCTCTGGAAGGGAGGCATCATCAGCTGGTGGCTGGATATTGTTGGCGTCATTCCGGTGGATCGGGATGGCGGTTCGGACGTCGGCGCCATCCGGCGGGTCCTGCAGACGCTGAAGCAGGAGAAGGGAATCGTTCTGTTTCCCGAAGGCACCCGCACCCTCTCGGGACAACTGCAGAGGGCGAAGGCCGGCGTCGGTCTCATGGCCTGCCGCACGGGTGTCCCGGTGGTGCCGGCGCGTGTTTTTGGCACGTTCGAAGCGTGCGGCCGGTACGGGCCGTTGCGGCTCGGCACACCCGTCTCGGTGGTATTCGGCCGCCCGTTGCTGGCGGCTGATTACGACGATCAGTCGGAGGGCAAGGATCGCTACCAGCACGCCTCCGAGCGGATCATGTCCGCGATCGCCGCGCTCGAACTCCCGCGGCCGACGGTGATCTGAACTGGAGTCAGGCAGTCGAGCGCCGAGGGACGAGTGGCGAAGGCAAGACCCGGCAGCGACTTGAACCACCATGTAGCCGCGGGAATGGAATTCCGTGGAAGCATGCGATTCAGGCGGACCAGATTGACAATGTGGAACTCAGGAAGCCGGCGAACGAGGTCGTGGATGGCACCAAGGAATAAAATATAGCCGGATGGGCCAGCTTTCCTGATTTCCACATAATCAGGGCGGTCCCTAAAATCATCTGGCCGTGCCGTCGGCAAGGTCGCGGGCGACGGCGCCCAGGCGGGCGGTGATCCGGTCGGGGTGGCCGAGGTTTTCCTGGATGCAGTTGACCAGCGCACTTCCGACGACGATGCCGTCGGCGCTGCGCGCCAGCTGGCTCACCTGTTCGCGCCGCGAAATGCCGAAGCCAACCACGACCGGAAGGGCGGTGTGGGCCCGGATCCGCGCCACGGCCTCGGGAATGCCGCCGGCCATTTCAGCGCGGATTCCGGTGACGCCTTCACGCGAGACGTAGTATACAAAACCAGTCACCGCCGCCGTAATCTTCGGAATGCGCGAATCGGGGGTGGTGGGCGCCACGATGAAGACCGTTTTCAAGCCATGGGCCTGGCTGGCGGCGAGCACCTCGCCGGCTTCCTCGGGCGGCAGATCAAGGGTGAGCAGGCCGTCGACGCCGGCGGCCGTGGCGGCGCACACGTACGCGTCGACGCCATGGGCAAAGACCAGATTATAATAGGTGTAGAAGACAATCGGCGTGTCGGGATGATCTGAGCGCAGCGCGCGCACCAGCTCGAACACGCGGGCGCACGTCATGCCGGACGCAAGCGCGCGCTGGGCGGCGAGCTGGTTGGTCAATCCATCGGCGAGGGGATCGGAAAACGGCACGCCCAATTCGAGCAAATCGACGCCGCTCGCGAGAACCGCGCGGCAGGCGGCGAGCGACGTGTCGAAATCAGGATCGCCGGCGCAAAGATAGGCGACAAACGCCGCGCGATTCTGGGCGCTGGCGCGGGCAAAAACCTGGGCAATGCGGTCCATACGGAAGGCCGAAAGTCGAAGGTCCGCCGGCGAAGGTCCAGACGAAAAGGCAGCTAGTTCAGCGTGAACTCCACCATCACGGGCCGGTGATCGGACAGATTGCATCGCACCACATGGCAGTGGAGCACGCGACATTTCGGGGGGAGGAAGACAAAATCGAGGGCGCGCCTCGGCCACGGGGCCGGATACGTGCGGACGCCCTGCGGCGGATGAAGCGTGTAGTGACCCTGCAGGGAAAGGTACTGGAACAGGGAAGCCGTGGCATCCAGCCGGTGCGACGGGTTGTTCAAGTCGCCGCAGAGAATGGGCTCAGTGGCCCACTGCGACCGGCGGTGCTCGCGCTTGGCGTTGAGGTACTCCATCAGCTGGTCGATCTGACGGAAACGGTGGGTTCGCGACCGATAGTGCAGGTGAAGATTGACGATGGGTAGCAAGTGCCCGCGGACCTCGATCTCGGCGAACAGGAAGCCCTTTTCGCCGACCTTGCGAGTCCCGAACGTGTTGTTCTCCCAAGCGACAATGGGGTAACGCGAGAGGATGGCGTTGCCGTAGTTCAGCTGGTAACCACCGGCCCGGCGGTTGTTCACCCCAAACACGGCGTGCGGGAAATCCGCGAGCGCATTCAGGTAACTGAGGTGATCGAAGCTGCCACTCCACCGCGAATCTTCATCGATCTCCTGGAGGGCGACGATGTCGGGCTTGAGTTCATCAAGGAGTTTCGCGATCTTCTGGAGATTGCGTTGGAAGCGCCGCCGGCCGTGCAGCCCCTGGAACGGCGACAGCCCGCGGCCGTGCGCGATATTGAACGTCACAATCCGGTAGCGCGGCATGCGTCTCCTAACGTAAGCGAATCGGCCGGCCGGGGCAAGCCGGGCCACGGTGGGCCGAAGGTTCGGAAAATCTGGGGAATGAGTGGTGCAACGACTGGCGAGGCCGGCCCTGATGGCAAGTTCACCGCTGGCCGGCGCTCCCAGCTACATCGGCACAATCCGCCAGAGCTTGCGATCAGGAAACCCCGCAATTCCGATGCCAGGAAGACGAGCCGCCCCAGTGTTATCTGACGGCTGAGTGGGGGCGATCGTGCGCGGAGGAACGGCCTCGGGATCATGGGAGACTGCTGTCCACCCCGACCGGTTCTGGGCCAGCCCGGGTTCATCCGGGAGACAATTCCGCTCGTCCCTGGCGTAGTATCTGGCCTGGCGCCATTTAATCACGTTCTCGTCACGCGTTCGTCATCGGTTTGTAACAAAAACCTGAGACCTTGGATCGTCAAAAACGCGCCCAGCAAAGCCCACTTGGGCATGTTTTATTTCGACCTGCGCTACGACCTTCCGTGAACCGGTATTAGCCACCGGTATTCAGAACTGAACTGACCACCCCAAATCAAGATCGCATGAAAAAACTTCTTGTTCTAGCCGCGCTCGCGGCCCTGGCTGCTCCGGCGGCCCTCGCTCAGATGCTCATCAACGGCGCCGGGGCGACCTTTCCCCAGCCGATTTACACGAAATGGTTCGACCAGTACTCGAAGATCGATCCCTCGGTGCGTTTCAATTACCAGGGTATCGGCTCCGGGGGCGGCCAGAAGCAGATTCTCGCCGAGACGGTTGATTTTGGTGCCTCCGACGGCCCGATGTCCGACGAAAACCTGGCCAAGGCTCCGCGGACGCTCTGGCATATTCCGACCGTTGCCGGCGCGGTTGTGATCACCTACAACCTGCCGGGCAATCCCACGCTGAAGCTCGACGGGCCGACGCTGGCCAACATCTTCCTCGGCAAGATCACCAAGTGGAACGATCCTGCGATCACCGCGCAAAACAGCGGGGTGAACTTGGCCGATCAGGATATTGTCGTTGTGCACCGGTCCGACGGGAGCGGCACAACGTCCATCTTCACTGACTACCTGAGCAGCATCAGCAGTGAATGGAAGACGAAGGTGGGCAAGAATACGTCGGTCAATTGGCCGACCGGCCTCGGTGGCAAAAGCAATGCCGGTGTGACCGGGCAGGTCAAGCAGTCGCCTGGATCAATCGGCTATGTGGAACTCGCGTACGCCAAGCAGAACAGCCTGCCCTTTGCCGACATGAAGAATTCGTCCGGTGTTTACATCACGCCGTCGATCGATTCCGTCGTGGAGGCGCTGGCTACAGCGGTCATTCCGGAGGATTTCCGTTTCTCGATGGTGAATGCACCGAGCGAGAAGGCCTATCCGATCGCCGGCGCGACTTGGATCCTCGTGTATCAGCAGCAGAAGGACCCCGCCAAGGGCAAGAAGCTGGTTGAATTCTTGAAGTGGGCCTTTGTGGACGGGCAGAAGATGGCTGCTTCCCTGGACTACGCGCCGCTTCCCGCCGGCGTGCAGGAACGCGTCTTGAAACGAATCGCACAGATTGCCTATTGAAGCTGAATTGATTTGCTGTCCTGAAATGGTGATTTGAACGCGGAGGGTGCGGCCGGCGCACCCTCCGCTTCTTTTCCATGGCTGCTCCTTCCGACCAAACCTCCTCCCGCACTCCCGGCCGCGCCATGCTGCCGGCGGGGATTCGCTGGCCGGACATTTCATTCCGGTGGCTGGCGCTGCTGGCGGCGGTGACCATCGGGGTGCTGATCGTGCTTGTCGGGTGGGAGCTTTACCAGGGTTCGCGTCTGGCCATTGGGCAGTTCGGCCCCAGGTTTCTGGTCAGTTCCACGTGGAATCCCGTCACGGACC
>Ga0074045_10001680_pt1 | contig 21086 bp, 19 predicted proteins | sample BogForMeECP23OM2_FD_94442 | JGI IMG/M metagenome (GOLD analysis project Ga0074045, IMG submission 94442) | Bog forest soil microbial communities from Calvert Island, British Columbia, Canada - Bog Forest MetaG ECP23OM2 | ecosystem: Environmental > Terrestrial > Soil > Wetlands ...
AGCGCCGCCTGTGAAGACCGCCAGCAATTCTCCGCCAAATGCGCGGTGCACTTGCGGCAGCAGCGCACGACTCACGTTCACATGCGGCCGCCGACGAGTGAAAAGCTTGTTAAGCGCAATCATACGGTTCAGAATCGCCCGCTTCCACGATGGCAACTCATCGAACTTGGCCCGCAGCCCGCGCTCCAGATTCTTCACGATCATCGGCACCAGGGCAACGTAAGTAATCCGATAGCGCACAAATGCGTCCCGCACAAACTCCGGACGCAGCGTCCGCAAATGCACCACGCAGGCTCCGCACACGAACGGCCCGATAAATCCCACCATGAAATCAATCGCATGATTGGTGGGCAGAATGCTCAAGTACCGCACTCCCGGCCAGAAGGGATACCACGCAGTCAACGCCCGGCACTGCTCCAGATAATTTTCGTGCGTCAGCACGCATCCTTTCGGACGCCCGCCTGTGCCCGACGAATAGACGATGCACGCCACGTCTTCGCGTTGCCGCATCACGAAATCGGGAGCGCCCTTGCGCTTAAAATCCTCCCATCGGAATCCGCCCGCCAAGTCCGCGCCCAACGGCGCTTCCGTGACCAGCACCAGCTTGGTTTTAATATTGTGAAACTCCGGCGCCTGCATAATCGCCCGCCACAAGTAATATTCCACCACCAAAACTTTGGTCTTCGAATGCTCAAGCAATTGCAATTGCTCGGCCGCCGTCAGTTTGTAATCCAGCGGAACCAGCACGCCGCCGCCGTAGAAAATCGCATACGCCGAAATCAGCCACTTCGACTGATTCGTCATTAAAATGGCCGCGCGATCACCCGCGTCAAAATCTGCATCCTCCAGCGCCCTGGCCAACGGCAAGCTCATTTCCTTGAAATCGGAATAGGTGAGCCGCGTCTTCTCCCGGTCCCGGTCAGCTTCAATCAGGCAAGTCTCGGCAGAAAAACGGTCCAGAGCATCGCGCAGAGCCGCGCCCAGACAGCTATATTTTTGGAGATCAAGCATTAAGAACTTATTTCACCACAGCGGCGCGGAGACACGAAGAAGGCGTTAGTAATCAATTCATTACCTGCATGGGATCGATTGCTTCTCGGAGTGCTTCTCTCGAAAATGCATCTTCTCTACAGCCGCGCCTGAATCTTTCCCGCCAGCGTGCGGAAATCCGAAACTCCCTGCAATTCGTAATCCGGAAGCTCCACCTGAAAATGATTTTCCAGCTTGGTCAGCAGATCCAGCGTTTGCAAACTGTCAATCCCCAGGGTCTTGAAGAAGTCATCGTCCGGAGAAAGCTTCTGCCGTGGCACCTTGAAGTGCGCCGCAGCAAGACCCAATATTTCATCCAACGTTTGATCAGCAGTCTTCATAAATGTTCGTCATCTACAAATGCTTTTGTCATCTCTATAAATTCTTTGTCATCCTGAGCGAAGCGAAGGACCTATGTAACTTTGCTCGCCACGACATCACGGCAAGTAAGGCAGCGCGTCCGTACTCTCCACAAACTTCCGCAACCCAGCCTCGACCGCGGGACGCGCAAACAATTCGCAAAACAAATCGATCTCGCGCCGCATCTCCTCATACGGAATCGGTTTGATAAACTTCTTCGCCGCCACCGCGGTCGCACGATCGACTTTTCCTAGCTGAACCGCCGTCGCCCGCGCCGCCCGCAATGCCTCGCCTTCGCCTACTACCTGGCTCACCAGCCCGATCTGCTGCGCCTTGGTCGCGTTGAAACTTCGTCCGGTCAACAACAAATCCCTGACCACGGCGTTGCCTAAATCGCGCTTCAACCGCGGAATCCCGCCAAAGCCGGGGATCAGCCCCAGCCGCAATTCCGGAAAGCAAAACCGCGTCAACTTGTCGGCAATGATCAAATCGCAAGCCAAAGCCAGTTCAAATCCCCCGCCAAATGTGACTCCATGCACTGCCGCAATCGTAGTCAAAGGCGCAGCATCAATCCGATTCAGCACGTGGTGAATGCGCTCTAGAAAATCCCGAACACCCTTGGCCGCCTCAGCTTTGTCCATCGCCTGCGAGCGGTGATACAGCTCGCGCAAATCCGCACCCGCGCAAAAACCCGGCTTCATTTCGCTATAAACAATGAGCGCGTGCGCCTCCATTTGCATGCGCTCCAACTCCGTTACAAATCGCTCCAGCTCTTCCAGCGTTGCCGACCCCAGTTCGTTACAAGGAGCGCGATGCAGCGCGAGCTCAATTACACCGTCGGCAACACTCCACGACAAAGCACTTCCGCCGCGGCCGCTTGCCAGCTCCGCCCCGCCTTCGCGCACTTTTGTTTCCTTCATGGTTCCCTGCACTTCTCCACTCCCCTACACTGCCTGCCTCACGCGGTACATGTCTTCAATCTCATTTTTCATCCGCGCAGAAATCACGTCGCGCTTCAGCTTACCGTTCACAGTGAGCGCCCCATTTTCGATGGAAAATGCCTCAGGCAGCATGCAAAACGCCCGTACCTGCTTGTAGTGCGGCATCTCTGGATTCACCACATCCAGCGCAGCCTGAACCTTCTCTGATGTCACGTCTCCCGTCACGATCGCCGAGAGATATCCGCGGCCGTTTCCGACTACTACCACCTGCTGCGCTTCCGGCAAAAGCTTCAAAATCTTACTCTCGATTGGCTCCGGAGAAATTTTGTGCCCCGACCCCAGCACGATGAGATTCTTAATCCGTCCCGCAATCCGCCAGTTTCCCGCCGCACTCACGTCGCCCTGATCGCCGGTATGAAACCATCCATCGCGGAGCGCCTCGGCGCTTTGTTCCGGCCGGTTCCAGTAACCAGAAAAAACATTCGGCCCGCGCACCACGATCTCATCATTCTCCGCCAGCGTCATCTCCATTCCCGGAATCGCCGGCCCCACGTAACCCACTTCAACCCGATTCGGATTGTCCATCGTGCAGATGGCAGTCGTCTCCGTCAGCCCATAGACCTGCAGCACGCGAATGCCCAGCATCATGAAATAAAGCTGTGTCTCCACACTCAGAGGCGCCGACCCGCAGATGAGTGCCTTAAGATTTCTACCAATCATCTTTTTTCGAATGGCCGGAAATATCAGCCATTTCGCCAGCCCCAGCCACATCGCGTCTCCCGTTTTCGATTGCTTCTCTTGCTGTCGCGCCCATGCGCCCTTCGCCCGCGAATAAATTGCCAGGGGCACGCCTCCAGTCTGCCAGAGTTGTTCATCCACAGCGCGCCGCATACGCTCCAGCAATTGCGGCACGTTCAAGAAATAATCCGGAGCCACCGTCCGCATATCACTCGCGATCCTAGTCAAATCCGTGTTAATCGTGACCAGGCCTCGCCTCTTCAGAAACGTCAGCAGCGCAATCCATGACGCGGCGAAGGTAAACGGTAAATAATGGAAGACCCGGTCCTGCTCCGCCCCACTGGATGACGCCCCCGACATCAACTGTCCGAGCCGCTCCGAGGTCCGGTCCAGCATGAAGCCCACATTCGCCGCCGTCAGCACCACGCCCTTGGCTTCGCCCGATGTTCCGGACGTATAGATGATGGTTACCGGATCGTCTTTCCCCACCTGTGGCCGTTCCAGCTGCACGCCCTCCACTCCCGCAAAAATCTCATTGAACAAATACTGGGGCGGAGCTTGCGTCCAACTCTGTGTTATCGCATCGCGCAGCGACGCGTCCCCGCAGCAAACCAGCGACGGCGTGGAGTCCTTCATCATCGCAATCAACTCAGCCGGGGCCTGCCGCGAATAAAGCGGCACCACGATCAAACCCTCGGCCATTAGCGCCAGGTCGATTGCCACCCAGCGGATGCTGTTCGCCGCTAGCAAGCCGCACCGGTCGCCCTTTTTAAGCCGCCGCGAAGCGATAAAAGTTCGCGCCTTGCGGATGAGTTCCAGCAATTCACTACCTGTAACGCCGGTAATTTCGCCCTCACGAATCTCGGCAAGAACCCGTGTGTTCGCAGCCGCCTGCAGCTGCGAAAAAATGTCTCCGATGAATGGAATGGGTGTGTTCAAAATGTGGATTGCATCGTGCGCTGCGAAAACGTCGCACTCTCATCGTAGGCGGCCACCAACTCCCGTAATCCTCTGCTCATCGGCGGCAAGTAGTCTTCCCAACTCCACTCGCCCCGCCTTGTCTCAAACTCCGGATACCGTCGCTGCACTTCTTCTTCAAAATACACCCCCATGCGCGCCATCACTTTCAGATTCTTTACGACGGTTTGCGCAATTCCAGCAGCAATGGCCTCACCTTCGCAACTCAGCTTCTCCAGTGCAGCCAGCAGCTTCCCTTCCAGCTCGGGATCGTCCACTGTCATCAGCAAATCCTGATGGCCCCGCTCCCGCATCAAGTTTCGGATGCGCTCATCCATCGTGATTCCAGCCGATGGCACCAGCCCCGGCATCGAAGTCACAATCCCGTGATATCGCGACGACGCCATCATATGGCACGCCCGCAGTACGCTCACTAGTTCATACATGTTGTATTCGTCCGATGTCAGAACCGGCACGCCGCCCAGCTTCTCAGAGATGCGGCGAGCCGGACGCGCGTCCAACCGCTCCGTCGCCGCCAGGATCACAAAAACATTCTTCTTCTTCCGGAACGCATCCACAGCGTTTGCAATCGCGTTCCAATACTTGTGATAAGCCTCATCCGCGGCCGGCCCGGAATTGTGGAAATAAACGGTGCGGTAGTGGCTATCCTTATATGCTCCGGTCAAGCTGCGCACCGCATACTTCGCAACCGACGCCTTCACCGGCCATTCAAACGGATTGATCGGACACACCACCAGCACTGGCATTCGCCCGTCCCAGCCAACTTTCCTCAGAACGCTTTGCCCGTACTCCGGCGGCCGCGGTTCAAACGTCCATGCAGTATCCGTTCCTAGCTCGGTCGGCACTCCCAGTTCGCGCAGCACGCCGCGCGACTCTTCATTTCGCGTGATCACAAACGAGTTTCTGCAATAGCGCGCGCACATCTTCGCCACCAACGGATCCATATGCCCCGCTTCGGCGCCATATCCCACCGAGAGCTTGTTCTGCGCTGCCGCAATTCCCAGCGAACCGATCATCATCGTGGTCAGCGCGTTGGCGAACTTGCTCTTAAACATCGACCCTTCGCACGCCACCACCCCATCATGCTGCGGAACTTCATTCGCCAGAAACGGCGGGAAAATATCGGGCAGATGGACTTGCTTGGTGCCTGCAAAATATCCGCGCGAGAAGTCGAAGTTCTGGCTCATCACGCTGAACTCAACGCGCTCCGCTCCCAGGATGTGCCGGATCTGCCGCAGCATCTCCTCCACGCGCACATCCGATCCCATGTTCCGTGTGCCGTTGTATCCCGCAAAAAGCAGCCTTAGCTTCTCGCCCGGCTTCCAGCGCTTTCCCGCGCCCAGCATCCATCCGGCTTTGGCGCGCTCAATCGAACTGCTAACCCATGCTTCCAAAATGAAATCCATCATGCGGCTGTTCCTCCCGCTGCCGCCGGCCACGGCCGATACTTATACTCAAACTTGTTTTCGCTGCTGAACTTCAACAGCGGATAACAATATTCTGAGAATGGCGCTGGCTTTTTCCCCAGCTCCTTGGTTACCCGGGTGTTATCAAACACCGTGTTCCACACCAGGTATGGCATGAAGACCTTCATCAGCGATGCGCCTTTCCCAATCGCTCCCTTGCGGTTCGCCAGAAAGTTCACCGACCTCGCAAACGGACGCTCTGCTCCCGGCACAAACAACGGCGCGCGCTTACTCTGTGCGGCTGCCAGGGCCTGTGTGATTTCCCTGAATGTCTGCGATCCAATTCCAGAGGAAAGATGATACGTATCGTATTGCGGACGCTCCTTCTGATGCAGCGTCGAAATTGCCTCCGCCACAAAATCCACATTCACGATGTCGATCTTGTCCGTAGCGCGAAACGGCAACACCGGCAGCCCGGCAAGAAATACGAACGCCTTCACCATGTCGAACTGCGTGGTCTCCGCATAACGGCTATCCCCTAGGACAATGCTCGGCCGGAAAACTGTTTTGGGAGTCTCCGGCAATAACACCCGCATCATGTGTTCGCAGAATTTTTTCGTCCGCGCATAAGGATCGTAATCGGATCGCTCCCAATCAATCGACCGATCTTCGCTCACCACTTCGTTTTGCCGTTTGCCCGCCACCGCGACCGTGCTCACCTGGCTGAACCGGCTCAATCCGTGATAGTGCTCCGCATGCCGCGCCAGCGTCAGCACTTCCAACGTGCCTCGCAGATTCACGTTCAGGCAACTCTTCTCGGACTTCCGGTTCAACGACGCCGCACAATGAATCACCGAATCCGTCGTATGCACCAGCCGGTCATATTCATCACGCCCCAATCCGAAGCCGGAATCCGTCAAGTCGCCACGAAACACACGCACGCGCGTCTGCAGATATTCATAAAACTGCGGGAACTGCAGATGCAACTGCATCGCCTGCCACAACCGTCCTTCGGCCTCGGCCACATCCCGCGCCCGCACCAAAACATTCAGAGCCGCGCCATCGCGCAGCAAGTTCGCCGCCACGTGCGCCCCAATGTATCCCGTCGATCCCGTCAGAAATATTGCCATTCACCAATCCGGTTTCTTCTTCGCCGCAGCTTAAGCGGCTAAAACCTACCCATAAGCCAGGGCGCCTACCGCATAAGCGACGCCACCTACAGCGACAAACGCCTTTGGGTGGCGCAGCGCTTTAGCGCTGCGATCGATACCTTGCTAAGGAACTGGGCTTTAGCCCCAGCAGCAAATCCTCACCACGATCCGCCGTTTGTTCCCGTCTTCACCGTCTCCCCATTCTCCAAACTCCGCGCCGGACGCGCCTCCAGCGGTCTGCCCTCAATCAAAGGATACGTCCACTTGCGCAACGCCGGAATATGCACATTGATCCAGTAGTCCCACCAATCCAGAAATCGCGCCTTGTATCCAAACTCTTCCCGCTCCTCTTCCACCAGCGCATGCGATAGCTTCTCCACGTTGTCCGCCGCAAAATCGTGCTCGTTGAAGAGAATGAACGGCTCAAACAGCTCAATCAACTTCTCCAGCCGCTCCAGATTTCTCTCCGTTTTCACCAGGGGCGTTTTCTTCAACGGCAGCGGCGACATGATGCGCTGAATCGACTTCACAATCGCCTTCTGCGCCGGCGCCGACATTCGCTGGTACCGCGTCTTCGACACCGGAATCGCATCGAACCGCAGTCGCAGCCAGGATTCCAGCCCTTCCTGCGCCCGGTAATGCTTGCGATGCGCCAGGGACGTCAGCTCAATCGACCGGCCCATATCGCAGGGGTTCGTCGCTGAAGTTGCCAGTTGATACAACTCATCGTGCCTCCGCTCCACAATTGCCGCCGCAATTAGCGTCATTCCGGCGCACACCGCATCCACTGGGATAATGTCCAGTCGCTTGCTCTCATTCGATGGCAACTGCCGGAAGTACGTCCCCAGCAGATACGAGAGCGACGCCGACGTATTGATCCCCTCATTCCATCCCAGGAAGGGCTTCGCCACCGAAGTTTCCACGATCGCCGGACGCACCACCGCAATCGGCAGCCCAGCGCCATACTTCACAATCAGCGATTCCGCCAGGCTCTTGGTGAGCGTATAGGTATTCGGCCAACCCAACTCCTTCGCTCGCCGCGTGCCTGCCTCTGTTAGATACGTCTTCAGCCAGCGGATGCGATTCTTGCGGATCTGATTCTCCAGCGCCGCTCCCTGCAGCCCTTTCGCCGCATGCTCCTTCGCCAGCGACTGCGATCTCAGCCCTGCCGTAACTTCCTCGCCCTCGGCCTGCGCCTCCGCCTTCGCGATGATTTCATGCAGCGACCGCCACTCCTGCTCCGCGTCAAAATTCGCCACGCGATGCGGTGTGTAATTCGGAATCACTTTTTCCGGCACTCGCCCATCGCGTTCGCCCGCCACGTAACAGGTTGAAAGGTGCAGCAACCCCGCGTGATCCGTCCGCCGCAGAAATTCCAGAATGTTCATTGCCGCGTCGGTATTGGTCGCCAGGGCATCTCGCAAGTCGGGATTGAAGTCCGTCAACCCTGAGCTATTCACTAGCAGATCCAAATTCTTCTGTAGCCTTGCCGCCACGTCCCCCTGCAGCCCCAATCCGTCACAAGTGACATCTCCCTCAACCACCTCCACTTTCTCGTGAAGGTATTCGGTAAGGCCAGCGCCATATCTTTCAAACAGCGGATCGAACACCGGTGACTCTTCTACGATTTTTTCAAACCGCCGCTGCGCCGGATTCGACTTCTGCCTGCGAATCAGCAGATAAATCCGCCCGATCTTCGGCAAATCCATCAGCGTGTTCGCCAGCCAGACCTTGCCAATAAATCCGGTCACGCCGATCAACATCACGTGCTTGCCCGCGAGAGCACGCCTCACCGAAAATCCCGCCGCTTGCTGCCGCCCTTCAAAGTGCACAATCGGACGCTCGCGCACCGTCGATTCCCGCCCCGCTGGAATCGCCGCAGCCCTCAGCTCCTCCAGGCTAATGTCCAGTTGCCGCGCCAGCGTCTTGGGCGCCCGCCGTCCGTCGGGAGTCTGATCCTGGACCCGCGCAAATGCGCCCCGCGGTCGGATCACCGGTTCCAGCAGCCGTCCAGTCGCTACGCCATCGCGGAACTCCAGCCGGTTAGCCACAATCCGCTTCACGCCCAGATGCTGCGCCAGCGGCTTCATTACGTGTTCCAGCCCCTGACTGACCAGAATCACATCCGCTCCGGTGCGCACCAGTTCCTGCACGCGCTCCACTCCACGCGCCTTCAATTGCGGCTTCAATTTGTATTGAAAATATTCTTCGCCCAGCAGATCTAGCCGGTCCCGGGTCACTCCTCGGAGCGCGGTATGCACCACGCGGGTCGCAAACTTCCGATTCGTCGAGTAGAGAAAAGGACGTAGCGCCGCCATTACGAAAATCAAACCGCGCCGCCGGATGCGCTCCGAGAATGTCTGCGCGTTCCACGTAAAGAACGCCACCGGCTGCACCACCGTCAGGTCAACGAGACTCCCCTCCACCCGCCAATAGACGGTGGGCGGCACGCGGGAACACGCTTCGAGTTTGTGATCGGGTGATTCCAATTTCGAGTTCATCCCCCGCAGGGATTTCCCCATGCAGGCAGACGAATCTTCTATTGTAAACAATGCTGTGCAATACCCGAAGCGCCTTAATCTTAGCCCTCTTAATCCGGGGGCATTTCGGGAGAAATGCCTCAAGCCCAAAAGCGAAAGAGCCCCAGCCAACCCGCTGGAGCTCCTTAAAATCACTACTTCCCGCACTTACTAGGAAGCACGCCGCTGACGGTCATTCTCTTCCTGCTCATCGTCCTGAGAAGGATTCTTCCGGTTCGGATCCACGTTCCCCTTCTGTTGCTGTTGTCCGGAATGTCCAGTTTGTCCGGTCTTCTGGTCTTGGCCGTGCTGGCCCTGTTGACCGCTCTGTTGGCTTCCCTGGCCATACTGGCCGCTCTGCTGCTTATCCTTCTCCGTATCGCCTGCCATGTTTACTCCTCCATTGTTTGCAGAGCGCGGTGCGACGCGCTGCTGCGGGATTGTTGTTGGCATCTGTGACTTAGTTGCGAATGCCCATGGCAGGGTTGGGAACAATCTTCGTATTGATACGGATAAGAGCGAGCCTTCGTCCCTCATTTCGCCGGCTTCACTTCCAGCACCTCGCACTTTTCAATCACCGGAGCCTTGGCCAGCAGCGTAGCCGCATTCGCCAATAATCCGGCTGCCACGCGCCCATTCAAGTGTGCCTGCCGCCCCGCTTCGTCTTTAAACACATCGAAGATTCCGAAGGTTGACGGCCCCATCTTGATGGCAAACCATTCCAGTGTCTCCGGCTCGTCTTCCACCAGTGACAACGCGCTGCGCAGAAAATTTTCCACTTCCGCTTCCTTGCCCGGCTTGGCTTCAACCCGCGCCAACAATGCCAGTCTCACTTTAGACATGTTCTTCCTCCTGGACGCCTGTCTTGGTTGGATGTTGCCGCAGTCGCTTCCGTTTCCACGAAACTCAGGCTTCGGCGCACCTCAAATATTTCGCTACAGCTACAGTTTTCACACTCCCGTAACAATCTTTCCGTATAGTCCCTCGATAGCTTTCCAGCGGTTCTTAACTCCCTTACTTAAATTGAGGTAATCGTCATGGCCACTGCATCCACGAGCGTACTCGACCAGAAACTCTCGCGTTCTCCCGGCAAGATCGGCATACTGGTTTTCGGAATCGTGCTGGTCATCGGAGTGGCCTATGCCGGCTCCAGCCTGCTTCACGATCTTTCCACCATCCATAACGAATCCGTCCTACCCTTCGTACTTCTGGGTGTCGCGCTGATGGTGGCTCTCGGTTTCGAGTTCGTGAACGGATTCCACGACACCGCCAACGCCGTGGCCACGGTCATCTATACTCACTCGCTCGAGCCGCACATCGCCGTCGTTTGGTCCGGCTTCTGGAATTTCCTCGGCGTGCTGGCCTCCAGCGGCCTGGTCGCCTTCGCCATCGTCTCGCTACTGCCCGTTGAACTTATCCTGCAAGTCGGCAGCAAGGCCGGATTTGCCATGGTCTTCGCTTTGCTCGTTGCTGCCATCATCTGGAACCTCGGCACTTGGTATTTCGGGCTTCCCGCATCCAGTTCGCATACGCTCATTGGCTCCGTGATCGGCGTCGGCATCGCCAACCAACTCATGAACGCCAGGGCCGGTACCAGCGGAGTCGATTGGGGGCAAGCCGCCAACATCGGCAAATCCCTCCTGCTCTCGCCCATCGTCGGTTTCGGTTGCGCCGGGTTGCTCCTGCTTCTCGCCAAAGCTCTCATCAAGGATCCGAAACTATATACGGCTCCCGAAGGCGCAGCGCCCCCGCCTTTCTATATCCGCTGCCTGCTCATCCTCACCTGCACCGGCGTCAGCTTCTTCCACGGCTCCAACGACGGACAAAAAGGCATGGGCCTCATCATGCTGATCCTCATCGGCACCGTCCCCACCGCCTATGCTCTCAACCATGCGGTTACCTACAAGGACTCCCAGGATTTCATCGCCGTCTCCCACGAGGCTGCTGACGTTCTCAGCAAATATGTGAGCCCCAACGCCGCCGTCGGCGACGCTCACGATGATGTCACCAATTACATTCGCGACAGAGATTTCACCCCCAACACCATGCTCGCCCTGCGCACTCTGGTCAGCGACATCGGCAACGAAACCGCTCTCTACAAAGAGATGAAGAACATCCCCAACGACCAGGTCCGCAACTTCCGCAATGACATGTATCTCATCAGCGAAGCCATCCGCCTGATGCAGAAGAGTCACAACCCGACTTTCACCGCCTCCGAAACCGCCGTTCTCGCCAACTATAAAAAGCACATCGACCACTCCACCCGTTTTATTCCTCTCTGGGTGAAGGTCGCCGTCGCCATGGCCCTCGGCCTAGGAACGATGGTCGGCTGGAAGCGCATCGTGGTCACGGTCGGAGAAAAAATCGGTAAGCAACATCTCACCTACGCGCAGGGCGCAGTTGCCGAAATCACCGCCATGGCCACCATCGGCGCCGCCGACGGCTTCGGTCTCCCCGTCAGCACCACCCACGTTCTATCATCCGGCATCGCCGGCACCATGGCCGCTAACCACTCCGGCATCCAATGGTCGACGGTCCGCAATCTAGCCCTGGCCTGGGTTCTAACCCTGCCAGTAGCCATGATGCTCTCAGGATTTTTATTCTGGCTCTTCCGCAGGACGTTCTGAGAAACGGAGAAGAGTCTCTCTAGTCTGTCATCCTGAGCGCAGTCTGGCGATCCGCGAAGCGAATCGCCAGACGAAGCCGAAGGATCCCTTATTCGCATCGGGCTCGGAGGGGACGACTTCAGGCGTGCCCATAAGACCTCCAGAAGTTGGAGGGCTTAGCGCCCGAGCTCTGCTAAGAAGTACTTGAAAGTCGCCTGCCTTTGGCATATACTTTTGTATATGCCATCTCTGCAACGCAAAGCCAAGCTCTTTATGAACAACCGGAGCCAGGCTGTTCGGCTGCCCAAGGACTTTCAGTTCAAGACCGACGAAGTGTTCATCCGCAAGGAAGGCTCCGACGTAGTCCTCTCGCCTCGCCCTTCAGACTGGTCTTCCTATCTGGCCGACGCCCCAGTCGCCTCGCCTTCATTCATGGAGAATATCGAGGATCTCCCCGTCCAGGAGCGCGAGCCCTGATGCCCCGCTACATGCTGGACACCGACACCTGCTCCTACATCATGCGCCGCTCGCCCGACGTGGTTCTAAAACGCCTCACCAAAGTTCCGGTCAGCGACGTGTGCATCTCCGTAATCACCAAGTCGGAACTCTTGTTCGGGGTCGAAATGTCTCCAAAACATCGGCAGGATGAAGCAGCGCTAACCGCATTCCTGGGCTGCGTCGAAGTTCTGGATTTTCCCGACAAAGCCTCTTCGCACTATGCCGCCATTCGCGCGGAGCTCAAGGCGCGTGGCACCATGATCGGCGCCAACGATCTCTTCATCGCCGCCCACGCCCGCAGCCTGGACCTGACGCTGATCACCAACAATACTCGAGAGTTTAAGCGCGTCCGTGGTTTGTCCATCGACAACTGGGCGACCAGCGCCTAACCCCCATGTCATCCTGAGCGAAGTTGCCGTTCGCGAAGCGGACGGCAACGCAGTCGAAGGATCCCTTGCACAACGACGCTGTCAACGCCCTCGCAAGACGTTTCCATCATCTTCCATATCCCCCACAAGGCCGTGCCCTCCCGATTACCCTCCCGCAACCTACTTCCCCGCTAGAATGTATTTTTCACCAGGAACTCCGAACTCATGGATAAACTCGTCATCCGCGGCGGCGAGCCGCTGCTCGGCACCGTCCACATCAGCGGCGCAAAAAATGCCGCACTGCCTTGCATGGCAGCCGCCCTGCTCACCGACGAACCCGTCATTCTGGAAAACATTCCGCAGGTCCGCGACATTCAAACCACCCGCAACCTTCTCGCTGCCATGGGCGCCGATGTCGAACTCGGCTACGGACGCGCCCAGCACCGCACCACGCTCCACTGCAAGAATCTCACCACCCCCGAAGCCTCCTACGAACTGGTCAAGACGATGCGTTCCTCCACGCTCGTCCTCGGACCGTTGGTCGCCCGCTGCGGCCGCGCCCGCGTCTCGCTCCCCGGCGGCTGCGCCATCGGCAGCCGTCCCATCGACATGCACATCAAGGGACTCGAGCAACTCGGCGCAAAGATCGTGCAGGACCACGGTTATGTGGAAGCCAGCGCCAATCGCCTGCGCGGCACTGAAATAGTTTTCGACAAAATCACCGTCACCGGAACCGAAGACCTGCTCATGGCCGCTACTCTCGCCGAAGGCGAAACCATCCTGCGGAACTGCGCCCGCGAACCCGAAGTCGCTGACCTTGCCGCCTTGCTCAACAAGATGGGAGCAAAGATCGAAGGCGCAGGCACTCCTACGATTCACGTCAAAGGCGTGACCCGGCTCAAAGGCACGAAGCACCGCATCATTCCCGATCGCATCGAGGCCGGCACTTTCCTGATCGCTGGCGCCATGACTGGCGGCGACCTCAACATCGCCGGATGCGATCCTGCTCACCTAGGCGCCGTGCTCGGCAAACTGAAGGAAGTCGGCGTGAAAACCAAATCGAACGGCGAGTCCGTGCGCGTCATGGGTGACAATCCGTTCACCGCCTCCGACATTTCCACCGAAGAATTTCCCGGCTTCCCCACCGACATGCAAGCGCAGTTCATGGCGCTCGCAACGCAAGCCGAAGGCGCTTCCGTGATCACTGAAAATATTTTCGAGAACCGCTTCATGCACGCGCAGGAATTAGTCCGCATGGGAGCCAATATAAAAATCGAAGGCCGCCGCGCCGTGGTTCGCGGCAAGACTCCGCTCAGCGCGGCCGCCGTCCTCGCCAGCGACCTTCGCGCCTCCGCATCGCTTGTTCTAGCGGCCCTGGTTGCCGACGGCGAGACCATCATCGACCGCGTCTACCACATCGACCGGGGCTACGAACACATCGAAGAGAAACTCCGCACCGTCGGCGCCCAAATCAAACGCATCGGCGAAATGTTCCCCAAAAAAGCCGCAGCAGTAAAGTAAATCAGCGTCACTGAGTGTGATCGCGATTTATAGCCAATTATTCCGTCCGAAGAACCAAATTCACTGCCTTGATTGACTTCCGTGAACACGAGTCCTAAGATTCGGTCCCGATGATTGGCAAAGACCAAACGGGCACCCGCTTCGAAGCCGCAGAATGCTCCGTGAACGCCTGTGGGGATCGTCTCGTAAAATAAAAAAAGATGGTGGAGGCCATCTATGGCACAGTCTATCGAACATTTAAAAGCAGCCGTTCGGGGAGAGCTACTCCAGCCGGAAGACTCCGGGTACGATGCGGCCCGCAGAGTCTATAACGGAATGATCGACAAGCGGCCGAAGCTTATTGTGCAAGCTGTTGATGTGGGCGACGTCATGGCCGCCGTCCGTTTTGGACGTGAGAACGGACTGCTCACCGCGATTCGCGGCGGCGGCCACAACGGGGCCGGTCTCGGAACTTGCGACGGTGGACTCGTGATCGATCTTTCGCCGATGAAAGGGGTTCGCGTTGACCCGGTAGCGCGTACGGTGCGCGTGGCGGCTGGATGCGTGTGGGGCGACGTGGACCATGCGACCCATGCTTTCGGAATGGCTACGCCTTGCGGTTTCATCTCAACCACCGGTGTTGCAGGACTCACTTTGGGAGGAGGCATCGGCTACCTGACTCGCCGCCACGGTCTCACGATTGACAATCTACTCTCCGTCGACATGGTTCTTGCGGATGGACGATTCGTGACCGCAAGTGCCAGGGAGAACGAGGACCTATTTTGGGCAATTCGAGGCGGAGGCGGAAACTTCGGCGTTGTGACTTCATTCGAGTTCCGCCTGCATCCGGTGAGCACGGTGCAGTTCGGGCCCACGTTTTGGCCCCTTGAGCAGGCGGCCGACGTCCTGAAGTCCTACCGCGAATTCATTCTTACGGCTCCCGAGGAAGTGAATGGATTCTTTGCTTTTCTTGTGATCCCTCCCGCGCCCATGTTTCCCGAAATTCTTCATTTGAAAAAGGTTTGCGCCATCGTCTGGTGCAGCACAGGGACCGCTGAGCAAACCGAGAAGGCGACCCGCCCGATGCGCAGCGTGGGAGCACCATTACTCGATGCGGTTGGCCCTGCGCCATTTCCAGCAGTGCAGAGCACTTTTGACGGTCTGTTTGTTCCTGGGTTGCAGTGGTACTGGCGCGCCGACAACTTCACGGGACTGAGCGATGCGGCCATCGCGAAGCACGTCGAGCACGGTTCGAAGCTGCCGACCATGCTTTCGACGATGCACCTTTACCCTGTCAACGGCGCAGCCCAGCGCGTAGGCAAGAACGATACAGCCTACAGTTTCCGGGAAGCCTTGTTCGCCGAGGTCATTGTCGGGGTAGATCCGGACCCGGCTAACGCGGCGAAAATTACAGAGTGGTGCAAGAGCTATTACGACGCGCTGCATCCCTACTCGGCAGGAGGCGCCTACATCAACTTCATGATGGACGAAGGACAGGAACGGGTTCAGGCTTCGTTCCGCGATAATTACGGACGCCTTGCTGCCATCAAGAAGAAGTACGATCCGACAAACTTCTTTCGCGTGAACCAAAACATCACGCCAGAGGCCTAGGGCCCAATTGGGGATCCGCTGCGGCGGCCTATTTTCCCAATGGTGGGTGTTTGACTCACACAGTCACTGTGAGTCAATTGACGAAAGCAGGCGTTTACACATCGCCTCTGCCTACTCCCTCGTCAACCTTTCAATCACTTCCCGATGCTGCGGATAAGCCCCTACCAACTCCTCGCGCCTCCCCATTTCAAAATCTTCGAAATCAAATCCCGGCGCAACCGTGCAGCCCACCAACGCGAACCCGCGCCCATCCCTGACTCGCGACGCAAACCAGCATCCCGCCTTCACCACTGCCTGCAACACCTCTCCCGCCTCCGGATCGTTCCCCAGCAAAATCTCCGAATACCGCGCGTCCTTCCTAATCACATGAACCACAACCGTTGCCCCCGCATAGAAATGCCAAACCTCATCCGATCGCAGTCGATGAAATGCCGAAAAATTCTCTCCCTCGAGTAGAAAATAAATAGCGGTCGAAGCCGCACGCGGCCCCCCGAACTCCTGCGGCAAACTTTCTCTCGCCAGAATCAAATCGGCTTTGTAAGTCTGCCGATAATACCCGCCCTCCGGATGCACCTCCAGCCCGAGCTTCTCAATCCAATATCTCGCGTCTTTTATCATCGGCTCCTCGGCATGATCCTCACTATAACAATGCGAAACGTTTTCCATTTCTCCCTCACTATGGGATAGGAGAAACGCCATGCCGATCCCGGAACTTGCTCTCACCTACGAATTGGACGCTGCCTGGATTATCGCTCTCTGGCTCGCGATCCACGGCGGCCATCCCGCTCCCGAAGTCGCCGCCGCCGAAGCAATCGCCGCCCTTGCACCCTATCTCGGTGGAGCTCAATCCGCACTCTCGTTTTCACAGTTGCAAACCCGGGTTGCCGCTTTCGATAGCTGAAGTGACCGCATGCGGCGGCTTGCGCCAATCTAGCCAAAACAAAACCAACTCGAGATTACGGGACCGCAGCACTTTTTTGGATTCGCGCCCAATGCCAGCCTTTGCTTACCGGCAAACCGCTGCCTGATGTGCAGGTAAGCTCCCACCTCTCAGGTTCGCCCACCACCGGCGGGAAGCCCACCCTTGCATCCTCTGCAAGGGTGGGGATCGTCCAGCCGCACATACCTCCATATAAATTCCGCGAAGAACCGTGGTTTCTGTGCTATCCTCTCGCCGTACCTCGCGGGCTCCGCGCGGCGTCCCTGGATGCCGCCACCTACAATGAGGCGGCCCTACCTGCGTTCCCTTTCCTCGCAAGGATCGCGGATGGAGGAGTTGCGAGCACACCCGTGGTGTGCGTGCAGCCCCCATCCGGCGCGCGCCCACCCGATTCAATTCAAACAACATTCAATTTGAATGACGATTCGATTCGAATCACGAGGAGATCAAATGAAACTCAAGAAGCTCACGCCCAATCTAGTTGTTCGCAACGTTGAGGCCAGCCTTAATTTCTACCGCGCCGTGCTCGGCTTTCAGCCCGGTTTCACCGTGCCTGACGCGCCGCCCTACGTCTTCGGCTCTGTAATCTCGGACAGCGTCGAAATTTTCTTCAACGACCACAAAGCTGTAGCCGAAGAGTATCCTGCGCTGGGCGCCAAGCCTATTGGCGGCAGCCTTACTCTGTTCATTGAAGTCGAAGGGATCGAAGATTTCTTCAAGAAAGTCCTGCAGCACGGCGCGAAGATCACCATGCCAATGAAAGACCAGTTCTACGGCATGCGCGAATTTGCCTTCGAAGATCCCGAAGGCTGGATCGTAACCCTCGCGGAACGCATCAAGAAATAGACAACGAACAGAGAGGCCGCGATTTCCATCGCGGCCTCCCGTTCCACGAGCTGTACACACCGGAGAGCAGTTTCTGCACGATCACTTTTTTTGCTGCGCATACTGCTCTGCGCCCATAAAGTGCAGCGACACGTAAGGCTCATTGCCCACAACCCAACTGTCGTGCCCCGGCGCAATGTAGAAAACGTCCCCCGCTTTCATCTGGATCACGCGGCCATCATCCATCGCCGCCGTCGCCCGGCCTGACACCACCAGTCCGACGTGCTCCACCATGCAACTCTTCGCGCCAGCAGCCTTCCCCACATGCTCCGACCACTTCCACCCCGGCTCGTAGGTCGCCCGCCCGATCGTCATCCCGCCAAGATGCACTACTTCAAACTTCCCTTTCTCAAAATTTCGCACCTCATCCGGCTGCTCAAACCTCTTCAGGATCACTTCGTACATAGCTCCTCCTAGCAGCAAGCACATTTTCGTCCATCGCCGCTGACCTTGATTTGTCATCCTGAGGAAGCGGAGTCGCTCGCAAACGCGAGCGACTCCCGACGAAGGACCTATGCAATTCGCCTCGATCCGGTGCCCCACTTCTCGCTTCTTTTGCGAGAAGTCGGAATTCTCCTCCCAGAATCTCTCGCCTCAGCAAGCGAGCCAAAAGGGCCACGACTGTGCGCCGTGGCCCTTACGAACTTATTTGTTTTATCCGTGTGAATCCGTGCAGATCCGTGGCGACAACTTAGTGTCTTCCCCCGCCCGGCCCGCCGCGTCCACGATCCCGTCCGCCGCCGCCCGGCCTTCCACCACGCCCGCCGCGTCCGCGGTCCCGTCCGCCGCCCGGACGTCCGCCGCGCCCACCACGGTCTCCGCCATGCGGACGATCCCCGTGAGGACGATCACCGCCGCCCGCCGGCACTCCTCCTTCGCGATTGAAGTTCGGTTCATCATCGGGAAAATCTCCGCCGCCCTCGATCACCATGCTTCCGGTTAACGCAGGTGCAGGCACCGCTTCCCGTTCCTCGCCCGTGTCAGCCGGCGCAACGCCATCGCCACCGCCCGGCGTCATCTTCGCGCGCTGCTCTTTCAAAATCGCCTTGCGCGAGAGCCGGATGCGATTGCCCTCGACCGCCAGCACCTTCACCAGCACCTGATCGCCTTCCTTCAACTCGTCGCGCACATCAGCAATGCGATGCTCCGCCACTTCGCTGATGTGCAGCAACCCATCAGTCCCAGGAATGATCTCGACGAACGCGCCGAAATCCGCCAGCCGCGTGACTTTCCCGAGATAAGTTTTCCCAACTTCCGCCGTCGCCGTCAGGTCGCCGATAATCTGCAGCGCCTTCGCCGCCGACGCCTGATCGCTCGACGCCACCTTCACCAGCCCGGAATCTTCCACATCGATCTTGACCCCGGTTTGTTCCACGATGCTGCGGATCATCTTGCCGCCCGGCCCAATCAGATCGCGAATCTTGTCGACCGGAATCTGTACGGTGTAGAAGCGCGGAGCGAAATCGGAAATCTTCTCGCGCCCCGCAGCAATCACTTCTTCCATCTTCCCGAGAATGTGCAGCCGCCCGCGCTTTGCCTGTGCCAGCGCCTCGCGCATGATCTGCGACGTAATCCCGGCAACCTTGATATCCATCTGCAGCGCCGTGATCCCGTCTTTCGTTCCGGCAACTTTGAAATCCATGTCGCCGTAATGATCTTCCGCGCCGGCAATGTCGGTCAGGATGGCATACTCCCCGCCTTCCTTCACCAGTCCCATCGCAACTCCGGCCACTGGAGCCTTCAACGGAACACCCGCATCCATCAGCGACAACGACGCCCCGCACACCGTCGCCATCGATGACGATCCATTCGACTCCAGAATGTCCGATACCACCCGCATCGCGTAAGGCCACGACTCTTCCGAAGGCAGCACCGCCGAAACCGCTCGCTCTGCCAGCGCCCCGTGCCCAATCTCACGCCGTCCGGCCCCGCGCAAAAACGCAACCTCTCCCACCGAAAACGGCGGAAAGTTGTAATGCAGCATGAAGCGTTTCTTGGCTTCACCCTCAAAGCCTTCCAGCCGCTGCATGTCGTCGCTGGTGCCAAGAGTGGTCGTGACCAGCGCCTGCGTTTCGCCGCGGGTGAAGATGGCGCTGCCGTGAGTCCGTGGCAACACTCCCGCTTCGATCCAGATCTCGCGGATTTCGTCGAACGCTCGTCCATCAGGACGATGTTTCTTCTCGATCACTTCCTCGCGGAAAATTCGCTCGCGCAGAGTTTCGTAATACTGTTTCAACTTCGCCAGCGCCTTCTCATCGTCCTCGGGAATCTCGGCCTGCAGCTTCTTCTTGATGTCTTTTACCAGCGTGGCGCTCTCGGCCTTCGGATGCTTCTTGGTGTCGAGCGCGTCCGACAACTCCACGCCAACCTTCTTCTTCAGCGCGTCATAGTAAGCCTGATCGAACTCTGGCGGCGTAACTTCGCGTTTCTTCTTGCCAACTCGATGGCGCAGATCGTTGATGGCCGCACAAATCTTTTTGATTTCGGTGTGCCCGAACTCAATTGCATCAACCACAACTTCTTCACTCACCTCCTTCGCACCCGACTCGATCATCACAATCCCGTCGGCAGTTCCCACAACCATGATGTTCAGCGTGCTCTCGCGCATCTCGTCGTAGGTGGGATTGATCACGAACTGACCGTTCAGTTGTCCCACGCGCACCGCGCCGATGGGTCCAAGGAACGGAATATCGGAAAGCGTAAGCGCGGCAGACGCGCCGTTGATCCCGAGAACGTCCGGGTCGTTACTCGCATCCGCCGAAAGCACAAACGCAATCACCTGCGTCTCGCACTTAAATCCTTCGGCAAACATTGGCCGCACAGGCCGATCGATCTGCCGGCTGGTCAGCACTTCGCGTTCGCTCATGCGCCCTTCGCGCTTGATAAAGCCGCCGGGAAATCGTCCACCGGCATATGTGTATTCGCGATAATCCACCGTGAGCGGAAAGAAATCGATGCCCTCGCGCGGATCGGCATTCGCCACGGCAGTGGCGAGCACTACGTTATCGCCCATGCGGACCACCGCCGCTCCATGGGCCTGCTTGGCTAACTTTCCAGTTTCAAATGTGAGTTGTTTTCCGCCGGCGAGGTCTACTATTACTGCACTAACTTCTGGTTTCATATTCATCCTTAATTGTCTTGATCAGGAGCGCGGTCGCGCTTTCCGGATGGCGCAGCTTGCATTGCAGGTTGCGAGGCAATTTGCGGGAATGGAAAGGCGAGCAAGCCATGGGTAAGCGAACGCCGATAAGCGAGTTCCGATGAGCGGGTGCCAATGAGAGCTTGGGTCCCGAAAATACGCCTCGACCACGCACGCTGGAGTTGGCTCAATGCTGTACCGGCTTCGAGACGAAGGCGGCTTTCTTAGAGATATCCCGGAGCAATCGCGGAAACGTTCCGGCCTCCGGAATCGGGCTATTTGCGGATGCCGAGCTTCCCAATGACCGTCTTATAGCGCTCGGAATCGTATCTCTTGAGGTAGTCGAGCAAGCGACGCCGCTTGCTGACCAGCATGAGCAGGCCGCGGCGCGAGCCGTGGTCCTTCTGGTGCGTTTTG
>Ga0074045_10001681_pt1 | contig 21075 bp, 21 predicted proteins | sample BogForMeECP23OM2_FD_94442 | JGI IMG/M metagenome (GOLD analysis project Ga0074045, IMG submission 94442) | Bog forest soil microbial communities from Calvert Island, British Columbia, Canada - Bog Forest MetaG ECP23OM2 | ecosystem: Environmental > Terrestrial > Soil > Wetlands ...
ATTGTGCACGACGCTCCCGGACACGTGTCCGGCATCGCCCTTCACGTTCGAGGTCCAGTCGCCGCGGGTAAGATCCCCGAGGCTCCCGCCGAAGGCACGGCCGGCGGCAAAGTACGTCGACCGCCCGGCTGGGTCGAGCGTGACCTCGGCAAAGCCCGCATCGCGGAGCTTCGCCAACGCCCGCGCTTGAGACAGCGGACAGGCGGAGCCCGCGAGGACTGGCGACGCGATGGGCTTCGCCACCGCGTACACCACCGTGCCCTGGCCGCTGGTGGGGGTGTAGGCGATGCCGTCAACCAGGTCGAATTCGCCGATGTTGACTTCCTTGACGTGGCCGTTGACCGGCGCGGTATAGGTATAGGGCGGAATGGTTTCCGCGACGGCTTGGGGTTTGCGCGCGGCGCTCGGCGCGGCCTCGCGCCCCGCGCTCTGCGACGGCTCCTTGCCGCAGCCGAACAGGATGAGCGTCGCCGCACAGGCAGCCAGCGCAGGCAGGGCAAGCTTTCGCATCAGAGTTCTCCTTCGGATCGGTGGACTCTGGCGGCGCCGGGCGTTCGGGCCGCGCCGGCGAGCCGCAGCGCATCGCCGTGCCGCGCCGAGGTCGCAGGGCGCACGCGCCCGAATAGGCGCCGGCGTAAAACGGCGCGACGCGCGGCGCCCAGCAGCGACCATCCACGCCGCATCGTTTTCTGCACGCTTTCCCCCGCGCCAATGCAGCCCCTCGATGAGGAGGATTCTACCCGTTGCGCGAAGCACGCGCGCCATCGCCGATTGACTGAGGCGCGCCGGTCCTGCCGCCGCGCGGTCCGAGACGCACGCGCACGGAACCAGGGGCGCTGGTTGACTTGTCGCCGCGACGTCCAACGCCCGGCGCGGGTGACGACTTCGCCACGGCCCGGCGGATCGCTCCGCCGGGTTCCCGCGACTGATGACCGCAGCGCACACCTGCCACTACGGCGGCGATCCCGCAAGTTCGGTTGGGCGTGCCGCGCACAGCACGCGAAATCGCCGTCCTGCACCCCTGCCGGGCAGGGGCTAAAACCCGTCCGCCACGCCGACAGGACGTCCCGGCGCAGGTGACACCGTTTCAGCATGCACGCGCGTGGCCGGAGGGCATGTCGTATCCCGCCGCCTGCGTGTCCGATGCCTCGGCCTCGGGCGCAGAACGCCGGGGCCGCTCGGCCGCGGCGACGCGCACCATCATCCCGTCCGCAGCCTGCCAGACGGTTCCATCGGGGCCTTCGCGCACGAATTCGAAGTCCCGCACCGCGTACGGTCTTCGCACGAACTCTTTGACGCGTTTCATTTTCGGTGCCTCGCTTTCAACCTGAAAAATCTGGCGCCGGAAAAGCAAAAGGCCCGGCGTCGCTTGTCTGCATCGCCGGGCCCAACGCTTGGGAGGAATCGAGTGCGTCTAGCGATTTACCTCCATGGCGAGAGCCCGGCCGCGAATTGCCATGCGATCAATGCGCTTGCCGAAGCCGGACGGCACGGCGGCGTTGTAGCCGGCCGGCCAGGCGCACGTCGTCCACGGCATGGCCGCGCGGACGAGCGACGGACTGCCTCGCATGGTTTTGTGTCGACTCTTCGTATGCGTCATCATCAACTCTCCTTGCTCACCTCGTGCGCCAACACGCACGCAGCCCATTGCCTTGTCGCCAAGGGCGGAAACTGCCGGACTGGTGGAAGGAATGCGACCTTCCGACAGTTCCGCCTGACCACCCGGCGGAATGTCTTCCGGTCGGGGGGACTTACTTGACCGAGGCCACGTCGGCTGTTGCCGACGCCCGTTGCATGCAACCGTCAATGCTCGCGCTCAAACACCAGCCGGCCCCAAAGGCGCCCTGTCCCATGGTGGATTGCGGTCGAATGTGTTTCTCGCGCTTCATGTCGGGTGTGTCGTTGTGCTCAGTTGAACGTGTAAGTGAAGCTTACCGTTGACGTGCGTCGCGAGGCAAGGTTTTCTGCTGCGGATGCGGATATGCACGGGCAAAAATGCAACACCGCAAACCCATGCGCCCGATTCCGGGCGCCCTCAGTGCGCCAGATAAGCGAAGAGCGCCCACAGCACGAAGGCCAGCAACAGGAACGCAAACGGGAGCGACACCCAGACGAGTATGCGCGCGCTCTTGACCAGCTTCGAGCTTTGGGCAAGGACATGTCCCGCTTGCTCACCGATCCCCTGGACGTCGCTCGCACTCTGCGACAAACCCGCCAGCCGTTGACGTTGTTGCGCCAGAGCCTCCGCCTGTCGTTCGATGGCCTGCGCCTGGCGTTCGAGCTGCAGCCGCTGGCCGTCGCGGATCTCCTCGAGCAGGCGAATGATGCGCCGCGAGTCCTCTTCGGTCATGGTTCGTCCCCTCGCTGCATGGCTTGGCACAGCCTTTGCAAGTGACCCGGTCAGGCAGCCGGCTACTCGCTGTGATCGTTCCGGCTGACGGCGGCCGTCACAAAGCGCCGGTGGCAGGCCGCCGCATGGGCCGTCCCGAGTCGAGACGCCCGCGGCCGCAACCGTTGTGGAAAGGATACTAGGATGCTTGGCAACCTGCTGCACAACCTCACCAGCGCCCTTGGCGGCGCGGCGGCAAACGCGAGCTGGCGTCGCGTCGTGGCCGCCTTCGTGCAGAAGCACCCCGATGTGCTCTTCTGCGAAGGTCCCCTGCGCGGAGAGCACGCGCCCGGTGCTTTCATCGTGTGGAAATTCGGCCGTGACGATTGGCGTGTCGCCAATTTCAACGGCGGAGATCCGGTGCCGGCGGGCAGTTACGGTGTGCAACTGTTTGCGTCCCGCGAAGAGGCGGAAGCCGAAGCCTACGGCAAACGCTTCGGCGCGGAAGGCGTCGCTTTTGCGAGCAATGCAGCCGAGGCCGCAGACAGGACGGTGATTACCGGTATCGGCAGCTTCGAGGCCGACGCGCCCGCCGGAGAATTGAGCTCGGGTCTGGCCGACGGCAATTTCAGCATGCTGGTCCTGTACGAGGACGCTCCACGATACGCCCCGCAACCCCCGGTGCAGCGCAGGGCCGCCTGACGTGCCGGCAGCCGCCAAAATTCGCGCTTCCCAATCAAGCGGCAATGAACCCCGGCAATTGGAGCGCCACTGCATCGAACGTTGCCGTGCCCCGACATCCCAGCCGGCGTTGGCGCGCTACGATCAGGCAGTCCGCAAATTCAGCGACGCTTTTCTTCCAGACGTAGAGCGCTTCCTCGATCGAGGGCTCGTCTTCGAGCTCCAACTCGGTGGCGTCGAGCAGTCCCGAAATGGCGCCCACGCGTTGATTTTTCTGCAGTCCGTATCGGCTGCGCAATACCCACTCGGTCTCCAGCAGGACCAACAAGCTGATCAATACCTTTTCCCGGGTACCGACCTCGCGCTTGATTAAGCGGCGGGAGCGCTCGAACTGCGCCTCGTGGTCGCGCACCAGGAAGCGCACCAGAACGTTGGTATCGAGGCCCAGCATCAGCGCGAAAGCCGCGCGATCGCGACCGCCTTCCTGCCCTTCCTGCGCAACAGGCCTGCCAGGTCCATGACGCTCTTCGTCTTCACCCGCATGACCACGATACCGTCGGGCATCAAGGTAAAAGTCATCCGATCCCCGGCTTGTAAGCCCAAGCGGTCACGGATCTCCTTGGGGATGGTGGTCTGACCCTTGCTGGTCAGGGTCGCGTCGGTCGTCATTGCCCGTCTCCTTTCCTTACAAAAAAATTATAGTAAGGAAACAGGCCCAGCGCAACTTAAGAAGCCCAGGCATCAAGGCGGCTTTCGTCCGCGATGGGCCGGTCGGGCCCGCTTGCTTTGCATCGCGCGAATGCGACGCTGCAAATGGGAGCAGAATGGGTTTTCCGCAAACCCCGTCAGGACAAGGAGCGCTTCGTATGGCCGAGGCTCGCCCAAGCATTGCCGACAAACGCCGCAGCTTTCAGCAGTTGCATTTGGCCGGGTGCTTCGTCATTCCCAATCCGTGGGATGTAGGAAGCGCGTGTTTTCTGCAGAGTCTCGGCTTCAAGGCGCTGGCCACGACCAGTGCCGGCTTCGCGTGGTCGCGCGGCCGTCCCGATGGCGGTGTTTCCCGGGACATGGTGCTTGCCCACCTGCAGGACATGGTCGCGGCGACCGATTTGCCGGTGAACGCTGACTTCGAAAGCGGCTTCGCGCTCGATCCGGCCGGTGTCGCGGACAGCGTGCGTCTCGCCATCGACACCGGGGTCGCGGGACTCTCGATCGAGGATTCGACCGGCGAGGCGGACCGTCCGCTGCATGAGATCGACGTCGCGGTCGAGCGCATCCGCGCGGCAAGGCGAGCCATCGACCGCGCCGGCGGCGACACCGTCCTGGTCGGACGGGCCGAATGTTTTCTGGTCGGTCGCGCCGATCTCGACGAAACCATCGCCAGGCTCAAGGCTTACGCCCACGCTGGCGCGGATTGCCTTTACGCGCCCGGTATCCGGACCCCCGATCAAATCGCCGCCGTGGTCGCCGCGGTCGCGCCGAAGCCACTCAATCTGCTGCTGGGGTCCACGAGCGAGCTCACGCTGCAGACGATTTCCGCGCTCGGGGTGCGGCGAGTGAGCGTCGGCGGCGCACTCGCGCGCTCAGCCTGGGGCGGATTCGTGCGTGCCGCACGAACGATCGCGGAGCAAGGTCGTTTCGACGGCTTCGCCGATGCCGCTTCCGGCCAGGAGCTCAATGCGCTGTTTCGCGCTGGACGGGAAAACGGAACGCCCGCGTGATCGGCTTGTCAGCGTGCAGGTTCCCACGCTCAGCATGCGGACGATGGCTCCTGGCCGACTAACGTCGCGCCCGGACACGCGCCAGCGACAGACCGATGCGGAGCGGTGGCGCGCAGTTTTTTTCAGGAGTCCGCGGCCCGCGGGATGTGCACACCTCGCGCAACCGCCGGACGTGCAAGGAACGTCTGCAGCGCGCGAGTGACATGGGGAAAGTCCGCGATGCCCACGAGCTCACCCGCTTCGTAGTAACCGATCAGGTTGCGAACCCAGGGGAAGGTTGCCATGTCGGCGATGGTATAGGTATCGCCCATGAGCCACTGCCGGCCTGCAAGCCGCCCGTTGAGTACGCCGAGCAGGCGCCTTGATTCGGCTACGTAGCGCTCGCGCGGACGCTTGTCTTCGTAATCCTTGCCGGCGAACTTGTTGAAGAACCCGAGCTGACCGAACATCGGTCCGACGCCCGCCATCTGGAACATCAGCCACTGAATCGTCTCGTAACGCAGCGCCGCATCCTGCGGCAGGAACTGCCCGGCCTTTTCGGCCAGGTAGATGAGGATGGCGCCCGACTCGAACAGGGGAAGCGGCTTGCCGCCCGGACCGTCGGGATCGAGGATCGCCGGAATCTTGCCGTAAGGATTGAGCGACAGAAATTCGGCAGACGTCTGTTGGTTGGCTTCGAAGTGCACGCGATGCGGCTCATAGGGCAGCCCTGTCTCTTCGAGCATGACCGAGACCTTGACGCCGTTGGGCGTCGGCAGCGAATAGAGCTGGATGCGCTCGGGGTGATGCGCCGGCCACTTGCTCGTGATGGGGTAGGTGGAAAGATCGCTCAAGGTTGCTCCTCAGCGCAACGGGCGCTGTCGCGCGCGCCGCGTCGGTAACCAGACGCGCCGCCATCGCCTGGATTATCTGCAATGAACCCCCGCTCAAGGTCCCTATCCTCCGGCGAGGTCCTTACGTCGGTCCGCTCGGGCGTGAGGCGCTTTCCGCGGCTGAAACAGACGACTCGAGGATTGCTCCTTCGGGTCGCAACATTTTCCTGCGTTCGTCACAGCGTCGTGGCGTTCGAATCCTGTCGTGTCGTCAGCGCGCCGCCCGTCGCACCGGCTTCACGATGCGCAGCCGGGGGGGACGGGGCCCACGCGGCTCAAGGCGATGCTTCCGGACAGGCCGCTGCTGCTACCTCCGGTGAAGGCGTAGCTGAATGTCGCCGCCGAACAGTTCTGAAACGCCAGCGTGCCCTTGCCCACGGCGACGGTTTGTACCGCAGAGGTTGCGCTATTGAAGACCCCGCCACTCGATTCATAAATCTTCACGGCGATCGAGCGCGAACCCGGCGCAAAGGACGCCTGGGCGGTGTACCAGCGCTGTCCGCCGGCCCCGGCAGCGGCTCCGTCGGGGGCGTAGGTGTACCAGGCCGCGAAGAGCACGCCGGAGATCGGATTGACCTCGATGGTGAGTCCCTGGCCCGAAGTGGCGGGATCAAACCAGTTGCCGGAGAAAGCAAAGTCCGCGTTCGTCGCGTAAGGCGCCGCGGTCGAGCAGCTCACGTTCTGCGTCAGGCGCGTCAACGCTATGACGCCCGCGCGACCCGACCCGTCACTGAAGTTGTACCCCAGCTGCCCACTCGTGCAGGTGTCAAAAGTCACCACCGCGGTCCCCACCGGCTGCGCCGTGGTTGTCGGCAACGCATCGAAGTTGCCGCCGACATTCTGATAGATCGTGAGCGGCGCGCTCGGCGCGCCGGTCGCCACCGGGCCCTGCGCCGTATACCAGCGCTGTCGCTCCGCGCCGCCACTCACCACGGATTGTGCCCATAAGTTACGTCTCGCTCTTTGGCGGGTGCTTCGAACCAGAGCCCCGTCCTCGTCGCCGATTCGCAAGACCGCATCGGCAAACATAAAAAAAGCATAGCGCAAGCCATGGCCCTTGCGCAAACGTCGATACGTTCAGTGGGGTCCTGTATGAAACCATTCCGGAGTAAGCGCCGCAAATCCGACCCGGCGCAGAGGCGCCCGACGGGATGCGCTGCCGGCTTGACCTTAACCATATTGATTGCTATGATCATGGCGGTCATATTGCACGGCGCAATCTCTACACTGCAAGGACTCCCATGATCCGTGAAACCACTGCCGTTTCGGCTCGCCAGAACCTCGGTGACTTGCTCAATCAGGTGCAGTATCGAAACGATGCAGTCCTCATTACCAAGGACGGTAAACCCGTTGCGGCGTTGGTCGACGTGTTGCTGTTTGAACGCATTCGGCGCCTGCGCGACGAATTTGCGCGGCTTACCGACGCACTGCAAAGAAGCTACGAGGGTGTTGCCCCAGCCGTCGCGCAGTCCGAGATAGACGAAGCGGTCCGCTCCGCCCGAAAAGCGCGTGCGAAACGTCAGCCGTTGCCCAAGAGGGCAAAGAAGCCGTAATGCGCGTCGTCGTTGATACTAACGTGTTTGTGTCCGGACTCATGCTGCCGTCAAGCGTCCCGGGGCGAATTCTCGCGGCGGCTAACACAGGCGGGTTCGAGATCGTTCTTTGCGAGGCCATTCTCGACGAAATCCGCATGGCCTTGCACTACCCCAAGGTGCGCAAACGCATCGCGCTGTCGAACGAGGATCTGGACCGATACGTGCAGGCGCTGCGCTTTACGGCCGACATCGTCGAGCCGGCGAGCATCAGGGTGGAGGTCCCTGGCGACCGAGACGATGACGTGATTCTCGCGACGTTGGTTGTCGCCCAAGCCGACGCCCTTGTGACCGGCGACGCCGCGCTCCTCGCACTCGCCGACCGGTACCCGCTCGTTACGCCGGCCGAATTCGCGGCGAAGTATCTTCCCTGAGGGACGTTGGATCGACGACGCTCGACCCTCGTCGGCATCGACGTCACCTTAAGCGTTGCGCTCAAGGCCGGTACAGGCTGGTGCAGTGACCCGGTTCGCTGGGCGAGGCGACGATCGCGCCGTCCTTCGCGATGCATTGGCTCGGCGGCAAGGGCGCGTCTGATTCGACGTGGGCTACGAGTAGGTCGAAGGCTCGTTGCGCATGCGGTTGGATTACGCGCAACGCAGGAAAGGCAAGCGCGTAGGCTTCGATGTGGTTACCGTTCTGCACTTCGTACAGCCGGTAGGGCGCATCGCGCGCGTCGGTATCGCCCTTGCGCGCCGCGTTCACCGCCGCCTCGTAGGCCCGCGCCTGGCGTTCGATCGGCAGCAGCGCGTCCATCGTTCCCGCGACGGTGATCAGTGGCCTCCGGATCTTGCCCGTCGTACTCACCGCAGCGATGGCGGCGGCGAGCGCGGGCGTGCGACGCGACGCATAATCGTAGTTGCCCAGACCGGCCGTGTAGGTCGCGTACGACGGGTCGAACCGCTCCTGCCACTGGCAGGCGGTCACTTCCCAGAAATCGATGTAATAGCTCTTCCACAGCGACGCCGTCACGTTGCCCGATGCGTCGCGCTGCACGATATCCGGCGGATAGCCCGCGGCGCGGATGCGCTGCGCGGCGGCGCTGTCCGCATCGTAGTTCGCGGCGACGTAGGCCGGAAAATTGCTGATCGCCGGAGGCAGGTCGACGAGCAGGTTCGCGGTCGGATCGATGGTCGTTCCTTCCCAGTCGACACCGCCGTCGAACAGGTCGGGTGCCGTTTCCATCGCGCGGCGCACCTGGTAGCCACCATTGGACGTCCCGACCGCGTAGGTTCGGGTCGGTGCGCGGCGATACGCCGCCCTCGTCGCGCCTTGGGCGAGCTTCGCCGTCTCGAGCATGTATTGCGTCCACTGCGTGAAGGGCTTCTGCGCGTCGTTGTCGTAGAAGTGTACCCAGAGCGTGGACAGGGGGCCCGTGGGCGGGCTCACCCGGCAGGCCAGCGGATCGCTCGCAGGCTGCGTCAACGACGAAGGCGACGCGATCCAGAAGTTGAGCGTGCCCTTGTTCTGTGACGCATAGGCGTAGCCCTTCGCCAGAACGTAGTCGCTCCACGCGTAGTCGCCATTGAACTCGCTGCGCGTGCCCGAGGCGCCGGCGACGACCAGCTTGCCGTTCCAGTCGTCGGGAAGACGCAGCACGAAGCGTGCCTCGTAGGAGGGGTCATCGGCGAACCAGCCCTGGATCTGGAGGCCCGGCACGGCGGCCGCGGGGAGCAAAGGCGTCGGCCCGTTGGAAATGACGCCTCGGTCCTTGGTTGGAGTGAACGAACCCGATCCCGCGTTCAATCCCGGCAGCGCCATCCCGTTGGCGAACGCACTGATCGAGTTGTCCGGCGGGGTGGTGAGCGTGTTGCTCGTACGCAAGTCTTCGCTGTGCAGGCAGACGACGCCGATCGCCGGGGCGGCAAGAAACCGTCCTACGTCCGTGCAGTCCAGCGCCGCGAACGCACCGCCCGCCCACGTCATCAAGGCCAGCAACCCGGCTGCCCGCGGCAGCGTCGCGTCGTGCATAGCGGATCTCCTCGCCTGGAACCGGGTCGACGACTTGCGCCTGCATTCGCCTGGCGCTCTCGCCAGGCGCGAGAGACGACCCGCTCATTGTGCAATAGTCAGGAGGCAATGGGCCACCCTCGCGCCGGCAGGCGACGATCGGGCTTGCGCGGGCAACGCATCGGCCCGAACGCCTAGGGACGACTGCTGTTGCCCCGCACGCGGCGCAAGCCGCGCGCCTGCCTGCGCGCATGCGCCGAAGGGTGGCCCCGGCCTCGGCGGCAGCCTGTCACATTGCTTGTCCGCCGCGCCAATCGCGCGCACACTTTTTCGTCCCGGGACCGTTCGGCGACAGACACGCGGACGTCGTCGTGCCGCCAGCGTTAGCCCCGGGAAACTTGAGGCGGTGCGAGCCGAGCGCATGGGCGCAGTCCGACGTCGACCTCACCTCGTTGCATGATTGCCCTAGGGGAGAACGAGCATGAAATCGCTTCTGGCCACTGCGTTGCTGGTGTCGACCGCCGCGATCGCGGCAGGTCCGTTTGACGGAACCTGGAAGACGCAGCTCGACTCGGTCCAATTTGCGGCTAAACCGCAAGTCTTCGAGCTCAAGCAAGGCGTCTATACCTGCTCGTCGTGCGTGCCGCCCCTCTCGGTCAAGGCGGACGGCACGGATCAAAAGGTAAGCGGTCACAGCTATTACGACACGACCTCGGTGCGCGTGGTCAACGCGCAAACGGTCGAGATTGCCAACAAACTCGCCGGCAAGCCTACCTTCTCGAGTGCGATGACGGTATCGGTCGATGGTGGCACGATGACCGCGACGTTCAAGGACATGACCGGTACCCAGACCGCGACCGGAACCCAGGTGTTGAAGCGCGTTGCCGCCGGCGCCCCGGGTTCGCATGCGATTTCCGGTTCCTGGAAACCCGATCAGCTGTCGGACTTGTCCGCTGCCGGATCCACGGTCACCTACAAGATGACCGCGGACGGCCTGCAGATGAACTGGAACGGACAGAGCTACGATGCCAAGTTCGATGGCAAGATGGTCCTCACCGCCAACGATCCGGGCAAGACCTGGGTTTCGCTCAAGCGCATCTCGGACAACACGATCGAAGAAACCGACACTCGCGACGGCCAGGTGGTCGACATCTATCGAATGACGGTTTCTTCCGATGGCAAGACCATGGCCGTCGTCGACAATGATGTGCGCCAGGGCACCACGTCGCAGTACAAGATGCAGAAGCAGCCTTAAGCGGCCGAGCTGAGTACGGGGTTCGTGCCAGCGTGAGGGGCGGCGAGCCCCGTTTCGACCGTACCGTGCGCGTCCGTCGTCTCCTGATGCGGGGGCGCTACAATGGCGTGGCCCGAAGTATGGTAGTTCTCGATCGGGCTGCGTGCCACCGCGCGAACACCCGCCCGCGATGCCATTCGACGTGCGAGGAGAAATTCCGCGGCGTGAGTCCAAGCGCCGCACGCGCCCGATCCCGCCCACACTCACCCGGAATAGCGATGAACACTCGAACCGCATCCTGCAGCTGTGGCCAGCTGTCAGCCAAGGTCTCCGGCGATCCCGTCCGCGTCTCGATCTGCCACTGCTATGCCTGTCAGCGACGAACCGGTAGCGTCTTCGCGGCCCAGGCGCGCTTTCCCCGCGCGGCCGTGGAAGTCACCGGCAAAGGCACCGACTTCGTGCGCGTGGGCGACGAAGGGGGACGCTGTCGCTTCACCTTCTGCCCGCGCTGCGGCGCGACGCTGTACTACGTCCAGGAAGGGCAGGAAGAACGGATCGCAATTCCGGTCGGTGCCTTTGCCGACTCGGCATTTCCGGCGCCGTCCTTCTCCGTCTACGAGCAACGCATGCATGCCTGGGTCACGCTGCCCGAGGACATGGAACACATGCCCTAGCGCCGCGCGACCTGAACGCGTGCTACGCTGTTCCGATGCATCCGTCGCGCAGTGGGACCCGTTGTCGGCACAAGATTGGCTCGCGCGACGCTGTCGGTCACGCAAACGGTGCCGGCGTGCGCCGTAACGATCGGCTGAACCATTCCGCATGCTCCCCGTCGGGCGCAGTCCCGGCGCCGTGCCACTGCTCATGCCCGCGGCAACGGTGAACAAGGCATCGATGCGTTATCCGCCAACGACGAAGGCTAACGTCGTCGACGACTATCATGGGCAAAAGGTGGCGGACCCCTACCAATGGCTCGAGGACCTGGGGTCGGCTGAAACGAAGGCGTGGATCGAGGCGCAGAACGCCCTCACCTCTTCCATGGTCGAGCGGCTGCCGCAACGCGCCGCGCTCCTCGAGCGCTTGACGCAGCTTTGGAACTACCCGCGAACCGACCTGCCGCTTGTGGAGGCCGGGCGCCTTTTCTATCGCCGCAATTCGGGCCTGCAGAAGCAATCGCCGCTCTACATGCGCACGTCGCTCGCCGCCCAGCCCGAGCTCATTCTCGACCCGAACACGCTGTCAAGCGACGGCAGCATCTCGCTCGCCGACTGGCGCCCTTCTCCCGACGGCCGCTACCTCGCCTACGCACTCTCCGAGGCCGGCGCGGACTGGGCGGAGGTCCATGTCCGCGAGCTCGCGACGGGAAAGGAACTTCCCGATGTCGTGCGCTGGTTCCGCTTCTCCACGATCGCATGGACGAGGGATGGCAATGGCTTCTTCTACGCGCGCTTCCCGGAACCGCCTTTCGGAAAGGCGCTCGAGGCCGAAGTCAGGGACCATCAGGTCCGCTACCACCGCGTCGGAACGCCACAGGACCAGGACCCCCTCATCTATCGACGCAAGGAGTTGCCGCACCATTTCGTCGGTGCCGACCTCAGCGACGACGGCCGCTACCTGATCGTCACACTCAGCAATGGCACCGATCCGAAAAACCGCCTGTTCTACGCCGACCTCGGCGACCCAACGAAGCCGAATATCGGCGCGCCGGTTGTCGCAATCGTCGATGAGGAGATTGCGGAACTCGGAGTGCTCGGCAATGAAGGCCCCGTGCTCCTGGTACGAACCGACCTCGAAGCGCCCAACCGTCGCATCATCGCGATCGACATCCGGCAGCGCAACGGACCCTCGGGATGGAAGGCGATCGTCCCGGAAAGGGAGAACGCCCTCGAAAGCGCGATGATCGTGGGTGGCAAGCTGTTCTGCCAGTACCTGGTGGACGTGAAGAGTGAATTGCGGATGTTCTCGCTCCAAGGCGAGGAAGAAGGCGCCCTCGAACTGCCGGGCATCGCGACCGTCTCCGGCATGAGCGGCCGCCAGCAAGACGATGCTCTGTTCTACAGCGTGACGTCCCCTCTTACCGCACCCACCGTCCTCCGCTACGACGTCGTCAACGAGAACTCCACTGCGTTCGACGTGGGCCGGCCTGCGTTCGATCCCTCGGCCTATGAAACACGCCAGGTGTTCTACGCGTCGAAGGACGGGACCAGGGTGCCGATGTTCATTACCGCCAGGAAGGGCCTCGTGCAGGACGGCTCGCATCCGACCTGGCTCTACGCCTACGGCGGTTTCTCGCGCAGCGCGATGCCATCCTACCGCGCCGACGTGCCGGCGTGGCTCGAGATGGGCGGGATCTACGCGCAAGCGTGCCTGCGCGGCGGGGCCGAATATGGCGAAACGTGGCACCGCGCCGGCATGTTGGAGAAGAAGCAGAACGTGTTCGACGACTTCATCGCTGCTGCGGAGTATCTGATCGGGCAGAAGTACACCGAGTCATGCAGGCTCGTGATCGAAGGCCGCTCCAATGGCGGCCTGCTCGTGGGTGCGGTCATGACGCAGCGGCCGGAGCTCTTCGCCGTCGCGCTTCCCGAGGTCGGTGTCCTCGATATGCTGCGTTACCACCGGTTCACCGGCGGCGCAGCGTGGGCCGTTGAATACGGCTCGGCGCAGCATGCGGATCAGTTCGCTTACCTGATCCGCTACTCGCCGCTGCACAACTTGAAGCCGGGGACGTGCTACCCCGCGACGCTCGTCGTCACGGCCGACCACGACGATCGCGTGGTGCCCAGCCACTCGTTAAAGTTTGCGGCCGCCCTGCAGGCGGCACAGGGGTGCGACAAACCGGTACTGATTCGTGTCGAGACACAGGGCAGCCATGCCTATCGTCCGACCGACAAACAGATCGCCGAACGCGCCGACATCCTGGCCTTCGCCGCAAGCCGGCTGGGGCTCGCGCTGCCGGCAAAGTAGCGCGACGCGGCTACCAATGGGGGGATCATGACCAAATACACCAGGCGAGCGCATCTCAAGATGCTACTTGGCATCTCGACGTTGGGATGCGATCCATTCGCTGCACTGGCCGCGCCACTCGCGAAGCCCCCGAAGCCGGTTCCGCCGCAAGGCATCGGCTATCGGATCGAACACATCTCCTACAGTGACCAGGGCGGCCGACCGGATGGCGTGCAGGTCATGGTCAATCGCAGGCACGTCTACGTCGGCCACATGTTTAGCGACGGCGTGACGATCCTCGACGCGACCGACCCGCGCAGTCTGAAGCCAGTCGGCTTCTTCACTGCCGGCCCGGGTACGCGCACGCATCAGCTACAAATCGCGGAAGACTTGCTGCTGCTCGCCAACGGCGCGAACATCGTGGCGATGCAGTCGCGCGGGACTCAGGCCGCATCGGCGACCTCCTAACGGACAATGTAACGCGAATGTGGACCCAGGAGCTGGCAAGCCTGTGCGATCATGCTTTTGACGATCTGCGCTGCTGGCGGCACATCACAAATTATTCCCGAAACCTCTCCCATGAGTACGCCCGAGTTATCCGCGTCCCCCGCCGTGAAGGCAGCCCGGAAGCGCTCATACTCGATATCGATTGCCTTCTCCATCTCGCGCTCGCGCCCATGCCATTTGGCGACAAAGGCGTTCTTCAAAACGCGAACGACGAACTCCGAATTGGGCCAGTAGCGCTTCCGGGCGATGTCGACCGAGGTCGATTTCATCGTGGAGTCGCCGTCAGCTCGAACGATCGCCTGGCGAAACCCCTCCGGCGCTTCCGACTCTTGGCTGGCGACGAAGCGCGTTCCGACTAGAACGCCCTCTGCCCCAAGCATGAGCGCCGCGGCAAGACCACGGCCGTCCCCCACGCCCCCTGCCGCGACCAGGACGGTATCGGGCGAGCGCTGGGCGAGATAGTCGGCCGCTTCCGGAACAAGCGTGAACAGGCCTCGGTAGCCGCTGTGACCACCGGCCTCGCAACCCTCGGCAACGATGATGTCGGCGCCCGCATCGACGGCTTCGCGCAAGTACCTCATCCCCTGCACCTGACAGATCAATGGAACTCCTCGCGCCTTGACGCGGGACGCGTGTGGTTCGACCTCCCCAAAGGAGAGCATCAAAGCCGCCGGTTGCTTGGCCAGAACGTGGTCGAGCAGCTTCGGATTCCTCGCCATCGACCAGGTGATGAAACCGCAGCCAACCCTTGCATTCCCCGCTGCCGCGAATTGCTGCTCTAGCCAATCGGCGTCGCCATATCCTCCGCCGATCATGCCGAGGCCGCCTGCAATGGACACCTCGGCGGCAAGCTTTCCGCCTGCCAAGACGTTCATGGGGGCCAGAAGTATTGGGTGCTCGATCCCAAGCTTCTCCGTCAGTCTTGTCTTCAACTGCATACCGGCCCCCCGAGCGCAGCGCCTGTCATCTTCAGGCGCTGACTAACTAAAAATTCACTTTAACCAAAACGACAAACCCTGCAAGGGCGATTCCGGTCGTCGACCAGCACTTGGCGCTTTGTTACGGGACCGGAAGCCCGTTGGCAGTCTTGTATATAGGTAGCGATGCCAGCCTTTCCACTTAAAGGAAGCCGACGAGATTGGTCAGGCTCTGGTGAAGGCATCTAAGCGCTGAGGAGGCCAAAGCGAGAATCGGGGAATTCCTGAATCGCCTTGGACTTCCCCGGAAACAAACTTGGCGGAGAGGGCAGGATTCGAATCTGTTTAGTAGAGTTTGGGGACATACGACCTTGCGCATGACGCTCGACGTCTAACGAAATGTATCAACAACGCCGATCGCTGGCGCGAGCGTGATAAGGCAAGCGCGGCACTTGGGAAAGCATGAATGCCTTCCGCGGTCCCTAAAGCCGTTGGCTTTGACGTTACGCGGGTTAGCTATTGTGTCGCCGGATTGTTCGATCCACCAGGGGATGAGCGCACGGCTGACCAGTTATAGATGGGATATTTCGGGCGCCTGATCGCAGGCACAGGGTGCAGCTGCAATTCCTCAAGCGCCACAGCGACGGCCCTCTCCAGTTGCGGATCGTGTCCGCGCCGTACTGCGGCGGGATCATCTTCGACTTCGATGTCGGGTGATACGCCCTTGTTCTCGACATCAAACTCACCGGTTTCTGGATTGAATACCGCCCACCGCGGAGCAGTTATCACGCCACCGTCCATGAGCAACGGAGCACCCCCGATGCCGATGAATCCGCCCCAGGTGCGAGTCCCTACGAGGCTGCCGATGCCAAGCCGCTTGAACATCCACGGCAGCGCATCCCCACCCGATCCGGCGTATTGATTGATCAGCATGACTTTGGGCCCCCGGATCGTGTTGGGAACAGGCTGGTCCTTGCCTTCGCGGGTCATCGCCACGGCCAGAAGAGGGCGGCTCAGCCAATCGACGATGTAGTCCGCAATATAACCTCCGCCGTTGAACCGCTCATCGATAATCGCTCCCTGTTTGTCCGATTGAGCAAAGTAATAGCGATTGAAATTTGTGAACCCGTTGCTGCCCGTGTCGGGCAGGTAGAGGTAAGCAAGACGACCCTCACTCAGCTTTTCCACTTTCCTACGGTTGTCGTCCATCCACGCACGCAATCGCAATGAGGCTTCGCTGGCAATGGGCACGACGGTGACGGTGCGCGCACCTTTGCCCTCCGGGTCCGGGCTAACCGTAATCGAAATGCCTTTGCCGGCCGTTTCCTGGAAGAAACTGTAAATTTCGTCGGTGCCCAGCAAGTTGCGTCCATTGACGGAGAGCAGATACTCTCCTTCAACGACGTTGACACCAGGCTCCGTGAGCGGAGCCTTCAACTCGGGATTCCAATTCTCTCCCCGATAAATGTGCGCAATGCGATACCGACCGTGCTCGATCTTATAATCGGCTCCGAGCAAACCGCCGCTGACATGTCGCCCTTCGGGTCGGTCGCCTCCGAGGATGTAGATATGCTGCGCCGTGATGTCCCCAAGCGTCTCAGCAAAGATGTAGCTCAGATCCGCCCGACTCATCACCACGTCGACATAGGGTTGGTAAGTCGCCATGAGTCCTTTGATGTCGGCGCCATGCAAGTTGGGATCGTAGAAAAAGTCGCGCTCGATCCGCAACACTTCATGAAACATCTGATTCCACTCGGCACGCGGATCCACCAGGACTTCGGCCATGTCGAGCTTGAGCTCGCCATCTGGTTTCTTCGGCTCCGGGGGCTTCCCGAGTGAGTCGACCGATTTGATGTACCACTTGCCACGAGGACGGGGTGCGAATAAGTCGTCGCCAATCGTCGCACCTTCCGGCAGCTGTTCGTAAAGCGCCTTTTCGCCATTGAACGAGACGTAGAAGCTGCCCACATGCTCCAGCAACTTTTCCGTCTTGCGCGTGCAAAGGTCGAATTTCTGCAGCACCCTTTGCGGCGACCCGGTGTCGACCTCGGCTCCCTCCAGCAAGTACAGCGTGTGCGTCTTGCCGGCCAGCATGCGGTCGTAATTACGCGCCGGGAAGGGCAAGGCGAGGATGCGCTGGTCGATTTCGCCAAAGTCGATGTTTACCAGGGGAACAGCCTTGGCTTGCCCAGCGCTCGTCTTGGCAGGAGAGGCGGTCGCGTTGGCGGCGCCCGGTTCCATTCCGGCATCAGCATTGGTTCTTTCGGCTGCCTTGCCCCCCTGTGCATCGGGTGGACACTCGTCCGCTTGAGTCGTCGATGGCCCTGCTTGCGTTGCGACCGAAGTCCCCAAGGTGGCAGTCGAAGACGGGATCGTTTCCTCGTCGCTTTGCGGTGCCAAGGGCGATTTGCGGTCCTTGCTCAACACCACGACATAGCCGCTGCGTGTCACTGGGAGCCTGTAGCCCGACATTTCGCTTACTACCACGGGTCCGACGTCCGTGCTGGCGGTGAAGTACAGGTAGTGGCCATTTTTGTCGAAGGCAGCGAAATCGGCATCGCTCAGGCCGTCGGAGATCTGATGCTCGGTCTTGTCTTCCAGACCATAGACGAACACGGCGCGCAGTGGACCGGTGACTTGGCGCGTGTAGGCAATCCAGCGGCTGTCAGGCGACCAAACCGGATCAAATCCATTTCCCGGCCCATTATCGTAAGGACTGGTGGCGACCCGCGTCGGCTTGCCCACGTCAACATCCACATACCAAAGGTTCAGTCGCTTGTCCGAGTAAACCAGCTTCTTGCTGTCGGGCGACCAGGTCGGTGAATAGAAGAACGACGGCGGGGCGCCGAGATTGATTTTCTTGACCTGGCTTACGGCGTCCTGCGAGCGCAAATGCAACGCGTATTCGCCCGACTCGTCGGAAAAATAGGCGATCGATCGGCCATCCGGCGACCAAGCGGGATCCCGTTCGGCGACGCCAGGGGAATTCGTAAGATTGCGGACGTCGCCGTGCTCAGCCGGCACCGTGAGAATCTCGCCGTGCGCTTCGAACACGGGCTGCGCACCCGTCGGTGAAATGTCCGCATGGCGGATTTGCTCTGCGACCTTGACGAAATGCGGGCGCGTGGCGGGAAAATCGCCGTTGGCGTTGACGGCAACCGGATGCTGCGTACCGCTGGCAAGGTCCAAAACGTGCAGCGACCCGAACTGTTCGTACACAATTGCGTCCGGACCCGCCGACGCAGACTTGATGTCGATGCCGTTGCTCGCAATAGCTTCGCGGACGTCCTTCGTGGCCGTGTCGTAATAAAACAGGTTCACAGGGCCATTCCGGTCTGAAAGAAAATAGATGCGATTGCCTACCCACATCGGCGAGGAGTCGTTCGAATCCTTGCGCGGCACCTTTTCGATACTCGAGTCGGCCAGATTGGCTACCCAGATCGGAGATGCAGTTCCACCGCGATAGTGCTTCAGCCCACGACGAGAGGGGTCAAAGAAGTTGGTGAATGGCACATACGCCAGATGGGTGCCGTCGGGCGAGTACGAGCCCTCTTCAGCCATCGGCAGCGGCAATTCTTCGGGCAATCCACCATCGATGCCGACAGTGAACAGACGGCTGAAGCGTGAATAGCTGTCGCGGCTGGAGCGAAACAGAATTCGTTTGCCGTCGCGCGTCCAGCTGACAACCTGGTCCGAGCCGGGGTGAGAGGTCAGCCGCTTGGGGATACCCCCTGCTGCAGGGATTATGTAAATGTCTTCATTGCCGTCGTACTCGCCCGTGAAGGCAATCATCGATCCATCCGGAGAAAACATCGGGCTGGTTTCGATCCCGACGTCGCTCGTGAGATGGCGAGCGTCGCCGCCATTTCGGTCCACAATCCACAGGTCACCGCCGTAACTGAACACAATCTGAGTTTGGCTGATCGCAGGCTTGCGCATTAACAACGCGGACCCAATCGATTCTGATGCACCCAGCGACACCGAAAACACTGCGAGCGATACTGTCAGCGCCAAGGTCGCACGAAGCGTACGGCTTACGCGTTCCCAACCGTGAAGAGCCATGGCTTCCTCCCGAATGCTGAGGGGATTTGCCGCCCGAAAAAAATCGCGATATCTAGAAGAGGTTCCGAACCTGTAATCCGAGACAACGGTCACACCCGTTGCTGGGATACTGGGTCCCTAGCGGCGTAAGCATTTTCTTCCGCTCCCTTTATTGGCGGCATGCGACCCTGCGCATGACGCTCTTGGTGCACGCGATGCGGGGGGTCGGTTAGGGTTCCCAAGTATGCGCTGCGAAGCACGCAAAAAGTAGCGCTCGACCGCGCCGGATTTGCCACCAATTTGCCACTAGCGGAGGGTTGTGCTACGTAACTATTTGATAAAACATGTAAGTTTGGCGGAGAGGGCGGGATTCGAACCTTCGAAACCCCGCGCCCAGCCTAGCTTCCAGCGAAATGCTGGCAAGAAGCTGTCATTACAAACTCGACAACCGGTGCTCTCATTCGCCTCTATTCAACGGACGAGCGACGGGTGGGTGGAGGGGTTGCCCGGATGCGTGCAATCAGCGGCGGCACGAACACCCCTCGAGCTAGAATCTGCGAGCGTGCATTAGTTGGCGACCTGGAGCAATGGGCCGCGCTGTCCGACCTCCCCATCGTCGGTGCTACTATCCCGCGGCCGGGCGACGCAGCGCCGATCTCGATCGCTTTTCAGGCGTGCGTTGCTTTACGCGAGCAGCAGGCTTGGCAGCGATGTGCTCGATGATAAGGGGCAGGCGATTGGGAAAGCGCGCCACCAGCTCCAGCCGGCCACCCATCGCTTCGATGTAGCGGCGAAGGGTGGAGAGGAGGATGTCGCTTCGCCGCTCTATGCGCGATACCGTATCCTGTCCTACGCCTAAACTCGCTGCCAGCTCCTCTTGGGTCCGCTCGACGGCCTGGCGCAGGTCCTTGAGCGTTGCCAGTTCGTTCGCCCGCTGTTCGATCTTGGCGCGCCGCTTCGCCGGCAGGCCCGCAATTACTTGATCAAGACTTCTTGCCACGAGAACTCTCCTTGGGCTTCCTTCCACCCTCACCCGCCTTAAGCGCGGCCAGGTAGCCATCGAATCGACTGTCCGCAGTTGCGATCAATCGCCTGTAGAACCGTTTCTGGTCCGCTCCACCCTTATCGCCTCCCGCAAGCAGGACCGCTTGCCTTTTCGGGTCGAAGGCAAGCGCCACTCGCCAGACCTCTCCTTTCCACTCGAAACGGAGCTCCTTCATGTTGGCGTGCTTCGATCCCTTGAGGGTATCGACACTCGGTCGGCCAAGCTGTGGGCCGAACTCCTGCAGCAACTTCGCGTGGGCAAGCAACTCATCCTGAAAATCCTCGTCAAGCGCCTGGACCTCCAGGTCGAACTCCTCGTGGAAGAGGACCGTCCAGGACATGGGCAATTATGGTTTAAAGACCATATGATGTCAAGTCCATACCGGGTGATCGCAAACGCGTGGCGAAGCCGCTTTGCATCGGGTCGCCGCACCATGTCTGCGGCCGATCTGCTATGCGGCGAGTTGCTGTGGCTGTGCTCAGACTCGTCGCCAGCGATAGGAAAGGATGCAAGCCTTTTTATTCTCAACCCAGGGCGATCGCAATCGTGCTTGCGTGGCAGGTGGCGCGGGCCTTCGAACTGCATTCAACTGCGATTCCTCGCCTGCGTGCAATCGTCACCGACGTAGCTACAGCCGCGCGCAAAATGCAGTCTAGAAAGCTGGCATTCCCGTCACAGAAAATTGAGCAGATGTACCAAGAATCGTTTAAGAATCAATGCGCATTCAGAAAGTATCGCGGGATCTGATCGATATGTAGGGTGTTGATTATACGTAGAAATGGCGGAGAGGGCGGGATTCGAACCCCCGATACCCCGCGCCCAGCTTAGCTCTCCGCGAAATGCTGGCAAAAAGCTGTCATTCCGATACTACCCATAACAGATATCAGCGTTCCTGACGGTGGGATTGCTGCAGGCGCCAAGTGCCGCGGCTAGCAACATTGCCGTTAGCAGGCTAAGGCCTGGATATGCATGTTGCGAATCCATCTTTCGACTCCCCGTACTGTTGGTCGTCGTCCCGGTCGATTGGCACGCATGCGCGAACGAGGCATGCTTCCAACCTGCGGCCGACTGCTAACACAATCGTAAGAACGGATGCGACGGTATTGCCCGCCAGAGTGCGAGCACGATGCCGACGATCAGGCCAGCTTCGATCACCTCACGAAAAACGATCAGGAGTGTAGCCAGCATAGCGGCGCGCTTCCTATTCGGAAATCACGACGCCTTGAGCGGTGTCGTCATG
>Ga0074045_10001683_pt1 | contig 21069 bp, 12 predicted proteins | sample BogForMeECP23OM2_FD_94442 | JGI IMG/M metagenome (GOLD analysis project Ga0074045, IMG submission 94442) | Bog forest soil microbial communities from Calvert Island, British Columbia, Canada - Bog Forest MetaG ECP23OM2 | ecosystem: Environmental > Terrestrial > Soil > Wetlands ...
ATTAAGCTGTGGTCGCATCAGCCTCCATGGGAAGAAGTTCAACCCACCATGAAAACTGGTCGGAATGTATGGGTACTGGGCACCCACACTAGGATTCATGCGTGTCGATGACCTCTCCGCACGTTGACGTCGATTCTCGACCGTTCTCTTGAATTGAATGTTAACCAAGTTTGAAATTCTATAGTTGCTCGCCCGACTTAATCTTACTGTCACAATCTTCGTGTATAAACTCCGCATCGCTCCATGTAATCCATCCTTTTCCGGGCAGTACCACCAGCCTTGAGGGAGCCGAAAAAACAAAACTAATCCGCGGGCCTTGAAAAACTCAGGGTCAAAACGTTTGCACGGTGTGCTGGTTTACCAGCCACTACAGGTTCTTCTTGGAAGGCAAATGAGGTCCGCTATTTGTGTACTCTACTCTCGGACTGCGCCGGAATCTGATCCCGAAACGAATTCTGTGGCTGTCGGCGGATCGCGAGCTCTGACTCCGGAACAGCCCGTCCATCCGGAGAGCCGCCGGAAAATAACTGAGCTATACCTTGAACTGAGGCCATCTCTGCACGTCTACATTCGCTGGCTAGGCATGAATTCCGATCAAGCTGAAGATGTGGTGCAGGAGACGTTTCTTCGCCTGGTTGGAAGCCGCATGCAGCACGGCCCGGAAGATAACTTGCGTGCGTGGGTTTTTCGTGTGGCCCACAATCTCTCAATGGACGTTCACCGGTTCCAGCGGCGTTGGTCCTGGAACAGCGATGATGAGTCCCGCCCACCGGTTCGGCAACAGGCAGACCCGGCACCAAGTCCCGAGCAGCGCGTCATTCTGGAGGAACGCTGGAGGCGTCTGCAAGCTGTTATTGCCCAGCTCACGCCGAAACAGCGCCAGTGTGTATTGCTGCGCGCGGAAGGCTTCAGATATCGCCAGATCGCGGTCATCCTCGGGATAAGCGTGCAGCGCGTCGGCGAACTCATGCAACGTTCCATTACTTTGCTTGAGGTTCATCGATGATGCTTATTGTTGATCGGCGGAGCGCAAGTCAACGGCATCCGTCAGCAGGTATCCCTCTGCTGCCAGCAATAGTCGGACACGATGAAAGCAGGGAATTGGTCGCTGGCGCCGGTGAATCGGGTGACCCCAAGAGTTTTCAGCAACGGTTCCAAAGGAGACGATTTGTCAATTGCGTTCTACCGCATTCGTGCTCCCCGCCGCACCGCTGCAAAAGCTGGACTAAAGGATAGGAGCGAACCGTTCATGTCTCGATGGCCCCTGAAATTGTCATGTCTGGCGGTATTTCTGTGCCTGGCTGCTGCCTCCGGGTACTCCCAATCTGAAAATGCGGAGATCTCTGGCCTGGTCACAGACCCGCAGGGATTGCCCGTAGTGGGCGCGAGCGTTCAGATCGTTAACCAGGACACGCAGACGAAGAGAGAAGTAAAGACGGATGAGTCGGGGCACTATGTTGCTTCCGGTCTTCCCACGGGACGGTACAAGGTCATTGTCCATGGCGAAGGCTTTGGCACCACCACAAGTGATGAGATTACCTTGGCCCCAGGGCAGTTGGTTGTCAATGACGTGCGACTGAGCGTACGTCAAGAAAAAGCCTCAGTGACTGTACAAGCCAGTGGAACCGGTCAGGTAGAGACAACCAATGCGGAGGTTGCGGGAACTATAAATGAAACCGAGGTCAAAACCTTACTGCTTAACGGACGAATTGCATTTCAACTCATCGCCCTCGTGCCCGGCGTGAGCAACCAAACAGGACAGGATGAAGGCAAAACGGGCGTGGCTGGCAGCGCGAAGTACAGCGTGAACGGCGGCCGAGTGGAATACAACATCTTCGAAGTCGATGGAACCGATGTTTTGAATAACGGAATCAACGCGGCACGCGGCTCAAACACGTTTATCGTCAATCCAAGCGTCGATGCCATCGGCGAAATGAAGGTTCTCACCTCAAATTACGGCGCCATGTATGGCAAGACAGCGTCGGGGATTGTGCAGATCACCACCAAGTCCGGAACGTCAGGATTCCACGGTGATGGCTACGAGTTTATCCGGAACGAAATGTTCAATGCCCGCAACTACTTTGACCAGACGAAATCGGCTCCACTCTACCGCCGGAATGACTTCGGATTTACTCTGGGGGGACCCGTTTATGTTCCCGGGCACTATAACACTAGCAAACAGAAAACCTTTTTCTTTTTCTCTCAGGAGCTTCGGTACGAGAAAACTCCGGTCGCCTACAACCAGGCAGTTCCGTCAAACGCAGAGCGGGCCGGAAATTTCAGCGACGTTTGTCCGCAGGATAAGACACTTGCAATTACGACGCTGAATAAGCCTCTTTACCCGGATTGTCCGGTTATGGGATTTTACCAAAGCACTGGAGACTACTACCGTTCCGGATACAACGGGACAGTTTCGGGCTACGCTACGGACCAAGTTCCGATTGATCCGACCGCTCAGGCATTGCTGGCTTCCAATCTGCTCCCAGCTGCAAATGCCGTGAGCGGATGCAATTCGACCGTGTCCACGCCCTCGAACCCTGCTTGCTACGTCGCTTCTGTTTCGCCCAGTACGAATTGGGGCGAATCGCTGTTTCGAATCGACCACAACCTGAGCAACTCGGAAATCCTCTCGTTCCGGTTCATTCACGATTCCTGGAGTACAAACGTGCTCACACCACAATGGGGCGTGGTGGAGAACAGTTTTCCAACCGTACAGAACCATATTAATGGTCCTGGGCTGAGCATGATTGCCAGTCTTGTAAGCGTGCTTCCAAAAGGTTTTGCAAATCGCCTGTCGTTTGGATACGTAGCTGCCAATATCAACCTCACGCAACTTGCGGGCCCTGGCGTCAACCTTGCACGCCCGGCCGTTCTAGATGAAGCGTGTCCAATGGACAGCACCGGCACACTAAATTGCTTGCAAACCGGCACGGGTTCTACACCGGCCACCTCTCCGATCGGCCCAATTGGCGCCTTTTTCGACAGCAGTTTCGGGGGCAAGATTCCGGCGCTTCTGTTTAAGGGCACAAACGGGGCCTATGGCTCACATGGCTTCTACATCGATACGGGGTATACACCTTGGAAAGACACGACTCCCACCTACACCTTGCGTGACGATGTGACTAAAACGCTCCGCAAGCATGCACTGCAGTTTGGTGTAGAGGTAATTGTCGCCCAGCAGAACGAGTTGGGAGCGGGAAATGGATTAAACAGTGGAGATGTACAAGGTATTTTGACTTTCAACGATCAAGGAGCTGGCGCAAGCCCCACGACAGTCCTTGGTACTTGCATCGCCACTGCGGCATGTTCGGCCCAAGTCGACACTTCGAATGCTTTTGCCAACTTTCTGGGTGGCCAAATCGCCTCTTATCAACAGGACAGCAGTCAAAACAAATACTACAACCGATACAAGTTAGCAGAGCCTTATTTCCAGGACGACTGGCACCTGACGCCCAGGTTGACCGTCAATTTAGGCATCCGTTTCGGATTATTTGGTTCTTGGTACAATGACAAGGGCACTGCCTACAATTGGGAAGCTTCCGCCTATAATCCTTCAATTGCTTCTGGCGTTTTTCTTGACCCTAATTTTGGATTCTTGGTGCGTCCGGAGTCCTCGAGTTCAGGGAACAGTCTGGTAGCAGTCGCATCGAACTTGAGCAATCCCGACCCTGCGATTATCAACGGCATGGTGCAGTGCGGGGCCAATGGTGTCCCGAAAAGCTGCATGAGCAGTCACATCTTTAATCCAATGCCGCGCGTCGGAGTCGCGTGGGACGTTTTTGGAAATGGCAAGATGGCTGTCCGCGCCGGTTATGGAATATTCTACGAACACGGCACCAGTTATGAAGCGAACACGGGATCGCTGATTGGCAGTGCGCCGCTGACCTTAAGTCAAACCGAACTAAATCCACCGAGCTACCAGTGCCTTGGAGGTTATGGTCGCCGCGGGACACCTTGCAGCAGTTATTTTGCGCAAGACGCTCTAAGCCCATTGATCACAGGCCCCGTCGCTTTTCCGATCAACGTGACTTCGATCCCCACCCAGGCGCTTTACCCATATGTGCAGCAATGGAGCTTGAGCCTCGAGCAAGAGATCAACAAGGGCCTCACAGTGACCGCGGCCTACGTGGGAAGCAAGGGCACTCATCTTACGGCCGTACGAGACCTGAACCAAATCCGTCCTGTGGATTCTGCCTTCAATCCTTATCCGGCCGGCCGGCCGATTATTTGGCCACTGGACTGCGCAAGTAACCCGGGTGGCGGAACCTTCGAATTGGGCGGTGCGGGAAGCGTTAATCCGAACGGAGGCACCGTCGTGACCGTCGGGCAGCCAGCCTGGGTGAATCTGAACGTTGCATGTTACGGGGTTCCCGGATTTGGAACTCCATTCAATCCCAGTGTTTTTAGGCCTTATCCCACGTTGGGCAGCATCTTGTCAGTCGCCAATATCGCGGATTCCGACTATAACGCTTTGCAACTCAGTCTGCGGCAGTCGGTTGCGCCCCTTGTATTCGGAGTTTCCTATACGTACAGCCACTCGATCGATGACTCCTCAGACCGCTCCGACGCGGACTTTGTAAATTCCTACGATCTGGCAAGCAACAAGGCCAGTTCCAATTTCGACCAGCGTCAGAACTTAGCCTTTAACTTTATCTACGATCTTTCCCTCCGAAAGTTCTTGAACACATGGACTCATCTGTTCGACGACGATCCTACGAATGAACTCGCGCCCCATGGCCCCTCCAGCAACGGCACTTTTTTGGACTCTTCCACGGCAAGACTTCTACTGGATAGCTGGCAGATGTCCAGCATAATCATTCATCAAAGTGGGACTCCATTTAGCGTAATCAACGGCGGAAGTCCCGGAGGCATTGGCGTTTCGGACAACGGCGGCGTGGCCAACTATTTCGGAACGGGATCGTACGCCGACTGTGTCGGCAGCCCCTATACTCACGTGGAATTCGACAACAGAGACATCCCACAGACGTTTGGGCCGCTCTTATACAATCCGGCGGCGTTTGTCGCTCCGCGCGGCTTAACGTTTGGCGACTGCGGCCGTAATTCACTCAATAACCCCGCCCGCACCAATTTCAACGTCTCTTTGCTGAAACACTTCAAAGTTTTCGGAGAGCGAGATCTAGAGTTTCGCGCCGAGGGGTTCAACATCTTCAACCATACACAATTTCGAATCTACGACCCGTCGCATCCCGGCAACACCGGCAACAACGTGATTGGGTGCTATGGCCCGGCGAGCACCGGCTATTCGGCGGCAGGGGGCGGCGGGACAGATTGTACGACGGGTAATTCATTTCTCCATCCAGTGGATGCTCATGACCCGCGTATTTTGCAATTCGGCCTGAAGTTCAGTTTCTAGCATGACGGCCGGGACCCTGCGGGCCGCCCGGAGCGAACAGTTTCAGGGTTCCAAAAGGTGCGGTGAACCCGTTTATCGTAAAACGTAAGGAGCGAGCATGTTAACTGCAAGGCGAGCCAGCAAATGCTGGCAACAGTCGGTATACCCAAAGAGCTCCAGATACCAGTGGTCTGAATCACTTTTGCGGCTCGCATTTCTGGGGCTCTGCTTCGCTGTCCTGGCCGCAGGTTGCGGGCAATCCATCAAATCGGTCACCCCACCCCCAACTGCGGCAGCCCAAGTCGATTCCTATTTCGGCGGGCCCTTCAGTATCCCCGGAAGTGATTTGGGACGCATCAGCACGACATTCGACCACACTGCAAACCAGGTCAGCGTGTCGAGCGTCATCAGCAAGAGTGTGAATGGTATCGCTACTCTAGTACCGACTGCAGTCGTGAACGGTACGTTCGCAGCTGCCGATACGGGTTTCTTGAAAATTACGGAAAACGTTGCACCAGACAGTTCAGGCGCGATTACCGCGCAAAATCCTCCTCTGACGGGTGCTTGGGCAGTGGAAATCCCAGGTGCTGGTGTATTAGCAAACCTTCTCAATGTGGAGGGGGCCTCTGTTCGTGCGGCACCAGTGGCAATGGCGGAGAACACGGGTTGCCCTTCTTCCTCACCCCAGGCCCCGTTTCTATACGTGACCGTGCCGGACGCGAGCCGCACTCAAGACACTGCGGACTATGGAAACGCGACCGTTGGTGTGCAAGGTTCCGCGGTCAACTTCAATACTCAACCATACTTGATCGGACCTGTGCAGCAATCTTCTTCCAGCGTGACGGGGGGTTGCTCGATAACGATCCTTGGTGCGCTGACGGCCTATCCCTTGAATTCCTTCGGGAACACTTCCAACCTGGAACTAATCAGCATTGCGCCCACGGGCCTTTTGGTAAGTTATTACTTTCAGGGCACGGGGAGTTCGTCGACGAGCGCGTTTGGCGGTGGGACCGGCGTAATCGGTTTTGCCGAGCCGTCAACCCCGGTTAACGTCAGTTCTGTTATAGGAGCCCAGTACGCCGGCTTTGTGTACGGACCGCTGAATAACGTTTCCGAGAACTACGATATTACTGTCCTGGCTTCGGCGTTCGGAGATGATGCCGCTACTTCCCAGGCTTGTTCCGCCCTGCAATCCTCCTTGGCCGCCAATAATGGGCAGGGGGCGGGTACGGTTCCGGCTCTTCCTTCCGCAAATAGCATCTTTGGCGGAGAGTTCCTTGTGAGCACGAGCAGCGGCAACGTCAACGACCCCACTGGAGCAAATGGCTCGGAAAACTGCGACGTCGCGATTGATCTCGGCCAGCAGGATTCGACAAACAACGGCTTGTTCCCGAACGCCAAGGTGTTTATCGGGTCGGACTTTCCTCCCTACAGCGCCTCCAACCCCTGGATATGTTCTGACACCGGCGCCACTTGCGCCGTCTCTTTTCCCGCAGCCGCCATTGTCGGGCAAGTGCAAGGGCAATACGTAATTTTCGTGGTTGCGAGTTCCACGTCCACCCCACCAGCTCGTCTGCCGGATAATTTTGGCGGCCGGCCTGCTCAGCCCGTCGGCATTTACCTCTTCCAGAAAATGCAATGAGTCCGCAGACCTGACTTCGCGCAATAAACGGTTTCAGCTGCGCGGGCCTAGAGATCTCGCTCGACCCTGTCGCTCCATTTGAGCGAGCGCCGCGCTCGCAATTGAATCGTCCTACGGTTCAATTGCGCAAACAGATTCGCGGTTTCCCTGCAATTCCACCAAATCGCTTTCTAGTTTTGAGGGGAGCACTTTCCCTGTGAAATACAAAACGATAAAGAACAGCATTGCACCGAGAAGAAAACTGACCATCGTAAACTGCCCGGCACGCTGGGAGTTAGAGCCTCCCAGGTATGAAAATACATGATGAAACGACCCCACGGATGCAAATAGACACGCATAGGGGAAAACCCTATCAAAGAGCTCTTCTTCAACATTAAGCCATTTCAGGATGACTCCAATCGCTATAAGAAGCGGCACAATGGCGAGGTTATTCAGTCGTGGCAGGTTAGCCCCTGTAATTATCGGCCCGCCCAAAATTGGTTGGGAGCAGATCAGAATCACACTTCCCAACAGGAGAAAGACCTTTGTTCTTTCTGGTCCTGGCCATTTTCTTGGTGAATAGCGAAATACAAGAGCAAGAACAAAACAAACCGGAATCACAAATGGCACTAACGCTCTGAACAGAAAAACAGACAATTCTTTCAGGCTGAAGGAAGTGCTGGTCCAATTCAAAAGTCCAACTAAATGGGCCTCATTGATGTTGGGTTGGGCATACTCGGCGGCCAGTTTTCCTGCACCCTTGTAGACGAGAATTCCGACTGCGAGTACAGCAATTGAAAAGACCGCCTTTCTCAATTTGCTGCCGAAAGGTTTCGCTGCTGGCCAGACTAAATAAGCCCAACCTAAAATGAGCGGAATTATAAGCAAAGCTGTTTGACGGCTTAAGGATGCCAAGAGAAAACCCGAGAAAGTAACCCACGGCCGCTGCTTAAACAATCCAAGGGCGACAATAACCAGGCCCAGTTGAAACGAAAGATCAGTCAAAACAAAAGGAAGCGCAATATAAAAACGAAATGTATAAGGACTAAGAACGAAAAAAAGGAGAAGAAGATTTATTCCGCTCGTCGGCAGGGAAAGCTCAGAGAGCAATCTCGCAAATAAAAAAACGATGGCTAAAATAAGAAAAAGAACGACCACAAAGAAGCAGGTTCCTACGGATAGATTCGTCAACCACGAAATCGCCCCAACAAGGTAGGGGATGGCTTCCCTCTGAGCGTGGTGAAAGGGAATACGCAAGGCGCTCGAAGGCAGATGGGGAAAAGCCTGGGCAATTGCAATATAAGAATACGAGTCCATCCCGGCAAATTCGATAAGCGATTGGTCGGGAGAGCGATTTGTCGCAAAAAGCAAAAGCAGAAGGATAAAACAAAAGAGATAATTCCCTAACTTAAGTTCTGCAAATCGACTCGGAGATGCGGGATCTGGAAGCCATGCGAGTCCTCCGAACGCCGGACCCTCATTGCTTTTTGCTTCAGCATGCTTCAGATGGCTCATAGGACAATGTTCAGAAATCGTGATGCCGGGGGTTTTGCGGCGAATTCTTTGGACCTCTGCCTGCGAAGAAACCCATGCCGCAACGAGTCTATCCTGCACTTCGCAATCGCTTTGGTTACAACCTACTGAGTTTTAATGACAATGAGATTAATTCCCAGAAGTAATCCCATGAACACATTCAAGCGGTCCAGTGCGCGAAATATGCAAACCAGCGTATATCAGTGCCATGGACTTGACCGAGCGGCAGTGGGAGGGACTCACGCCACTTGCCGAAAGGAAACGGCAGCTCAGAACGATTCATGCGCATTCTGAAAAAACAGTTGCTGCGGCTGCGCAGCTTCTGGGATTTGGAAGAACAGCGTCGGGTGCCGCTGGCCTTCAAAGAACAGTACATAGAATACCGGCTCATCGAACGAATCGCCTTTCAGTTACAACAGCGGGCTGGCCAGGACTTGCTTGCCCTGGAAGATGCCGCGTGACTACGCTCGCTTAACTGACCAACAAATTCCAAGCAGAACAATTCCAAATCGCTCTGTCGTGTACTGTGAATTTCCCGATTGTTTCTAAACTTTATTCTTGCGTCCCTTGAAAATGGCTGTCGAGACCGTCGTATACCGTGACAGAACATCATTGCGCTCTCCCTTCTATCCTGCGCGGCGATCTTGTGTCCAATCGTGATTATCATAAAAGTTATAAATAATTGATTATCTTGTGATGCTACTTAAATCAGGCTGGCGTACAAGGGTAAGCAATAGCCCTGAGCAGTTCTCGCTCGGAGTGAGGCGGAGTAAGCCGAGTCCGTTGCTCCGACTGCTGGTGCTGTTATTACGTTCAAGTCATGGAGGGGCTTCCCTTGCTCGCTCTTCCACGGTGTGGTCATTTCACTTAATTCAAGGAGAAAACATGAAAGTAACGAAGTACCTTGTTGTGCTCGCGATCGCATTCTTCGCAATCGCGAGTCTTTCAAACGCTCAGTCCGTCGCTTTTCTTGGCGGCGGCTCGTCAGCCTTGTTCCTGGAACTGGGGCAAGCTGCGGCCACGTACGAGGCAGGTCTGGGCACGCCCTGCATTTGGACACAGGGTTCGACTCCCGGAAGCATCGTTGCCAGGGATAACCGGACTAGTCCGGCCACCGACGAAACCGGAAACATCTGGGTTGTCTGGAACGCGGGCACTGGCTCCTGTGCTTCACCTGCCGGTAGCTGGAACGTCTACTCCTACATGTCGTTGGATTCGGTCTTGGGGGATAGGTGCTTCTTTGAAGTGGACTCCAGTGGAACTCCAGGTTGCGTCCAAATCATGACGGTCACCGCCGGCCTTGCTGGCGCGAACAAACTCTGCTATCCGTCAGCATCGAGTTGTACGTCCTTTGGGGACGTGTCAACTGGTATTCCGCAACCAGTCATTAACGCGTTAAACGGCCTGCATTGGTTTGTCGCCGGCACAGACATTCGTCCCGAAGACGCCAAGTACGCCACCTACCGTGCGCTTGCCCCTTGCGGACAGGCCATTATCCGCCAGCCTTTTGACCAAATCTCGCGCCAGGCGTACGGTCTTGGATACGGTCCCGGGCCAGTCGGCACATCAATTGTAAGCTTTTACAGCACCGGTTCCTTTCACGTGCTCGATTTCAACATTACAGGCTTTGATCCAATCGACACATCCTCTCCCGTCCCCGCTTACACGGTTTCCACGGTTGGCGCACAGCCTATCGTTGTTGCCGTCGCTCCTTACGGTGGCACCGGCATTGGCGCCGCAACCGACATTCCTTTGAACGTGTTGGAGAATTTCTACACGGGCGTCCTTGGCCGGTCTACCGATTTGCTCGGTCCGACAACGACTCAAGCCGTAACGACCCTCGTTCGCGAACCGCTCTCCGGCACCTTCAACACGTTCGAATGGAGTGCGGTTAACAACTCGCAGTTCCACGGCTCGCAGGAGTTTCTCAACTGCAACGGTACTGCGGTCCTTTCTAATCCTATGAATCTTGAATCTGCCAACGGCGCGCTCATCAATAGCCAGTTCGCCTTTCGGCGCCGCGTCATCGGCACCAGTGAGATGGTTAAGCAAATCCAGAGCGCTAGTTCTACCGACGACCGCCTTGGCTATTTCTTTTGGAGCGCCGGCAACGCGTCCGCCTTCACCGACACGAATGGCAAATACCTGACCGTTAACGGAGTCGACCCGCTCACCAACAGCTACACCGATGGTATTTTCCCTGGCGCCGACTCGAGCCACCCACTCACCAACGTTACTTTCAAGTACCTAAACCAAGGCGACTATCCCATCTGGTCCGCACTGCGCCTCGTAAGCACTTCACCAACGCCTGCTGGCGTCACCAATCTTATCCTCGCCGCGCAAACACTAAATACCACCCAGTTCGACTTCATCCCGCTCTCGAAGCTCAACGTGTGGCATTCCCACTTTCAATACTTCGGCCTCGGCCTCACCAATGTTGCTGACGGCACCACCATCAACCCAGCGACTCCGGGCGACCTTTGCAACTCCTCCGGTGCTCTCGCTGAAGCCGGTGGTGATGTGGGCGGCTCGACCATCCTGAAACAGGCCAACCACGATTTCTGCTCGGACTTCTCAGTCACGATCGGCATCGCGAACGTTACCAATTAAGACTCGAAACCAAACGCGTCACCGGTTTTGATCGGGACGAGGGCGGACCGGAGTTCAACGGCCCCGCCCTCGTTCATTTTTCCTGCTGTAACAATGTCGTGATAGGTATGAGTGACTAAGAATGAATCAGCAGTGACATTCAAGGAGTGCATTGGAGGCGGCTCCATGAAGGAAGCGCCCAATCGTGACGCCGTTCTAAAATACCGCCCGGATATAGATGGGCTCCGGGCTGTGGCTATTTTGAGTGTTTTAGCGTTTCACCTGTGGCCTTGGAGGGTGTCCGGGGGATTTGTAGGCGTTGATGTTTTCTTTGTTATTTCCGGCTTTCTCATCAGTGCTATTTTATTCTCGGAAATTGCCACTGGCCGTTTTTCTGTGCTGGCGTTCTATGACCGGCGAATTCGGCGAATCTTTCCCGCGCTGTTCGTCATGCTGATCGCCTTAAGTGCGGTGATCGGGCTGTTCCTGCTCCCGAACGAGTTCGTCGATTATGCAAAATCGGTCATTGCAGCTACCACTTCTTCATCGAACTTCTATTTCTGGCGCCATTCGGGCTATTTTGATGCCCCGATGTCAAAGCCTCTGTTGCACACGTGGTCACTTGCGGTCGAAGAACAATTCTATCTTCTGTTTCCGATCTTTCTATTGATCACACGTCGCTTCTTTCCACAATGGCTAAAACAGGCCGTCGTGCTTCTTTTTTCAGCTTCACTCGCGGCAAGCGTGGCGACATTGCATTACAACCAGACGACCTCGTTTTATATGCCCTACACGCGGGCGTGGGAGCTGCTCCTTGGGACGATCCTTTCTTTAGGATTCTTTCCGCGCCTTCGGCCGGTGTGGGTGCGGAACGCCGCTACCCTGTTGGGCATTGCCATGATCGGATACTCAGCCTTGCGGTTTAGTCCGGAGACACCTTTCCCGGGATTAGCGGCAGTGGTTCCGTGTGCGGGGTCAGCCTTGATTATTGGCGCTGGCGCGTCAGGTTCGACGCTCGTTGGGAAGGCGCTTTCCTGGCGCCCGATCGTGTTTATCGGGCTGATTTCGTATTCTCTCTATCTTTGGCATTGGCCCGTGATCATTCTGAATGATCTGGGGTTGTCAGTGAATTTCAGCGATTTTGTGCCACAGACATGGGCTTTCGTTCTATTGCTGCAAAGAGGCAATAGAACAATGGAGCTTCTGATCTGTTTTGTGTTGGCGGTCCTGTCATGGAGATTCGTCGAGCGTCCGTTTCGCAATCGTCCGCGCAGAATCGAGCGCCTGCCTCTCTTTGCCCTCTCTGCAGCGGTCATGCTAGTGCTACTTTTTTGCTCAGCGACAGTGATCTATGCCAGTGGTTTCCCAGCGCGGTTCCCGCGTCGCGCCGTGCAAGTTGCATCCTTCCGTACGCCTCCCGATTCAATTGTCGGGCAGTTAGGCGATTGTGTGATTACCTACGACAATCAAAACACAGTCTTTGACAATGGCCAGTGTATACAAAGGGTTTCGGGGAAGGACACTTACCTGCTCCTTGGCGATAGTCATGCGGCAGCACTGTGGGACGCTCTAAGGTCGTCACTCCCGAACTCCAACGTTGTCCTGGCAGCCGCGTGGGGATGCCCTCCTTCGATTCATCCCGAACTCTTACAGGAACACTTGGGGGAAGTCGGACCGCTATGTAACCACATGATGCAATTCATATTTCAGAATTACCTGCTGTCCAACCCGATCAAGGGACTGCTCGTGGAAGCGCGCTGGAAATCGAAAGACCTGGATGGAGTGGGAGGGATTGTAGATTGGGCCCAGGCGCACGGCACAAGCGTAATCCTCATTGGCCCCGTGGCTGAATACGACGCGCCGTTACCCCGCCTGCTGGCGTATGCCATAGCCCGGAATAAGCCGGACTTGCCCCGCCAGCATCTCCAAAGCTATTCGCCCCTCGTGGATGCGCAGATGCGGAACTTGGCCGAGAACAAGTGGCATGTCTCCTACATATCTGTCTATCGGGCGACTTGCCAAAGCGATCGTTGCCTTGAATATGCCGACGAAAAGAATGGAATCCCGCTAATGAAAGACGGGGACCATTTGACCGCGGACGGTTCGAGACTTTTGGTCCGCCGATTGTCTGGTCTTAGCGAACTGGATAGCGTCAATGACGGGCTTCGTCCCAATAGGAAGTGCATGGACGCGCCGGCAAATTCTGTACCAGCGGGATGTGACACTTGGCTGTCGAGGAGCCTGGTGTTTCGCTAGGCACGAAGCTTGCAGAGGAGCAGATCGTCAAAGTGGTATGTCAGATTGATTGAGCAAAATTCATTGGAGATCCTATGCGTATTCTGAGTGCTTATCTGTTCTTTTTGACCCTTCTCGCCTTACCCGGCGGGTTATACGCCCAGCAAGATGCTTCGCCGAACAAGAAAAAGGCGGAAGCCCTAACAAAAGGGGAAACTTCCACCGGACAGCCCGCGGAAAACTGGGCAGTGCTCGACGACCTCCAGACAGGACTGTCGCCCGCGGCGGGGGCCGTCGTCCAACGGGACGAACAGCCTGATTTTGTGCGCGAAATGGTTCGCGTGCAGTGGCGTCCCATCGACTCAATCGACCTCTGGATCACTCGCCCAAAGGTTCAGGGAAAGACCCCCGTGGTTCTGTACCTTTATAACTATACCGACGCGACCGAACGCTTTCACGACAACGGGTGGTGCAAGCGCGCTACCGCCGATGGATTTGCCGCCGTGGGGTTCGCCTCCGCGCTATCGGTCGATCGTTTTAAGGGCCGGCCCATGAAGCAGTGGTTCGTCAGCGAGTTGGTCGAGTCCTTGGGAAGTAGCGTGCATGACGTGCAGCTGATTCTGAATTATTTGGCGGATCGTGGTGACATGGATATGGACCATGTCGGCATGTTTGGCATGGGTTCCGGAGGCGCGATTGCCATTCTCGCCGCGCATGCCGATTCTAGAATCAAGGTTCTCGATCTCCTCGACCCCTGGGGCGATTGGCCTGACTGGTTGGAGTTTAGTCCCGTGGTCCCAGACAACGAGCGCCCAAGATATCTTACTCAGCAATTCTTGAAATCCGTCGCCCCTCTCGATCCGGTTGTTTACCTCCCGTCTCTAAAAACGCGAACCCTTCGCTTGCAACAAACGTTGAGCGAACCCGCCACGCCGAAATTGGCTAAGGAGCGGATTGCCGCTGCGGTGCCGGACCCGGCCCAACTCGTAAAGTATACGAATGCCGAGGATCTCCTGAACGCGTGGAAATCTAACGGGCTGTCGGGTTGGATCAAACAGCAGATGCGTTCCCAGAAACAAAAGGAAGTCGCGTTGCACGCTGAGTGAGCCTTAACAAACACTCAGGGATGGAGGATTGGGGCGCTTCGTTCGCCTTCGCGGACCGGTTGACCGGATTCAATCGTTTGTCACAGAGAATTGTTCGTGGGTTCACGGTGGCTTGAGTACGATAAGGCACCTAATGCCCTCTCGTAGAGGTTCAGATTCAGGTCTTGGATCTCTTCGCTCAACCTCAGAGATTTGGATAGAGAAGCCGCTGATCGTGATCGAGGTCTGCTACGGGCTTTGAGCAAGGACAGTCCGTCCACCGTGGCGGGGTAGCAGCATTTGAGGAAAGGGAATAAAGGGAGACGAATCCTATGCATGGGAACGGAGCAAGCGCAATTTGGCTTGGGCCAATGGGTTTGACCAAAAAGGCCTTCGTAACTCGTGGACGAATGGGAGAGCAATCTTCCCGGAGCGTTACCGTGCGAGCATTTCTGTTGTATGCGGTTGGCCTCCCTATTTTTCTCACCATCGCCGGTTGTACGACAGGCCCGGGCAAAGGCGACCTTTTGCAGACGCAAACCCCCATCATTTCTGTGGCCATCACGCAAGTTCCGCCTTCCACTTTGATCGTAGGCAATAGCACGCAACTCACCGCTACGGTAAGTAACGACGTCGCGCAAGCGGGAGTCGACTGGGTCGCAAGCTGCGGCAGCGCTCCCAATTGTGGCTCCTTTTCCCCTTCGCACACCGCCAGCGGTGCCACTACGGTCTTCACTGCGCCTCTTGCTGTCCCCTCCAAAATGACCGTAACCGTCAGCGCTCTTTCCACTACCGACCACAGCAAAGCTAGCTCCGCCACTCTCACCGTCATTTCCACGGTCACTGGTGTCACTATTACCCAAGCTCCGCCCAGCTCCGTTCCCGCAGGAGCCACTGTCACGATTGCCGCTACGGTCGCCGGAGATCCATCGAACGAGGGAGTGGACTGGAAGGCGACCTGCAATACCGCAATCGGTACGGTAGATTGCACTCCCCCTGGCTTCCACTCGCCATCCGGAGGCACCGCAACGTTTTCTGTACCTGGGTTGATTGGCACACCACCCGTCACCGTGAACAGTGTGATTCTTACTGCGTATGCAACCGCGGACCACACCTACAGCGCTTCCGTCTATTTCGCAGTGACCGCTCCCATTTCAATTAGCATTACGCAGGCGCCCCCGAGCACACTGCTGATAAATGCCACCACAACAGTCATGGCAGTGGTTTCCAACGACACCACGAATTCTGGCGTCACGTGGTCGGTCAGCTGCGGCGGCAATCCGTGCGGTTCTATCTCCCCGACACAAAGCGCCAGCGGTGCCGCGGCGACCTTCACTGCTCCACCGACCCCGCCGCCTGCGGGGATACGCACGCCCAACGGTGGAGTTACTATCACAGCTTCGGCGACAGCAACCGGAGCACAAGTCAGCGCGAGCGTGGAAGTCACGATTGTGCTTCCGATTTCCGTGACGATCACGCAGGGAGTGCCAACCGGCTCCATGATCGCAAGCAGCGGCGCGTCCCTGGTGGCCACGGTGAGCAATGACGCGGCCGATGCAGGAGTGGACTGGACGGTAACCTGCGGCAGCCCCGGGGCGTGTGGAAACTTTTCTCCGGCGCATACAGCGAGCGGTGCCACCACCACGTTTACTGCACCCGTTTCGGTACCGTCGGGTAACACTGTCACGATTACAGCAGCTTCAACCACGGACCCAACTAAGACCGCTGCCGAAACCGTCACCATTACCGCGAGTGTGCCTCCCAACAGCCTGTTATCGGGCCAGTATGTCATGTTGCTGACCGCCAAGAACTCCGTGAACGGTTCATTTGCCCTCGCCGGCGTCATTTCCGGAGATGGGGCTGGCAACATCACGGGCGGCACTTTCGATTTAGTCGATGCATCGGGAAATGCTTCCACGAGCGTTAACTTGAGCACCAACTCCCCGAGCACCTACTCATTAGGTTCCGACGGGCGCGGCCAGATTAGCTTATTGATCGATACTTCAGCGCTCAACGGTTCTTTCGGAGTGAACGCATCGGGGGCAATTACCTTGAGCGTTGCTTTTGTTACTCCTCAGCAAGCGCTCCTGAGCGAAATTGACAGCTTCGGAAACGGCAGTGGAACTCTCAACCTGCAAAATCTACAGTCCTGGCCGGGGACACTTAGCAACGGGACTTATTCGTTGAAGCTATCGGGATCCGAGGCGTCTAGACCCACTGCAGGCTATTTTGTCGCCAGTGCTGTGACGATCAATTCCAGCAGCTCCTACTCGTACTTCACAGACCAGTCAGACAACGGAGAAATCACGAGCAAGCCCTTCACCACTGTTTCAAGTGGCTTCATGAGCGGCGTTGCAGCGGACCAGAATGGCGAACTGCGCTTGAATCCAGTTGATCTGGGCCTGCCAACCAAATTCTGGTTAGATTTGTGGATCGTCGACGCAACTCATTTCGTGGTCATCGATTGGAGAGACTCGTTCCTTGGCACTCCTCCCGCCATTTTCGCCGGCTATCTCACCGCGCAACCATCCTCTCCTTCCCTTTCTGGTACGTATGCGTTCACTGAAGCCGGTGCTACCACTGCCATCCAAACGCAGGTGGCCGGAGGAATCCTCACGTGCGGTTCAACGGGCACACTGGATGTTGTTCCGCTTGCTGGCACGGCGTTGACCAATCAGCCGATTAGCGCGACTTGCGCGGCGCCAGCCAATGGGCGCGGTGTGATAGCAATCTCCGGCGCCACTACCGCTGGCATCAGCCAATTTGCGGCTTATCCCACCACAGACCAGGGGATTTACCTCATCGAAATCGACGGCGGTGCGGCCGGAACTTCCGGACCTTCCGGTGCCGGTGTGGCTCTGCAACAAACCTTGTCCGCACCCATCTCTGCTTCTTCATTCAGCGGGCAATATGCTTCGAATTTCGTAGCCTCTACGGCGCTTGGTTCTGAAATCTTTGCTGCCCAGTTCGTAGCCGATGGCGTTTCTGCGGTTTCCGGACTGGCCGACGTGAACTCCTTCAATAGCACCGCCGCTCCGCCAGCCAGTACCTCATCGTCAAGCGCGGCTTTAACCGGTTCGTTCACCGCGAATGCCGACGGGCGTTTCCCGCTGATGATCGTGTTGGCACCCGCTACTGGGCAACCGGCACCAGAAATTACGGCCCTAAACCCAGTCTGTTACATAGTTGATGCCATTACGTGCCTGCTCCTCGGGTTGGACTCAACCGCGCCTGGCACAGGCATCCTGATACTGCAGAACACCGGTCTCTAACGCGAGGTATCCGACGGATGGCCCTGGAAGCGGATGCTAGCCACCATTCATGGTGCCCGGATACCAGGCATCGCCTGCGACGGAGCGTTTACTAATCTGTACGGGGAGGTTGCATGGCTGCACGTTCTCTTTCGCTCGCGCTTATCTTTGGTTTCATCCTGACCTGTTCCTTGGAGTTCCTCGCGCCTTGCTTGGCTCAGGAGAACCCGAGTGCCTCCGCTAATGGGACCGATATAGTGGCGGCAGAGTGCCCGCCCTTTACTGCTTTCCCGCAGTTGGTGACGACCGTTGTGGTGTCATGCCAGAAAACGGACTCCGTCGCAGTCACGATGCCCCTGAAACCGGATGCTCTGGGTCGTCCCCGGGAGAAGACAATCCGCGGTAACTATGAATTTCGCGAATATCGCATAACCCAAGTCGACCAGCAAGACTACGCTTTTCAGAACCTGATGCAATTGATTCCCATGGCGGGTTTCATCGCCAAATACTCAGACAACTCATCAACAATCACCGCGCGCAACGGTGACACCTGGATTCTCATCAACCTCCGGGGCGATTCTTACAACATAAGCGTAGTCCGCGACACGCAAGCAGGCTGCACGCATGTCAACAGCGCGGAAGAAATATCTCGCGAGATGGCAACCCAAGGGCGGGTCGCTATTTATGGAATTCAATTCTCTCCCCAGGACCAGATCATCCAGGAAAAAAATCCCGGGATTCTCATCGAGTTACTGAATTATATCAAGCAGAATCCAAGCATCTCATTCGTCATTGAGAGCCATAAGATTAGTCCCAAAGGCACGGAGGACGACGACTTCGAAATCACCAGGGAACGAGCGAATGCGGTTGTCGACTGGCTCGTTGCACACGGCATCCCTGCGGCGCGTCTTCAAGCTAAGCCGTTCGGCCGAATGCAGCCACTCACCGAAAATGACACTGCAGTCGAAATCCAGTGCAACGAGAGGATTGAGCTTACAAAAGTCAAAAAGTAAGGTTTCGGAGCGGCCTGAACAGTTAGCTGGCGATTAATCCTCGTCTTGGCACGCGACTATTCTGCCTCACAGTGCCGAGACACCATGGCTTCTGGGTGGGAACTCCCCAGCCCTTCTGTGTTTTCGAGTACTGAGGACCTTTTTGGACTGTCACTAACGAAAATCCTGTGCAACCTAACCGCAGATGTAATTCCCCGAGTTGAACCGCGAAGCTCACAAGCAATTCGCGGACCTGCTCGACTCTAGCGGGGACACGCGTGAGCAAGGAAGTACATTTCGGAAACAGATTCCAAACGGCGGAGCAGAGACAACCCGTAGCATTGTAGGTCCGGGCTCTTTCACGCAGCCCCTCGTTCGTAGCGGTGATGTAGTCCAGCAACCTGTGGTATCGCCACGATGGATCCCATTTCCGGCGGCTGAATAGGTCTTGGCTCCGGTGAGTCCTTGGCCAAGGAGAGATGTGTTCTCGACCGATGATAGTAGTCGAAATACGAATGAAGGGTTCGCCGTAATGAACTTTCCTGGAACACGATCACATGATTGAGGCACTCACGCCGAATCGATCCAATCACCCACTCTATATAGGCTCTTTGCCAAGGTGAGCGCGGTGCAGATAGAACTTCGCAGATGCCCATGTCTTGCACCTGTTCTCGGAAGTCATTGCCAAATATCGCATCGCAATCCCGCAGCAGGTAGTGCGGGAGTTGGTCAAGGGGAAATGCTTCGCGGAGTTGCTGTCCAACCCACTCCGCAGTCGGGTGGGCGGTCACATTGAAGTGCAAAATGCGGCGACGATCATGGGCCAGCACCAGAAAAACGTAAAGGACCTGATAACGAATCGTGGGCACCGTGAAGAAGTCGATGGACACCAGTTGCTTGGCGTGATTCACCAGAAACGTACGCCAAGTCTGAGACGGGGCCTTGCGGCTACGCACCATGTATTGGCCGACGCTGCTCTGACCGATGTCGATCCCGAGCTTGAGCAGTTCACCGTGCATGCGTGGTGCACCCCAACGGGGATTCTCCCGGCACATCTTGCGGATCAGATCTCGGACCTCGATCGGAATGAGCGCTCGTCCGGGTTAGCCGCGCCGCACCTTCCAAGTCCAGAACAATCAAAATGCGGCACGATGCCAAGCCACGACCGTTTCTGGCTTGACGATGGTAAACGCAGAGTGCTAGCCACCCCAGAGACGGGACAGGCAGATCCACAGCAGCCGGTTCCCCAAGGTTAATTTCGGGCGCTTTCTCGCGGACCGCGAAAACACGCCGATTTGGTGGCGTAGAACCAAGTTCTCCCGCAGCCGGGAAGCACGCGAGCAGAATATCGAGGACAGAGTTGCAAGAAGTGTCGTGAGAGGAATGGGCATCAGAGGAGAAAAATCCAGAAGAGTATAATCCTCATCGACTCAGATATTTCGACGTTTTCGAGAAGCACAGTACGTAGCGGACCCCTTGGACCCTTCATAAGCCCGCTCTTGATTCAAATCTGCGACCGCAATGTTCACACTTATAACCTTCCCAAATCCTCTTCTGGAAAATCAACAATCTGGCTCAACGTGTAAATAGCTTCTTCGTGGCAACCACGGCATCTTGCAGAAAAAACGTTGGAACTCAGCTCTTGAGTAAAGCTCGGTTCGTTCTGCTTGATCGCCGTTTCTCTCTTGATGAAGGAGGCTGATAAGCGGATTGGCTTACCACAATACCGACAATAGATCCCTCGACAGTTTGCCCGAGTAGTTGCGGCGTGCATAGGCAACTCCAGATAGAAAAACCGCTGTAAAGCACTCAGCATATAGGACCGCAATCTGCATGTCGACTGCCGTCAGTCAACCTATCAGCCCCACTGCCCTATCTGGGCAATAGATTCGCGTACGCGATAGCGAGGCTAAGCAGAAAAACAACGACAGCAATCAAGTATGCCGCTTTCTCTCCCAGTGTTGTTTTAACTTTGTACGACATGGTGGAAGACTGCATCAGGCTTACTCAACAAACGGAATTTCTCAGGCCAAAGGTACGGCTGGTTCCAAGGGGACGGAAGAAATGCCACAAAAATCGGAAAATAAAGCTTCTCGAGGGAGCGAGGTCTCTTGTTAATCCATTCTACGCGCGAAACTCAATCGAAATGTTACAGCTTTGTGAACGCTAAGATGGACGCACCTTCACGGCTCGGAGAAATCGGTTAGTGCTCGCAGGGTTCCCATCGAAGCCAGTGATGATGATCACGGTGCTGACACGTGATTTGGGCTAGGTTGGTCTTGTGCGAGGAAGTTGTCCCGCCTTTAGTTGAAACCTGAAAGAGAAAGCAGCGGCTCTCGACATTGTGCACGTTACGCGACCTGGGCCTGTTGAGTCAACGACGGGTTCATGCGGCGATGCAAGAGTTCCA
>Ga0074045_10001684_pt1 | contig 21053 bp, 21 predicted proteins | sample BogForMeECP23OM2_FD_94442 | JGI IMG/M metagenome (GOLD analysis project Ga0074045, IMG submission 94442) | Bog forest soil microbial communities from Calvert Island, British Columbia, Canada - Bog Forest MetaG ECP23OM2 | ecosystem: Environmental > Terrestrial > Soil > Wetlands ...
ACCAGGTACACGAAGCCGGTGGAATAGCGCGCCACCAGCTCGAGGCGGCGCGGTGTGGAAGTAGGCGCGGCCAGGAATACCGTGTCGAGGCCTTGCCCATGCATGGCGCCCACGTAATCGTGCGCCTCTTCGACCGAGGCGTCCGTCAGCAGGCAGCCATCGATGCCGGCCCGCGCGGCGTCGCGCGCCAGGCGCTCCAGGCCGTAGCGCAGAACCGGGTTGAGATACGTGAACAGCAGCAGCGGCGCTTGGGAGCGCTGGCGGACTTCACGCGCGATTTCGAGCACGCGCGCGAGCGAGGTGCCGGCCCGCAGCGCGCGCTCACCGGCGCGCTGGATGACGGGGCCATCGGCGATGGGATCGGAAAACGGCACGCCCAGTTCGATCAGGTCCGCTCCACCGCGCAGCATGGCTTCCACCAGCGCGGGCGTGCGGTCCGGCGCGGGGTCGCCCGCGGTGAGGTACGCAATCAGACTCTTGCGCCCGGCGCGTTTCCGCTCTTCGAACATGCGGCCGATGCGCGTCATGGCTGGTCGATCTCCGGAAAGTTCTCGCGATAGATGTCGATATCCTTGTCGCCACGGCCGGACAGGTTGACGAGGAAGATCTTGCCGGCGGCGGCGGGCGCGCGGCGAATCGCCTCGGCCACCGCATGCGCGCTTTCGAGCGCGGGAATGATGCCTTCCACGCGCGAAAGTCGGAGCGCCGCGGCGAGCGCGTCGGAATCGGCAGCGGCGACGTATTCCGCGCGGTGCCGGTCGTGCAGCAGGGCGTGCTCGGGCCCGATCATGGCATAGTCGAGACCCGCCGAGACCGAGTGCGTGAGCGACACTTGGCCGTTCTCATCCTGCAAGAGGTAGCTGTAAGCGCCTTGCAACACGCCGGGCGCGCCGCCGCGAAAGCGCGCCGCGTGTTCGCCCAGGCGATCGCCGCGGCCGCCGGCTTCCACGCCGACGAGCGCGACAGCCGCATCCGGCAAAAACGCGTGGAAGATGCCGATGGCGTTGGAACCGCCGCCGACGCAGGCGAAAACGGCGTCGGGCAGACGGCCTTCTGCCTCGACAATCTGCCGCCGCGCCTCTTCGCCGATCACCTTTTGAAAATCGCGCACCATCATCGGATACGGATGCGCACCCAGCGCCGAGCCGAGCAGGTAATAGGTGTCGCCGACGTTGCTCACCCAATCTCGCATGGCCTCGCTGATGGCGTCTTTCAATGTGCGGCTGCCCGCTTCGACCGGCGCCACGCGCGCGCCGAGCAACCGCATACGGAAGACATTGAGCCGCTGCCGGCGCATGTCTTCGGTGCCCATGTAGACCACGCACTCGAGGCCCAGCAGCGCGCACACGGTAGCGGTAGCCACGCCGTGCTGCCCGGCGCCGGTTTCGGCGATGATGCGGCGCTTGCCCATGCGCCGCGCCAGCAATGCCTGGCCGAGGCTGTTGTTGATTTTGTGCGCGCCTGTGTGCAAGAGGTCCTCGCGCTTCAGCCAGAGGCGCGCGCCGCCCAACGTGCGCGAAAGCCGCTCGGCGCAGTAGAGCGGCGTTGGCCGGCCGGCGTAGGTGCGCAGCAGTTCGCTCAGCTCGGCTTGAAACGCAGGGTCCTGGCGCGCTTCCAAGTAGGCGCGCTCGAGCTCCTCGATGGGCGCCATCAGGACTTCCGGCACGAAGCGTCCGCCGTAGGGTCCGAAGTGGCCGGTGGAATCCGGTTGCGGGCTCATCGGCCGAGCGCCTCCAGGGCCGCGCGCAAAAAATCGGTCATCTTTCGATTATCCTTTTTTCCCGGCGCGCTCTCGATGCGAGAGCACGCATCGACGCCCCAGGGGCGGAGCAGCGCTACGGCCTGCGCTACGTTCGATGCGTCCAGGCCGCCGGCCACGATGATCGGCTTGGGCGCGCCCGCCGCCAGCTTCCAATCGAACGCGCGGCCCGCGCCGCCGAACAGTTCGCCGGCCGGTCCATCGAGCAGCAGCGCCTCGGCAGGGCAATCGCCGAACGGTGCGAAGTCGAAGCCGGGTGCCACGCGCAGTGCCTTCCAGACGAGGAGCGATGCCGGATATCCCGCTGCCGTTTCCGAGCCGTGCAGTTGCGCCACGTCGAGCGACGCGGCGCGGGCGATCCGCTCGATCTCCGCGGGCGCTTGATCGACGAATACGCCGACGCGGCGCACGCCCGGCCGCGAAGCGATTTCCCCGGCGCGCTCCGGCGCGATGAAGCGCGGGCTGCGCGAATAGAAATTGAAACCGATGGCGGTGGCGCCGCCCTCGATCGCCGCGGTGGCATCGTCTTGATTTGTGATGCCGCAAATTTTGACGATCATGACGCCACCGGCCCTTCGGACGCGACATTCGGAATCTGTGATAGAACCGGTTGACAGGCGCTTTCGCCTGTCAACCTTGTGGCGCCGAATCTCGCACTCATGACGCCACCAGCGCGCGAAGCGCGGCGGCGGGATCGCCCGACTTCATCAGATGCTCACCCACCAGAAACGCGGAGTACCCGGCGGCGCGCAGCTTGCCGATATCGGCCGCACTGTGGATGCCGCTTTCGCTCACGAGCAGTGCGCCGGCAGGCATGTAGGGCGCGAGCGAAAGCGAAGTCTCCAGCGTCACGTCAAAAGTGGCGAGGTCGCGATTGTTGACGCCGATGAGGCCGCTGCCCGAAGCAATCGCCATGTCAAGCTCGCGGCGGTTGTGGACCTCGACCAGCGCGGCCATTTTCCAGCGCGCAGCGGCTTCGCGAAAATCGCGCAGTTCGCGCTCGCTGAGGATGGCGGCGATCAGCAGGATGCAATCGGCTCCATGCGCCGCGGCTTCGAGGATCTGCTCGGGCGCGATGGTGAAATCCTTGCGCAACACAGGCACGCTCACCGCCCCGCGCGCCTGTTCCAGATCGGCCAGGCTGCCTTGAAAGAAGCGCTCGTCGGTCAACACCGAAAGCGCCGCCGCGCCGCCGGTTTGGTAAGCCGCGGCAATTCGTGCGGGTGCGAAATCCGCCGCCAGCAGCCCTTTGCTGGGCGACGCCTTTTTGATTTCCGCGATGATGGCCGGCGTCCGCGCGCGCAGCCCCGCGCGAAAATCGCGGCGGCTGGAGACGTGCGTTTCCGCCAGCCGTTCCCACGCTTCGACAGGGGGCGGCTTCGCCGCGAGGTCCGCGCGCTTTTGGGCGACAATTCTCGCCAGGATGTCTGGAACAGTCTCGATCAAGGGTGTTTTCTTATCGTAGCAGACGGGCATTCAGGGCAAGCTAAAGCATGCCCCACCAGCGCGGTGCGTGTCTTTGGTGGGGCATGCTTTAGCTTGCCCTCACCTCGCAACATCTGGCCCTGAGGTCTCATCACCGACTTGCCGCGCGTGCCCGCCGGCGCTAGGCTGAAATCGGGATACTCATGCGACATCAGGCGAAGGTCGACTGGCTAGTTGGGATAGGGATGTTGGCCGGGCTCGTCGTCCCCTTTGTCAGCGCGGTCGAGGGTTATACGCAGTGGGGGTACGCCGCATCCATTCTTGTGGCGCTGCTGGTTTTCGGCTTTTGCTATCCCCAGTGGTACGAAACTGACGCGGATGCTCTCGTCATCCGCGCTGGAGTAATCACATGTCGCATCCCCTATTCGACGATTACGGCGGTTCGCCCATCGTCGGCCAGACGGAGCTCGTTCGCGCTGTCCTTGGATCGGGTCGAGATCGAATATGGCTCCAAGAGAACGTTGATCGCGCCGAAGAACCAGGACGCATTCTTTTCGGACATCGCGGCCCGGGCTCCTCAGCTTTTGAGGCAAGGTCGGAACCCTGCCCCTTCGTTCGGCTCCATCGAGTGAGCGCGATCAAATCTCCGTGGGTTCCAACCGCGGCAAGTCGTAGTGCCCGCCTCAACATACTGTACTTTCTTGACAGGGATTGGGTAGATGGTACAATAGAACGATTCCTGGGATGCAGAAACTCCTTTGGCAGCGGACTCATAGATGTTGAATCCAAAGCGGTTGGCAGGGAATCCATAGAGGTACAGCATGGCCCAAGCGCTACCCATTCCGCGTCTCACACGCATGCAGGCAGAGCCGCTGCTGACGACCATCGGCAATACGCCGCTGTTGCGGCTGGACCGGATCGCGCGCGAGTTTCCGGATGTTGCAATTTTTGGCAAGGCGGAGTATTTCAATCCAGGCGGTTCGGTGAAGGACCGCGCCGCGCTCAACATGGTGCTGGATGGCGAGCGGTCGGGGCGGCTGAACCGGCAGCGCACTATCCTCGATGCGACCAGCGGCAACACGGGCATCGCGTACGCGATGATTGGCGCCAACCGCGGCTACCGCGTGAAGCTGGTGTTGCCGGAGAACGCCTCCGAGGAGCGCAAGCGCATTTTGCGGGCGTACGGCGCGGAGATGGTGTTCAGCGACGCGGAGGAAAGCTCGGATGGCGCGATTCGTCTGTGCCGCAAGCTGTACCTGGCGGATTCGGACGCGTATTTCTATCCCGACCAGTACAACAACCCGGCCAACTGGAAGGCGCACTTCGAGGGCACGGGCCGCGAGATCCTCTCGCAGACTGGCGGCACGCTGACGCACTTCGTGGCGGCGATGGGGACGAGTGGGACCTTCACCGGCGTCACGCGGCGGCTGCGGCGCGACCTGCCGGAAGTGAAGTGCCACTCCGCGCAACCATCGAGCGGCTTCCACGGACTGGAGGGCCTGAAGCACATGCCCACGGCCATCGTGCCAGGCTTTTACGACGAGACGCTGGCCGATGGGAACGTGTGGATCGACACCGAAGACGCCTACCGCATGGTGCGGCGGCTGGCGCGCGAGGAAGGCTTGCTGGTGGGGATTTCCTCCGGCGCCAACGTGCATGCCGCGACTGTGCTGGCGCGCGAGTTGGTGGCGCGCGGCGAAGCGGGGACCATCGTCACGGTGCTTTGCGACAGCGCGGAAAAGTACCTGAGCGAACAGTTTTGGAACGAGGAATGATCCACATTGAACCGGCCCCTTGGCGGGCCATGCAGGAGCACGCCGTGGAGGCGTATCCGAACGAGTGCTGTGGCGCGATGCTGGGCGCGATGGATGGCGACGCGAAGACGGTGCGCGATGCGATGCGTCTCGACAACGCGTTCGCCGGCGCGCAGGCCGCGCGTTATGAACTGCGCCCGGAGGACCTGCTGGCGGCTGATTCGGCGGCGCGCGCTCGCGGACTGGACCTGATCGGGATTTACCATTCGCATCCGGACTGCGACGCCTACTTCTCGAAAACCGATTTGGAGAATTCGTGCCCCTGGTATTCGTTCGTGGTGCTGTCGGTGCAGAACGGCGCGTTCCATCACGCCAATAGCTGGCTGCCGAATTTCGCCCGTACAGAAGCCGCACGAGAGGAGTTGCAGTACTAAAATGCCGAAGATTCTGATCCCCACGCCGCTGCGCCAGTTCACCGCCAAAGAGAACGCCGTCACCGTTTCCGGGGCGACCGTGGGTGAAGCGCTGGATGCGCTGGCCGGCCGGTATCCGGATCTGCGCCAGCAGATCTTCACCGCCGAGGGCAAGGTGCGGAGCTTCATCAACGTGTATCTGAACGACGAAGACATACGCTACTTGGGCAAAACTGCGACGCCGGCGACGGAGGCCGACACGATTTCGCTGGTGCCGTCGATCGCGGGCGGAGCAACAGTGGCCGCGCCGCTCACGAATGATGCCGCGCCCGCGCTTTCGAACGAAGAGATTCTGCGGTATAGCCGCCACCTGATCATTCCCGAAGTGGGCATGGAGGGACAGCAGAAGCTGAAAGCGGCCAAGGTGCTGCTGGTGGGAACCGGCGGCCTGGGCGCGCCGCTGGGGCTGTACCTGGCCGCGGCCGGCGTGGGCCGGATAGGCCTGGTGGATTTCGACGTGGTGGACTTCACCAACCTGCAACGGCAGGTGATCCATTCGACCAAGGACGTAGGCCGCAAGAAGCTCGATTCGGCGGCGGAGAAGATGCTGGCCATCAATCCGAATATTTCGATTGCGCGGCACGAAGTCGCGCTGACCAGCGAGAACGCGTTGGAGATTCTGAAAGATTACGACATCGTGGTGGATGGCACCGACAATTTCCCCACGCGCTACCTGGTGAACGACGCCTGCGTGCTGCTCGGCAAGCCGAATGTGTACGGCTCGATCTTCCGTTTCGAGGGGCAGGCCACGGTGTTTGCGTACCAAGGCGGCCCGTGCTACCGCTGCCTTTATCCAGAGCCGCCACCTCCGGGGCTGGTGCCGAGCTGCGCCGAGGGCGGCGTGCTGGGGATTCTCCCCGGTACCATCGGGCTGATACAGGCGACCGAAACCGTGAAGCTGATACTCGGCATTGGCGAACCGCTGGTGGGCCGCCTGCTCCTCTACGATGCGCTGGGCATGCGGTTTCGCGAATTGAAGCTGCGCAAGAATCCCGAGTGCCCGGTGTGCGGCGAGCACCCCAGCGTCACACGGCTGATCGACTATCATCAATTTTGCGGTGTGCCCCGGCAAGCGGCCGCACCCGCCCAGGAGGGAAAGATGAACGACGGCGAAATCGACGTGACGGAGTTGAAGCAGAAGTTGGACCGCGGCGACCGGTTCGTGCTGCTCGATGTGCGCGAAGCGCACGAATACAAGATCGCCAAGATTCCCGGATCGAAGCTGGTCCCGCTCAGTGAATTCGCCAAACACCTGGGCGAGTTCGATAAGAACGCGGAGATCGTGGTGCACTGCAAGATGGGCGGCCGCAGCGCCAGGGCCTGCGGCATGCTGCGCCAGGCCGGCTTCACCAACGTACGCAACGTGGTGGGCGGCATCACGGCGTGGAGCGAGAAAGTCGATCCCAGCGTGCCGAAATACTGAGTGGTGGGGCATGCTTTAGCTTGCCCGTTTTCTTCCCCGGGGTCGTCGCCAGATCTCCATTTCGCCCTCCCTTGCACGCCGCTACGAGCATGATCCAGAATGGATCATGAGCAAAACCAGAGGCTATGCGGCGGCGGCCGTAAAGGCACCGCTGGAGCCCTATTCCTTCGAACGGCGCGAGCCGCGCGAACACGATGTCTCGATCGCGATCCGGTTCTGCGGCGTCTGCCACTCCGATATTCACCAAGCCCGCGATGAGTGGGGCGGCTCGATATTCCCGATGGTGCCTGGGCACGAGATCGCCGGAATCGTCACCGCAGTCGGTGCCAAGGTCACCAAATCTAAAGTGGGCGACCGGGCCGGCGTGGGCTGCTTCGTCGATTCCTGCCGCGCGTGCGCGCAGTGCCAGCAAGGGATCGAACAGTATTGCGCTACGGGCGCGACGTGGACTTACAACGGCCGCGACCGGGAAGGCACGCCGACCATGGGCGGCTACTCGGACAAGATCGTGGTGGACGAGAACTACGTTCTCCGGCTGCCGGAAAACCTGCCGCTCGATGCGACGGCGCCGTTGCTCTGCGCCGGAATCACGCTGTATTCACCGCTGCGGCATTGGCATGCGGGGCCGGGAAGCAAGGTTGCGATTGTCGGCCTGGGCGGGCTGGGGCACATGGGCGTCAAGCTGGGGCACGCGTTGGGCGCGGAGGTGACGGTGCTCAGCCACTCGATGAAGAAGCGCGAAGACGGCTTGCGCCTGGGCGCGGATTATTTTCACGCGACTTCCGAGGCGGAGACCTTTACTAAACTGCGCGGCGCTTTCGACCTCATCATCAACACCGTCTCCGCGCCGATGGATTGGAACGCCCTCATTTCGCTGCTGCGCGTGGATGGCGCCATGGTGGTGGTGGGCATTCCGGAAGGGCAAATCCCGATTGGCGTTATGGCGCTGGCAATGGGACGCCGCAGTATCGCCGGCTCCGCGATAGGCGGCATTGGCGAGACGCAAGAGATGCTCGATTTCTGCGGCGCGCACAACGTCACTTCGGATATCGAGCTGATCCCGATTCAGAAGATCAACGAAGCGTACGAGAGAGTCATACGGAGCGACGTGCGCTATCGCTTCGTGATCGATATCGCGACGTTGGGAGCCGACTAGCTCAGTCGCGGCAGGCCGCGTTGATGTCGCGATTTTCGAGCACGCGGTGAGGCGCACCGTGCCGGACGACCTGGATCATTGCGCGGCCTATGCATTCGGTCGTGGTCACATATTTTGGCGCGAGCGCTCGCAACAGCGGGTAGAATGGCCCCATGACGGCATACATACACCGCAGCCACTTGGTCTTCGCCGCCGCGCCGTGAAGCGGCCGAATGAACCCCGGACGGAACATGTACGCCGCTTTGAAGGGCAGCCGAAGCAGATCGTTCTCGGTTTCGCCCTTCACGCGCGCCCACATGCTGCGTCCGCGTCCGGAGCTATCGGTGCCGGTTCCCGACACATAGATGAAGGTCATGCCTGGGTTTTGGCTGGCGAGTGTGCGCGCCACCGACAGCGTGAGATCGTGCGTCACGCGGCGGTATTCCGGCTCCGCCATGCCGAGCGATGAAACGCCCAGACAGAACAAGCAGGCATCGTAGCCCCCGAGATCGTCCTCAATTGCGGAGAGATCCGAAACGTCCTGTTGGACGACTTCGCGCAGCTTCGCGGGATTCAGTGCTGTCGGCGTGCGGACGAGCGAGAGAACGGCCTCGACTTCGGGATCGCGCAAGCATTCTCGTAGAACGCCTTGCCCTACCATTCCCGTCGCACCAAATAGGATTACGCGCACGCGATTCTCCAAGAGACGCGACACCCGCACGCCATCGCCCCCGCACGACCTTACAGACGCACGGCGAGTAATCTAGCAGCAACGGTTGGGGGAAAAAGGGGGTGAGCCGACAGGAGGCTCGGTCCCCTTCTGCCGCGAGACAAGTCCGCGTCTGGTGTGCGCTGTCTACGAACGAAGGAGTTGGGCCTCTTCGAGCGACATCACTTCCGGACCAGTGCGCTCCTGGTCTTTCTTCTCTGCCCGCTTCGCAGCCTTATCGCGCTGTTTCTCAGCGCGCGCCATTTCTTTTTGTCTTTTCTGGAACGTAGTACGCGATCGGGTGGCCATAGGCTGTCTCCTTTTTCTGCTCTTCTATTCGGCTAACAGCGCCGACTTGCAATACACGCGAACTCCAACGAGACCCGGCAGCAACACATGCCGGATCACAAGCCCGCGCGAGAAGAGAACCGTGGGCGGCGGTTGCGAGCGCCGCCCCTAATTTGATTTTACCCTACCAGCGTTTGTTTTGCCGGCCACCGCCACCGCCGCCGCCGCGGTATCCACCGCCGCTGCCGCCACGATCTTCCTTCGGCCGGGCCTCGTTAACGTTCAGAGCCCTACCATCGAGTTCGCGGCCGTTCAGACCGGCAATGGCAGCATCGGCTTCGGTTGCCACGCTCATTTCCACGAATCCAAAGCCCCTGGCGCGCCCGGTGTCCCGGTCGGTCACGACGTTGACACGGTCTACCGTGCCATATTCCTCAAACATGGTTCGAACCGCATCCTCGGTAGCTCCGAAGCTGAGGTTTCCTACGAAAATATTCTTCAATTAGAATCTTCTTTCTGGAATTTGCAGAGCAGCAAATCGCGGGCAGGATAGACGGTTTAGCCGGACTATGCGAGAGACGCCAATTAGCGGAACTGTCAAACTACATACCAATGATAACACGCCGCCCGACAGACTCCTACAACTAAATCGCCCGGCTGGCGATTCCGCAGATCGTCGAGGGGGATTGCAATGTACTGTACAGTACGCCAGATCGCGACCGGCGGATCACATTTCGGCAAGAGCCGCCGTGCCGCTCTGTACGGCTGCGGCAGGATCCTTACGCCGGATCGCCTTCACCATGGACTTTACGTGCGGAATCGCACGTGCAGCCCTTTCATAAACCGGCACCAGCGCTGGCGCCCGATTCAGAGCGTCCGTTCGATATCCCTTATACAGCGGGCGCGCCATCTGGTGCATTTCGTACAGACATTCGCCGCCCGACTCCACATGATCGTCCCAACCATCCTTGTCCGGGCTCTGTAGCGACCGCACCATTCCACGCAAAAGAACTTTCGTGCTGTCATACAACATAGTATTACCCGTTCCCCTTGACGAAGTTACTGCCCCGAGCCGGTTAGACGCCGGGGTAAATCCGTGGCGAGCACTGTACTGAGTTGAGTTACTTGAATTATAGCACACACTGGGGGGCGCCACACAGACTCGAATTAACAAAGGGATATTCACAACTGTTAGGTGCGATCATCCGCAGCCTACCGCCGCCGGATCCAGGTGGCGAAACCGGTCACCCACCCGGCGGCTGGGCTGTCGCGCTTCCTCCGCGTTTGCGCTCACTGCACGTACACGATGAAGACAGTCGAAGCCGTCCCCGTCGAGAGAGTGAATCCGTTCTCGAGTTGCGCCACCTGCGCGGGCACTGGGATATTCACTTGCAGGATGCCATCCGCCAGCCCGTACGCCGCGGCGGCAAACGGAACCACGGGGACATAGCCGGCCACAGAGCCGCCGTCTCCCGCGACGGCGATTGTCTCAGCAGGCAACGGCAGCGGGTTCGAATAAATTTCGCCATCGATGGTGGCGAGCACGGTCTGCCCGGCTCCGGTCACGTACATCGCCACGACCGAGCCGGCCGCCGCCGGGTTTGTCGCCGAGTTCGGCGTGAAGTCGGTATTGAAAACTCCCAACACCTCCGGAGCCGTTGCCGCGAGTGGCACAGGCACCGCATTCGATTTGACGCCGTTGTAAGTCACCTGCATGGTCGTCGTCGAACGGCCCGCAATGGCGTATGGCACGATACAACCAATCTCGGTCGAGCTCTCATAGAGAAGCGGCGCCGCGACGCCATCGAAAGTAACTTCGACGCCCGCCACATTAGCCGCCAGAACACCGCCCTCGATCGATCCGGGTGTTTGCACGGCCGGGCCGATATTCCGCCCCACCACGCGAATCACTTTCCCCGGCGCCAGCGCCTCGGCCGGCGGCGCCCAAACTCCGTTCGCGGCGGCAAACGGACTGGCGCTGAGCACGTTATCGAGCGAAACCGCTACCGCAGTGGGATCGATTTCGGCGACATAGGCCACCAAGAACGCAGCGTTGCCATTGCTTACGGCGCCCGCCACGTAGGCCGTGCCGCTCGCATCGACAGCCACGCCGTTGACCGTGTCGAAGCTGGTCGAAAAGAGAAGCTGGGTCAGGTCGGGACTGAACTTCGAGATGTATCCGCCGTAGACTTGCAGTTCCACTGGGCTGGACATCGGAAAGGTGGGGTACCCAAAGCCCACGATCCACGGAGCGTCCGCGCTATCTACGGCAATCCCCGCGCCGGAGGAAAAACAAGCGCTCCCCAAGTAAGTGAGGCCGGTAACGGCCGTGCCGGCTGGATTGAGTTTCAGCACGAAGGCGTTGCCATCGGGAGTGTATTCGGGCGGTCCAAAGCTCATGAAGTAGCACGAGCCGATAGGCTGCGGCTGGTAAGCGCCCGGCGATGCAGGCTGCGCGAAACCGTCGCTTTGGCCCGTGAGATAGAGATTGCCTGCCGAGTCGAGAGCGATGGCGTTGACCGTGGCGTAATTGCCTCCGCCCAAAAACGTCGAGTATTCCAAACGGTCGCCCGCGGCCGAAACACGGGCCAGGAATCCACTAGCGAATCCGCCGTCGTAGGCCGTCTGCAGAGCGTCCGCGGTTACCGGGAAGTCCGCCGAGGAAGTCTGGCCCACCACCCAGGCCGTGCCGTCGGCGTTTGCCACAATGCCGTTCCCGTATTCTCCGCAACTGCCACCCAGATGAGATGCGTACTCGAGCGTTCCGCCATCGGGGCTGACCTTCGCGACAAACGCGTCGCCCATCAGCGGGAAATTGACATACGTCCAGGCCGCAGTGCAATTCGCGCCCGGAGTCGATTGAAAAGCGCCGGCCGTTACCGGGAAGTTGCCGCCCGTAGTGCCCGTCACATAAGCTGCGCCGCTCGCATCGACCGCAATACCGCCGGTTCGTTCCGAGCCGCCGCCCAGCAGGGAAGCGTAAACCAAGTGTGTGCCATCCGCGCTCACCTTGGCCACGAAGGCGTTATCACTCCCGTTCAGCGTCTTCTGAAACGCGTTGGCGGTGACCGGAAAATCCGTGGACCACGTCGAACCAACCACGTAAGCGCTGCCGCTCGAATCCACCGCCAGACCGGTAGCATAGTCCGTGCCGCTTCCGCCGAAATGGATCGAGTAAATCAACTGGTCGCCCGCCGCATTCCACTTGTTGACAAAGACCTCGTCGAACACTGCCGCAGCCGGGTTGCGGGAGCTTTCACCCGTGACATACAGGTTGCCCTGCGCGTCCAGCGCAATCGCAGCGGCGTCCGACCCGGCTGCGCCGAACTTGTCGTCGAAAACCAGCGTCGGATCGATCACCAGTTCACGGCTGGAATCGTGCGGCCCCAACCGAAACCGCACGTGCTTCGCGCGGTCGAGCGCGTAGCGAACGCCGACATCGCGCCTGCGGCCATCCACCAGTTGGTATGCCGCTGGCTTCGGCTGCCGGATCTCCGCAGCGCCGGCGTGCAGCACCAGATCGCCCATCGCGTCGAGTTCCATGCGGTTGGCTCCGTCGAATGCGAGGGCGATCCGGCCGGCTCCGCTCCCGGCGGCCACTCGAAAATCGTATTCCAGCCGGTGCTGATTGCCGTGGAACACTAAATCGATTCCCGGGTAAACGGAATGGCAGATCACCTGCCCGTAAGTGCGAAACGTTTCGCCGGCGCCATTTCCGTGGAGGTAAGTGACATGTCCCGGCAGAGGCTCCGCCGCTTCCATCCGCGCCGCGGGGTTACTCCCAGTCATGCGCATTCGCACCGTACCATCGCGCCAAGCCAACTCCGCCCCGCCCGGCGAAACGCTCAGCGAATAACCGCCGCCGTGCGAAACGTAAGTTCCGCCATGCGATTCAAACGACAGCGGCAGCGAGTAAGACAGCTTCGCCGGTTGCGCATCCGCAGCCGTGGCCGCGATCGACGCAAGAACAAGCAAGGAGAGGAAACGCAACGGGAGCCTCCCAGAGCAGAGACGCGATGACTGCTGTCGCTATTCTAGCATCGCCGAGGCGCGGGTAGCGAAACAGCGGCGCGTGTTACAGAGACGTCCGCGCGCGGTTCGCCTAAAACTGCTGCGGCGCTTCGCCGAGGCGGACCTGCAGCTTCTCTTTGCGGCCGCCGCGGTTGACGGTGAGAGTCAATATGTCCCCGCCGTGCTTGCGCTTCATCACGCGCACCAGCGAGTCGTTGCCTTCGACGGGCTGGCCTTCCACTTCCACGATCAAATCGCCGCCTACGCCGAGTTGATAGTTGCCGACCACCACCACCTGGCGGGGCCCGCGCAAACCGGCTTCGTCGGCCGGCGAGCCGCGTTCGACGCGTTGGATCAACAACCCGCCCTTGGTCGGCAGGTCGAGCGCTTCGGCCAGGTCGCCGGAGATCCACACCGTGGTAATGCCCAGCGTGGGTTGCGAGATGTGGCCGCGCGCCTGGTACTCATCCAGCATTTCCTTGGCGCGGTTGACGGGCATGGCGAAGCCGATGCCGATATTGCCTTGACCGTAAATCGCGGTGTTGATGCCGATCACGCTGCCGTGCGAATCGAGCAACGGCCCGCCGCTATTGCCCGGGTTGATGGCGGCGTCGGTCTGGATCATGCCCTCCAGCTTGCGACTCTCTTCGGTCTGCAGGCTGCGATTGAGCGAGCTGACGATGCCGGTGGTGAGGGTGCCCTCCAGGCCGAACGGATTACCGATGGCCAGCACCTTCTGCCCGACCACCAGCGAGTCGGAATCGCCCAGCCGCAGGGTGGGCAGTTTGCGGCCGGCATCGATCCGGATCAACGCCAAATCGTTGCCGGCGTCCGTGCCGAGCACTTTCGCCGGGTACGATTTCATGTCGGAGAGCTTCACTTTGAGGCGCGAGCTGCCCCGCACCACGTGGTTATTGGTGAGGATGGTCCCATCCGAGTTGACGATGAAACCGGAGCCGGTGCCCTCTTCCGGGTAAAGCTGGAAGAACCAATCCTGGCGATAGACGCGCGAAGTAATGTTGACGGTGGCCTCGCGCGCGGATTTGTAAATGTCGATATTGTTTTGCTCGTCGGAGGAATACGGCGACGCGGCCGATGCCGGCGCTTCCCAGATGTGGCCGCTCGAAGAGAGCTGCGGCAGGATCTGGGTAAGCTTCCAATGGCCCGCGGAGGTTATGGCCAGGAAGCAGGCCACCAGGAAGGCGGCCAATATCAATGGTCGGATCAGTTTCATGATTCACATTCTCCGTAACGCCGCGTAGACGGCCTCGGTTTGACGCAGCGTGTTTTCCTTGGTTCCCGATGTATCGATGACGAAATCGGCGAACTTGCGTTTCTCCTCGATCGGCATCTGGCGGCTGAGGCGCGAGCGCACTGCCTTCTCCACCGCGCCCTCGCGGCGCAGGGCGCGTTCCACTTGCTGCTCCTCGTTGCAGACGACCAAAATCAAACGGTCGAACCGGTGGTAGCTGCCGGTTTCGATCAGAATCGCGGCCTCGACGACGAAGATGCCGTCCGGCTTGCGACGGGCGAATTCGGCGGCAAGTTCCTCCTCGCGGCGCATCACTGGCGGATGCACCAGCGCGTTGAGCCGCGCCAGCTTCTCGGGCTGGTCGAAGACCAGTTTCGCCAGGCGGCGCCGGTCGATTTCACCCGAGTCGGCGACGATGCCGGCGCCAAATTCGCGGATCACCGCGTCGCGCGCTTCGCCACCGGCGGCGAGCGCCCGGTGGCCCAATTCGTCGGCCTGGATCACCAGGCATCCGTAGCTTGCCAGCGCGTCTCCGACGAACGATTTCCCGCTCGCCAATCCGCCGGTCAGCCCGACTTTCAACATAGCCCGGCCCGGCGTTCGGCGGCGGCGACCGTGTTCGCCATCAGCATGGCGATGGTCAGCGGGCCCACGCCTCCGGGCACCGGTGTGTAAGCGGAGGCTTTCTCGGCCACGTCCATCGGGTCCACGTCGCCCATCAGCACAAAGCCGCGCTTGTCGAACGCGGCCAGCTTGTCCGGGGCATTGCGGAAAACGCGAGCGGCAAGCGCGCGATCGGTCACGCGCGTGGTACCGACATCGATCACTACTGCGCCTGGGCGTATGAACTCGCCCGTAATCATCGCCGGCCGGCCCAGCGCCGCCACCAGAATTTCGCCTTCACGGCACACGCCGGGCAGGTCCGCCGTCTTCGAATGGCAAATCGTGACGGTGGCGTGTTCATGCAGCAGCAACAGTGCGACCGGCTTGCCCACGATGTCGCTGCGGCCCACCACTACAGCGCGCTTGCCGGCGACCGGAATGTGGTAGCGCTTGAGCAACTCGAGGATGCCCGCCGGCGTGCAGGGCCGCGGCCCCGGCAGCGCCGCCACCAGGTTGCCCACGTTGACCGGATGGAAACCGTCCACATCCTTGGCGGGGGCGACCGCCAGCAGCACGCGCTTGGTATCCACCTGCGGCGGCAACGGCAGTTGTACCAGGATTCCATCGAGGTCGTCCCGCGCATTCAGTGTGTCGATGATGGCCAGCAGCTCGGCCGTGGTCACGCTCTCCGGCGGCCGCAGGGTCTCCGAGCGAATCCCCAGGTCTTCGCAGGTCTTGACCTTGTTGCGGACGTAGATTTCCGAGGCGGGGTTGCTTCCCACCAGCACTACGGCAAGGCCGGGGGCGCGGCCCTGGGCGGCCAGGGTGGCGATGCGAGGTTTCAGCTCAGCTTTGATATCGTCGCGGACGCGATTTCCGTCGAGGATTTGAGTTGGCAGGCTGGAGCCTGCCCCACCAATTTCGGGCATTCCTTAACAATGATAGCGTGCGGCGGGCGCGCCCCCGAAGCTCTTCTAGAACGTGAACCCGACCAGAACCTCGGCCTGGTTCTTGCTGCTATTGAGGACGCCCGAAAGGTCGAAGTACTCCTTGGCCCAGCGGGTGAATCGGATTTCGGGCGCCACGTGAAGGACGAGCACGTGGATATCGACGCCGCCGCCCAGCACCACGCCCATGGTCGTCTGGCTGGTGGCCGCGGGTGGGGCTGCGACCACGTTGCAGACCGGGCCGCTGGTGCCGCCGCCGCAAACCGCCTCGGTGACCGTGTTCTTCAACCCCATCAACGTGTCCCAGGCCACGCCGGCTTCCACGTACGGGCGGACGATCTTGCTCGGAAACTTGTACTTGGCGACCAGCGGAAACTCCCAGTTGCCGGACGACCCGGTGCTGGTGACGGCGTTGTCGGGGCCCGAGATTCCGACGTAGCTGAAGTGGCGATACAAGGCGTCGAACTCGACGCTCACGCCGAGCGGCAGCCGCAGTTCCACTTCCGGGCCGATCAGGTAATGGTCGGTCTTGGTTGTGGAGTCGCCCTGTGCCTCGCTCAGGAAATCATTCAATGGCAGCCCGGCTTTGATCCCGGCCGAAAACGGCTGGGCGAGCGCGGTGGCGCCAACGAGTAACAGTAAGAAGAAAGATTTCATACATACAGCTTACGCAGAAAAGGGGCGGCGCGTTTCGGGATCGTCGTGGGAGTGTCACTACGCGAAGCTTCGGCCGATGAACTGAGCGGCGCGCGGGAAGCAACAACGCCGCGGTCCGGCGGGCAATCCTCACCGAAAAGTGAACCCAACCAGAAACTCGACCTGGTTGTGGCCGCTGTGCAGATCGCCGGAGAGATTGAAGTATTGTTTTGCCCAACGGGTGAAGCGGAATTCGGGAGCTACGTGTATGACGAACGCGTGGATATCGACGCCGCCGCCAAGCACCACTCCCGCGGTTGTCTGGCTGGATGGCGTGGGAGGGTAATTCGTGTTCTCGCACACGATGCTGCACGGCGTCGCGCTCGAGGTGTTCTGCAAGCCCGACAGCGCGTCCCAGGCCACGCCCGCTTCCAGATATGGCCGGACGACCTTGGCAGAAAACCGATACTTGGCAACCATCGGAAACTCCCAATTACCCGAGGACCCAATGGTGGTGATGGTGTTCCCGGCGAACGCCTCAACGTTGGTGTAACTGAAATGGCGATAGAGCGCGTTGCATTCGACGCTGAGGCCGAGTGGTAGCTGCACTTCGACTTCCGGGCCGAACAGGTACCGGCCGGTCGCAGCGGCGGTGTCGCCCTGTACCGTGTTCAAGGAGTCCGTCCATGGCACCCCGGCTTTCAGCCCAAAGGATACCGGCTGGGCCAGCGCGGCGCCGCCAAGCAGCAGCAGGAACAGCAAAGGCTTCATGAATTCAGGATACGAAGAACAAGCCGCGGCGCGGTTCCCTCGGCCCAGGAGGGTCTCCTCGGCATCGAGGTCAAGTCAAGAGCCGTTGGGCCGATTCTTGGGCAGCCCGGGGATTCATCAAAAGTTATCCCTGTGGCCCGTCATGATCAGCACCGGCGGATTCAAATTCCTGCTCTACTTGCCGCTCAGGTTCTTCCCGCGCAAGCCGTTGCTCGTCGGATAACCTGAGCCTCTTGAACAACGCCCAGTCCGGCGACTGACACTTAACACCATCCCACAATTCCTGATCCTGAGCGTCGAGCGCCTCGCCGTCCCATAGTTTTCGCCGCATCCCAAAGATCGCAGAGATGATTGCCATGTCGTCCGGTCTGTCGAACAGATCCCCAATCGCAGGCAAATCGTCCTTCCAGTAGATGCTTCCAAAGGGAAGGATGTTGACTTCCCATTCGGCATCGGGTTGATACGGCATGGCGGCTAAGACGGCAACTATGTTTTGACTCAACATGGCAGAAAGTGTCATTCGGTGATGGGCGGCGACATCCGGCGATTACTCAGCGCCCCGCTGTTGGTGAAATGCCCACTTGTCAACGGTTGCGACGCAGGGAGATCAGCGGGGGATTCATGGCCAGTGAGCATATTCGTGGGCGCTTTCTCTAGCGCCTGCTCGATGCGGCCGGCTCCGTGTGCACTATTCGCGGACGTCGGCAGTGAGGAAGGTGTAAGTTTTGAGAAGCGCGGCGAAGCTGGCACGCGCGTCACGCACTCGGTCCGCGGTTCCGCTCAGGACGATCATCACAACGCAACTCGATTCGTCGGCGTAGGCCACAACCTCGTCGTCGCCCTCCTTGGTCCCTCGAAAAACCTTCACAGGCAACATGCGACCGCCGCTCGCCGCAACAGCGGGTCCATCCTCCACGACTGCCTCTGGGCTCCGCTCGCGGAAGCTAAGAACGTCGTCTGCGATGATCCTGCCGACCGTTTCACCCTTGGACTTCCGGACTGGATTTGCATACATCACCACTTTCGCGCGACTCCAGGAGTCCCCTCGCTTATAGAAAACCGCGGACAACCCCTGTTTTCGCCCGCTTACATCATCCAGCACCCAGCCCTCCGGCGCGGCGAGGATAAAGGAAAAGCCAGGTCCGTAGAAAATGCCCGAATTATTGCTCGGTACAGGTGCCGGCGGCAACGGACCGGCGATAGCCAAAAGTGCGATGACGAGTGCGATTCTCATCCTTATCTCCGTTCCATATAAGCCGATGTTAGCGTAGCTTATGACCAGGCCGGCGCGAATAAACTCCGGCGCGACTGGTCCAAGGCGAAGCCGTTACCTGCGGACAGCGCCGGCACAAACATCCTCGATTACAGCCCAGTTCGACATACCCGTCAAGAGAGTCCTCATCACCACCGGCAGGAGGCACCCGCTGCGAATGGAGAGCGGGAATGCCTTCCCTACCGCAAGCTGCGCTCGAAGAACTCGACCATCAACTGGTTCAAATGCTGCACGTCAAGGCCGCTGATGTCGTGCGCCTTTCGCGGATAGAGCATGTATTCGAACTGCTTGCGGGCCAGTTCGAGTGCGCTCGCGAGCTGAATGGAATTCTGGAACAGCACGTTGTCGTCTTCGAAGTTCTGCACCAGCATCAGCCTGCCCTTCAGGTTCTTCGCTCTCGGCGGCAGCGCCGTGTCGCGATAGCCATCCGGATTGTCTTTCGGCAGACCCATGTAGCGCTCGGTGTAGATGGTGTCGTAGTTCACCCAGTTGGTGACCGGAGCGCCGGCGAAACCGGCCTTGAAGACGTCGGGCGCGTTGAGCAGCGCGTTGACGGTCATAAAGCCGCCGTAACTCCAGCCGCGAATGCCGATGCGCTGCGGGTCGGCGATTCCCATGGCGACCAGGTGGCGCACGCCGGCGACCTGATCGGCCAGCTCGGTGACGCCGAGCCGATGATAGATGGGGGTTTCGAAGTCGTGGCCGCGCCCTTCCCCGCCGCGGTTCTCGCACTGCCACACGACGTAACCCTTCTGCGCCAGCACCTGGTCTATGTCGATTGCGGGCCATGCATCATGAATCGGCAGGGGGACGCCGGGCCCGCCATAGACGTTGACAATCACCGGGTAGCGTTTGTGCCGTTTATAGCCGGCCGGTTTGACGAGCCGCCCGTACAGCGTCACGCCGTCGGCAGCGATGAACGATTCGAGCTGGGAAGGCAGGACGACGTACTCGTCGAGCGCGCCGCGATCCTGCTCGCGATAGATGGCGAGCTCCGTCCTGTCGCCCGCATGGAGTACGCTGCGCGGCGGCTCGCTCAGACTCGACCATGTGTCCACGTAATAGCGGCCGCCGGGCCCCATCGAGATGGAATGGCTGCCGGGTTCCTCGGTGAGGCGGCGCTTGTCGCGGCCGTCGAGGCCGATCGAGTACAGGTGCTGCTCGAAGCGGTACGGTTCGTCGGACGTGTAGAAGACGCGGCCGGCGGCTTCATCCACCGCGGCGATGCCGGAGACTTCCCACGCGCCGCTGGTGAGCTGCCGCGACTGCTTGCCATCGTTCGAATACAGGAAGAGATGGCGGTAGCCGCCCGGGGTCCGCTGGCTGGTCCAGAGAAACTGCCGGCCATCGTCGAGGAAGCGGATATCGCCTTCGAGGTTGATCCAATAAGGGTCGGATTCCTCAAAGATGGTGGCGTGCGCGCCAGTCTCGATGTCGATCGAAAACAACTCGTCGCGATTCTGCACGCGGTTGAAGCGCAGCACGTAGAGTGCGCGGGAGCCGGGCATCCAGCCGGCGCGGGCGATCAGGAAAGCGCGGCGTGTGTCTCCCAGTTCGTACCAACGCGTGGGGCCGCCGGCGGCGGGAACCACGCCCAAGCGGATGCTTGCGTTGTTGTCGCCGGCCTGCGGGTAGCGCTGTGGTTCGTAAACCGCGCGCAACCGCAACAGGTCATCGTGCGGGTAAAGCGGTTCGGAATGCGTGTCGAACTGCAAGAAGGCGAGCGATTTCGAATCCGGCGACCACCAGTAGGCGGAGCTCAGATCGAATTCTTCCGGATAGACCCAGTCGAGCCCGCCGTTGCGCAGCGTGTCGGACCCGTCCCGGGTGAGCTGCGTTTCGGTTCGGCCGGCTACGTCCACCGCGTACAGGTCCGAACCGCGGCGGAAAGCGATGGTCCGGCCGTCGGGCGCCAAGCGCGCGTCCCTCTCAACAACCGGCGTTTTCGTGATCTGGTCCCACTTTCCCGTGTCGAGGTGAATGAGAAAGACGTCGCCGCGGGTCGTGTAGAGCAACTCCTTGCCGTTGGCGGAAAGCTGCATGGGGCTCACGCCGGCGCGACGGTTGATCCAATCCGTCGGCCCGTTGTCGGCCGGGGGCGCCACCGCCGCGGCGTCGAGCGGATCGAGTGCCAGCACCGTGGTGCTTTGCCGGCTCACGCAGTCGTACAGCGAGAGGCGATTGTCCTGGCGCGCCAGGAACTTCTTGCCATCCGGCATCCACAATTCCGGCGCTGGAGAGCCGCGTCCAACGCGCGCCGCCTGGCTGAGCGTTTCGAGCGTGATCGGCTTCCTCTGCGCGAAGGCCGGCGAAGCCAGCAGAAGCAGGAGGACCGCGAGCTGTCGCATAAATGTGATTGTACCCGCACCACCCCGCAGGGCGAGTACTAATGGCATGAGCTGACACGGCGCGTTCCGTGCTAGTCTTACCGTTTCGCGAACTTAGCGGACTTACCGGACCCTACCGGGTTCCGTGCCGGCGGACGGAAAGCGCCTGCTGGAGCTTCTTATAGGGAGGCGAGGATCGATGCAGATGCAGACGTCGCAGTTTGGTTGCCGGGCGGCGTTCTCGCTCGTGCTGCTGGCGCTGGCCTG
>Ga0074045_10001685_pt1 | contig 21053 bp, 19 predicted proteins | sample BogForMeECP23OM2_FD_94442 | JGI IMG/M metagenome (GOLD analysis project Ga0074045, IMG submission 94442) | Bog forest soil microbial communities from Calvert Island, British Columbia, Canada - Bog Forest MetaG ECP23OM2 | ecosystem: Environmental > Terrestrial > Soil > Wetlands ...
ACTTTGCGACAAAGAATATCCGCTCGCGGCGCAGATTGACGCCGTTGTTGAGGTGCGGGAACTGCGTAGTCGGGGTCGGGTTCTGATAATAGCCACCATAGTCGAATTGCGTCTGGTTGCCGATGGCCAAAGATATGCGGCCATCCGAGGAGGAGATTGTCGGTCGCCCTCCGGGGAAATCGACCTTGGCCCCCGCGGCCACGGCGACAGGGGCCGGGGGTGCGGCAGCCGCTGCCGCCTGCGCCTCTGTGGCGGCTTGCGTCGCTTGAGATTGGGCGGTCGCGGCCTTGGCTGCGTCCTGCCGTGCCTGCTCTGCCGCGTCCTGAGCCTGGCGAAGCTGGTCTTTTGCGCGTTGCGCCTCGCTTTTCGACTGGCGGAGCTGCTGTTTGGCCTCGCCGAGCTCCCCCTTGAGTTGCTGCAGCTGACCTTGAAGATCGCGGATTTGCCGTTCGATCGCGTCGATCCGGTCCATCGAGACGCCTTGTGCGCCGGCTGCAGCAGGGATCATCGCCGCACAGAATGCAACCAGCGCGCCACAGTCGCGGTACGATATGCTTGCCATATCCGCTCCCCCTTTTACGACACGTGGGGGAAGCTTACTAACGACATGCGACAGTTTTTTTACATCACCGCCGCCATGCGCGAGGTGATTGGCGGCTGTTAATGAACGGCACTTGTATTTGGTGGGATCGTCACGCTTCCCGAAGCCTTCGTGGGCGGCGCCGACTCGGACGATTGCAGCGATCAAAAAAGCGCTGAGGACAGCTGGCGTCCGAGGGAAATCCGAGTGAAGCTGTCCACCGCTCATGACAAGACCGCATCAACATCGTCGCTTTCTCCTTCCGTTTATAGCCGTAACACTCCATCTTTCAGCAGCAGCAGGGGCGACAAAGGCGCGTTTCGAGCCTGCTGCGGCCAGCGCACAGACAGAGAGGACGCAACGAATGACACGCCTGACCATCGTCTGCCTGAGCGTGCTCTTGACATTATCGGCTGCGCCAAACGCCTTTGGCTGGGGAGCGGTCTCGGGACCGCGCGGCGGGGCCGCCTATCGCGGGCCGATGGGCGGGGCGGCCGTCCGTACCCCTTCCGGTGCGGCGGCTGTCCGCGGACCCTATGGGGGCGCAGCCGCTCGCGGCCCCTATGGCGGAACCGCCGTCCGCGGACCCGCCTACGGCGGCGCTGCCTATCGGGGTCCCGTCTACGGCGGCACCGTGTATCGTCCGGGCGTTGGCTACGGGGTCGCGGCAGGTGCTGTGGCGGGTGTGGCGGTCGGTGCTGCGGCCGGTGCCGCAGCGGCCTCGACCTACCCATCCTGCTACTACCCGCCCTACTACTGCTATCCGCCACCTTATTACCAGCAACCCGCCTGGTAGCAGCGGCGCGCGCCTCATCATGCCAGACCAGCGCACTCCGGTTGATCTGACGCTGACGTTCAAGGGAGGCCCGACGGTTGGCCGTCTCGGATTTGGTGCGATGCGCATTACCGGCCCGGGCGTTTGGGGACTTCCCCGCGACGAGCGGGAAGCGATCGCACTGCTTCGCCGAGCCGTCGAAAAGGGAGTGACCTTTATCGACACCGCCGATTCCTACGGGCCGGGAGTCAGCGAGACGCTGATCGCCAAGGCCTTGCACCCTTATCCGGCAGGGCTGGTGATCGCGAGCAAAGGCGGGTTCACGCGGCCCGGCCCAGGCAGCTGGGTCGTCGACTCCCGGCCTGAACACCTGCGGCGCGTCTGCGCCGACAGCCTCAGGCGATTGCGGCTCGACCGGATCGAGCTCTACCAGCTTCACGCCGTCGATCACCGCGTGCCGATCGAGGATTCGATCGGCACCCTTGTCGACCTTCAACGCGAGGGCAAGATCCGCCACATCGGCGTATCGAACGTCTCGGCAGCCGAGCTTTCGCGCGCAAGAGGGGTGGCGGAGATCGTGTCGGTCCAGAACAGCTACAATCTGCGGGACCGCTCGTCCGACGGCCTCGTCGATATTTGCGCCGATGCCGGAATCACCTTCATCTCGTTCTACCCGCTCGCCAAGGGCCGACTCGCTGGGCCCGGTTCGCCGCTGGCCCGGATTGCCGAACGCCACGACGCGACGCCGGCGCAGATCGCACTGGCCTGGCTGCTGCATCGCTCACCCGCGTTATTGCCGATCCCGGGAACTTCCTCGATCGCCCATTTCGAGGAGAACCTTAGGGCGGCGTCTATTCGTCTCAGCGCCGAAGAACTGCGAACCCTCGCGGCTCGCTGATCAGCGGCTCTATTGTTTCGGGACTGAGGTGTAAGAGCGTGGCTGCACCTCTGAACAGCCTTCAGCAGTTCCTCAAGCTGGAGGCAGCCGGCGGCACCGTTCTCTGCGCGGCCTCCGCGATCTCTCTCGTGCCGGCAAACTCGCCGATCGAGACACTCTACACACAGGTCCTGGATCTCCGGCTCGCGATCCAGATCGGCGGGCTCGCCATCGCCAAGCCCCTGCTGCTGTGGGTGAACGACGGCCTGATGGCGATCTTTTTCATGCTCGTCGGCCTCGAGGTCAAACGCGAGGTCGTTGAGGGCGAACTGTCGCGCTTGTCGGACGCCGCGCTGCCGGCGATTGCGGCGTTGGGCGGCATGGCAGGCCCGGCGCTCGTCTAGCTCGCCTGCAACTGGGACGATGCAGAGGCGTTGCGCGGCTGGGCCATCCCGATCGCAACAGATATTGCTTTTGCGCTCGGAGTCCTGGCCTTGCTGGGACCGCGGGTGCCTCCGTCTCTAGAAGTATTTCTGCTGGCCCTGGCCATCATCGATGACCTCGGCGCGATCATCGTCATTGCGGCGTTCTACACGGCGGAGCTGTCGCTGGTTGCGCTGATCCTGGCGGGTGTCGGCGTCGCTGCGCTCGTTGCGCTCAATCTGTCGGGCGTGTCCCACAGAGCCGCCCTACATGCTGGCAGGCGTGTTCATCTGGGTCTGCGTTCTGAAGTCCGGTATTCATGCCACCCTCGCAGGTGTTATTGTCGGGTTGGCGATGCCGCTGCGCGTGTCAAGGCCGATGCGTATGCCTGAGATCACCGGGTGGCGATGGGGGCAGGAAGCGGCGTCCGTAGGGGTGCGTTCGACCGAGGCCGACAACGTCTGACCCCGAAGGAGGCGAGGATGAACGTGTTCGCGATCAGACACGGCGAGACGGCATGGAGCCTGAGCGGCCAGCACACCGGAACGACCGACATCCCGTTGACCGAAAGTGGGCGCCGCCTTGCCGATCGGCTGCGGCCGGTGCTCGCCAAGGAGGCGTTTGCGCTCGTTCTCTGCAGCCCGATGCAGCGCGCGCGTGAAACGTGCGAGTTGGCGGGTCTCGGCGACAGGGCCGTTATCGACCCCGACTTGGCCGAGTGGAATTACGGCCAATACGAGGGTCTGACAACGAAGCAGATTTACGAGGGCGCGACGGGTTGGCTGATCTTCCAAGATGGATGCCCGGGCGGCGAGACACCGGACGAGGTGGGTGCGCGGGTAGACCGGGTGATCGCCCGGGCGCGCGCCACCTCAGGCGACGTCGCACTGTTTGCGCACGGACACGTGCTGCGCGTGCTCGCGGCTCGCTGGATCGGACTGCCGGCGGGCGCCGGGCAGCATTTTCTGCTGGATACGGGCACTCTGTGCGTTCTCGGCTATTACCGAGAGGTACCGGCGGTGAGGATCTGGAATGGGCCCCTGATCGAGCACACGCGGTGACAAAGGGGGTTCCCAAAGCCGCCTGGAAACCGGCGGCCCCAACCACAGGAGGGATCATGAGAGCAGTTCCGATTGCATCATTTGCGCTACTGCTGGCCGTCAGCTGCGGCTGGATTAGTCCATCCCTCTCGCAAACGCCGCCTTCCGTGCCCGGCGGGACGCCGGGGGTCGGGATTCCCGGGGTCAAGGTTCCGTCGATCCCGGGAGTGCAGCAGCCGGCAATCCCAGGGCTGCAATCCCCTCCAGGTACGGGCGGCGCCCCAGGTGCGGCAGGCGCCGCGGGAGCAGGCGCATCGGTCACCAAGGGGCAGGACACGCAATGGGCGGGGAAAAGATGTCTGAATAGAGGCGACAACAACATGGGGACTTGTCAGGATGTATGTAGGAATCTAGGCGTTACGCGCACCAGCGACTCCAGGGAATATTCTGGCATTTGCAACTACTAAAGGCCGATTGCGCGCTGCCCGGACGCTGGCGCCAGCGTGGCAAGAGCTTCCCGCTTGGCGCGACGCTGGTCCCGGGCGGCGCCAATTTCAGCGTGTTCGCCAAATATAGTACGGCGGCCCAGCTGCTGCTGTTCGACGCTCCGGACGCCGCGAACGCGGCTCGCGTTATCGACCTGGACCCGCGGATGAACCGCACCTACCATTATTGGCACGCCTTTGTGCCTGGGTCACGGCGGGCCAGATCTATGGCTACCGCGTCGCCGGGCCTTTCGATCCTGCGCGGGGGCTTCGTTTCGACCCCGACAAGCTGCTGCTCGACCCGTACGGGAAATGCGTCTCCCGGCCGGCGGGTCGCAGCCGTGAGGCGGCACGGCAGCCGGAGGACAACGCCGCCACCGCGCTGAGGAGTGTGGTCGTCGATCCGGGCGGATACGACTGGGAGGGCGATGCACCGCTGGGGCGGCCGTTCGCGAAGACCATCGTCTACGAGATGCACGTCGGCGGGTTCACCCGGCAATGGCCAGGAAAAATACCAGGTTGCAGACGTAAACCACGAGCAGCACGGCCGCAATCGCCAGGCTGAGCCCGATCAGTTTCTGCGCGCCGGGCTGAACGACGTCGCGAAAGGCACGAGAGAAATCGCGGCTATCAGCAGCATGGCTGCCTGAGATCGGGCCGCCGTGATGTTGTAGTGCTGGCTCCGGAAGCGCAGTCCGCCGGCGAGCATGGCCGCGCCCAAGACGAGCAGTATATTGCCGATGATCGAACCGGCGATCGACCCCTTGACAACATCATAAAGTCCGTGCCGCAGAGCGGCGAGGGCGATCACCAGCTCTCGGCATTCCCGAAAGTGGCGTTGAGCAAGCCGCCGACACCTTCGCCCGCACGCGCCGCCAGTGCTTCGGTGGCTCGCCCCATCCAACCAGCCAGCGGAATGATGGCCAGTGCCGCCGATCCGAATACCAGAATATGCGCCTCCGGCATCAACCAGTGCACGGATACGGCCACAGGGACTAGGATCAAGAGCCACCCCAACACTTCTGACCTCCCCTCTGCCGCGAACGAGCCTGCACCGACCCGGGCGCGCCCGATCCGGACGGAACGGCGCGCACCAGTGCCCGGTGCACAATCCAACAGGTTCTAGGGGCGCAAGATGTCCAGCGTGGAATTCCCACACCATACGCCCATCAAGTGATCCGCGTAGAGCGCGATCGGGTCCGCCCGCCGGCAAGACCTAGGCACGCTCTCCCGACGCTGGAGCTGCTGCCGATGCGTCGTCCGAAAGCCGAGCCGAACCTTTCTCCCGGTTACTTTGAATTGGCGACCGCCTGGCTGGTCGCGGACCGCTTCGACTCGTTGTCGCGCATCGGCAAGATCGACGGGCTGATCCCTGCAGGGGAGCGCGGCCGCGGGTCCCGAGACTAAGAAGGTTTGCTTCGTTCCGGAGATTTTGGCGCAAGGGTCTCGCTCGATTCGGCGGGCTCGACGCGGCGGTCGCCTTCATCTAGCGGCAGTTCGCAGGGTCGGAGCGGCGGCTCAGAGCGGCTCCCTCCTATTGCTTGCGCCAGACATAATCGACCGTGCAGGCGGGACCGTTATACCGCCCTTTAATGGTGCCCTGCGGGTCAATCTGGGCGTCGACTCGCATCGAGCGTTTGTTACGCAACACTGCGCCGCCTTGCGAGCTCACGGTTCCTGTCCAACTGTCCTTTGCCGACGATTGGACGGCACTGTTTGTGATCGTGAGGGTGTCGGGTGCATGTTCTCGCGGGCATTGCCGGCCATGGGCCGTGCTCTTCGATACATGTGCGGATATGCCCGCATATTTGCCATCGAAAGTCGTCATCGGCCCGGGGGCCTGCGCCGCGGCGGGAATCGCCAACGCGAAGCCCGCGATCGTCAAGAATACTTTCGCCCGACCAGACATGGTTCCCTCCCTCTTGATCTTGGGATGATAATACACTGTGTGGACCCGGTTAGACAGCGGAAGAGAGCGCGGCGATGTCTTATGCGGGGAAGAAAATGGCGCTCGCCTCCTCGGGCAGGCGCGACACTCAGGCGCTGGCTGGAGGAGGCCCAGTGCCGCGAGGTGGTCATCCTTAGTAGCGGCGTCGCTACGGATGGCGAGCCCTGCCTTTACTCCGCGACAGCCGCCGGTTGTTGGCGGTATCGCGCGCTTCGGTCTACCGCCGGCCAGCCGAGGTCAGCGACCCCGACCGAGCAATGATGGCGCTGATCGATCGGCATTATCTGACCCGACCCTACTACGGCTCGCGCCGGATGGCGGCGTGGCTGGCGACACAGGGGCATCGGGTCAACCGCAAGCGGGTCCAGCGGCTGATGCGTCTGATGGGGCTGGTGGCGATCTACCAGCGGCCGAACACGAGCAAGCCGGCGCCCGAGAGCAAGGTCTATCCGTACCTGCTCGGTGGCTTGCGGATAGAGCGAGCCAATCAGGTCTGGTGCGCCGACATCACCTACATCCCGATGGCCAAGGGCTTTCTTTACCTGGTGGTGGTCATGGACCGGGTGAGCCGTGCGGTGTTGGCGTGGCGGCTGTCGAACACACTCGGCACCGACTTATGCGTCGAGGCTCTGGAGTAAGCCCTGGCCCACTACGGCGGGCCCGAGATCTTCAACACGGACCAGAGCCTGCCCTCGCGAAAGCGGGGGGTTGCCAGTTCACCAGCGGCGACTTTACCGGCGTGCTCGAGCGCGGTGGGATCACGATCAGCATGGATGGCAAAGGCCGCTGCATGGACAACATCTTCGTCGAGCGGCTGTGGCGCAGCCTGAAATACGAGGAGGTCTACCTGCATGCTTATGCCAGCGTCGCCGAGGGAAAGGCCGGAATCGGTGCTTGGCTTCGCTTCTACAACGAGGAACGGCAGCATCAAAGCCTCGGCTACTGCGCGCCGCGGCAAATCTACCAGGAAGGCCTGTGGATATGTGGACGATCGGCTTTGCCGACCGGCTGCGCTTCCCCCGCTTCCCGAGCAAGCTCGGGAAGCGGGGAAATGCTCGTCGTCGCCCACATACCCAGAGGCACCACAGCCAACAAAGGATTTGATATTGATGGGGTAAAAAGTAGACTTGTCGAACTAGCCATCGCGCCAAACGCGATCGGAGCCGACATCGAAACCGGCAGGGCTACACCTTAAGACGCGGCTCCCGCTGTCTCACAATCGGGGACCACCTCACACCTAGAACGCGAGGGCATCGCACATATGTCGAGAGTGTGGAGTTGCAATGAGTGGGATCAGCTGGAGGAAATTATTGTAGGCAATCCCTTGCACGCGCGATTTCCTACGCCGGACAGAAGCACCCAGCTGGCAGAATTTTCCGACCGTCCATTGGATGAAATACCGCGCGGTCCTTTTCCACCAAAGGTTATTGAGGAGACGGAAGAGGATCTGAATGAATTTGTTCAAACCTTGGAAAAATTGAACATCACGGTCAAACGACCACAGACGTGGCCGCACGAGACGAAATTTTCCACGATCCATTGGGAAGCTCAGGGGTACTATAATTATTGTCCCCGCGACATCTTGTTGGTCATCGGCAACCAGATTATCGAAACGCCCAATGTCATTCGCAGCCGCGCTCAGGAAACGTTCAGCTATCGCAAGTTGCTAATCGACTATATGAAGTCAGGCGCAAAGTGGTACAGCGCGCCCAGACCCATGCTTTTAGATTCGCTCTTTGAGGTTGATCTTAGCAAGCCCACGCCACGTAACGATGAACCTGCCTTTGACGCAGCGAACGTCCTACGTTTCGGCCAGGACTTGATCTATTTGGTTAGCGCGACGGGTAACGAATTGGGGGGGCATTGGTTACAATCAATTTTGGGTGATAAATTTCGGGTCCATTTCCTCAAAGATGTTTATTATGGGAGCCATATTGACTCGACCATTGTGGCCTTACGCCCTGGGTTGGTCCTCTGCAATCCTAATCGTGTCAATGATGATACTTTGCCGAAGATCCTGAAACAGTGGGAAGTCATATACAGTCCACCGATGGAGAATACAGAGAGATATGATGCCGACTATCTATCAAAATGCATTGGTAGTGACTGGATCGATATGAATGCACTCAGCATCAATCCGAGCTTGGTCGTGGTCGATCGAAATCAGCCGACTCTGATAAAATTCTTGGAGAAACATCGGTTTGATGTAATCCCCATGAAATTGCGGCACTCCAAATTGATGGGAGGCGGGCCGCATTGCGTTACCTTGGACGTTCGCCGAACTGGAGCGCTGCAACGATACTTCGATTAAACACACTGCTTTTGCGGTGCTCAGCCAGCGGACAAATTGGCGGTTGAAAGTCTAAACTCTGTGAAGAGTCTCTGAGACTTCAATATTTGAGACGGTATGAGCATGCGAGGAAACGCTTTGGCAGTAATTTTTGTAACAATCGTATTCGCGGTATTCTTTGTGCTAACGCTGGTCGGGTGGAGACGGTACCTTTGGGCGGCGGAGAGGGTACCGCAGGCGGACACCTCCCGATACAGCTTGACCGATGTCTTCGGTGACCGCCACCTCGTAAACGCACCGCATCAGGAAGGAATCGAGTGGCTCACAGAGGTGTTTAGCCGCTCCGCCGAGAAGTTTCCGGATCTCACGGCCTTACAGATTCCGCACACCGGAGAGTCCCTGACCTTCGCCGAGCTCGACGCGCGGGCCGAAAACGTGGCTGCGGCCCTTTTTCCCTTCCTCACTGGACCGGACCAGGTCGTGGCAGTGGCTATGTCCCAGGACAACTGGCAAATCGTGGCGTCTCACCTCGGTATTCTCAAAGCTGGCGGTACCGCGATGTTCCTCGACACCAGCTTGCCCGACGCCGTGATCACCCACATGCTTAACGACGCACAGCCGGTGGTCATTCTCACACGCGGGCAAGACAAGTTTCGCCACCTGCCGACGCTCGACGTCCTGACGTTGCCGGCGAGGATGCCCCGAAGAGAGCCACCTCCCTGGCTGGACGACCCCACGCAGCGCCTTGCGGCCATTTTTTACACGAGCGGAACCACTGGGATGCCCAAGGGCGTGGAGTGCCCGCACGCAGGTTATGCCAACCTGGCCTTGAGTTACGCCGATTACTTTGACCTCCTTCCGGGCATGGATGCGACCTCGCTTACTTCGTCGCTGGGCTACGACGGCAGCATCTCCGAAATGTACAGCGCCTGGGTATCGGGCTGTGCTGTAGTCATGCTAACCAAGGAGCAGATCCGGTCCGGCCCGGACCTCATTCCGGTCCTCCGCGAGGCGGAGGTCACGGTACTCTTCTGTCCGCCGGTACTGCTCACCACCCTGACACCAACCCCCGAGGTGGATCTCCCCTATCCCCTATGCCGCTACATCGTGCCGGCGGGCGAAGCCTTCCCCAACGCGCTCGTGGAGCCCTGGACCCGGGGCAGACGGCAGATCATCAACACCTACGGCCCCACCGAGGCGAGCACCGACACGAGCCGCCAGAGTTTGCGGCCCGGGGAGCCCATCACCATCGGCTCGCCGTTCGCCAACGTCACCTATGTCATCCTCGACCAACTCCGCCCACTGCCCCACGGGGAGGTCGGAGAGCTCTGCATCGGTGGGGTACACGTTGCGCGCGGGTACCGCAACTTGCCGGAGCAAACCGCCCAGAAGTTCATCACGCACCCTCAGTTCGGCCGCCTCTACCGCACGGGGGACAAATGCAAAATCGACATCCAAACGCAGCGCGTGCACTTCCTCGGTCGAATCGATGCACAACTCAAAGTGCGCGGGCACCGCGTCGAGGCACAAGCCGTTGAGGACATCCTCCAGACCCAGTTCAGTGAGATCGAGGCCGCTGTGCTGGACTACCAGAACGAAGCGCTCGTCGCCTTCGTCTTTGCGCCTTCGGTCTGCGAAGGAGAGATCTCGGTGGTCGCTCCGGCGCCGGCGGAGTGGGCCGCCCGAGTGACGGGGACTCTCGCCAAACAACTTCCGGCGCCGTCGGTCCCGACAAGGATCTTCCTTGTAGAAAAATTCGTCATGAAGCCGGTTTCGGGGAAGATCGACAAGAACCTCTTGCCAAACCTATCTCATGTGCTGAGAAACACTGAACCGGAAGCGGAGGACGCCCCTGAGGACACACCGGCCAGCGCACGCGAAGGAAGGCAAGAGGAAGTCAACCTACCTGATGCCGATGTGGGCATAGATCCTGATTCTGAGGAGGTGCTGGCGATCTGCAGGGCCGTGCTCGAGACGCCATTGGGATTGGACGATGGATTCGTCGAGGCTGGTGCCCATTCGATCGACATCGCGCGCTTGGCGCAGCGACTGCAAGCTATAGGATGGGTCGTTACGGTGCGGGCACTGCTTAGTGACTGCAACACCGCACGAAAGGTAGCCAACTGCCCGCGGGCGCTCCAACAGGCTTCCAAGGCCGCTACGGGCCCTGTGAAATCCGACGAGAACAGCGCCGAGCGCGATGAGGCCGCGGCAGAAGTGCTCACCATCGGATACTTCACTACCCTGCAGGTCCTCTTTGCGCTTTTCTTGTATTCCCCGGGCTTGGTGGCCTTCGTCAGCGCCTTGAGCTTTGGCGAAGTCGGGACGTTCTTCACGACCGCCAGCCTCTGGGAGTTCATCATCGGCGGCTTCTTCCTGTACTTGCTAGGCCTCGTCATGCCCTTCGCCACACTGCTTTGGGTCATGACGATAAAATTTTTCATGGGTGGTGACATCTACAAGAACAATGTGACGCCGGGTGTGTACCCCAAGTGGAGCAAAATGCATTTACGAATATGGTGCATCGGGCGGCTGGAGAACATAGTGCTGCTCCTGCTGGGTGCGATGCATCGCAGCGCGCCGCTTATGGCATTCGTATTGCGGCAGCTCGGCGCGACGGTGGGCGACAACCTTCAGTGCGCGCACGATGCTGTCCTATCCGGGCCCCTGGACTTGATCTCCATCGAGGACAATGTCGCGATCCAGACCGGGGCCTACATCCAAACGACGAGTTGGTCGGGGCAGTACCTGCACGTCGGCCCTGTTCACCTAGAGAGTGGTTGCAAGATCGGGATGCGGGCCGCCATCGCCAACAATGTGACGGTGGGCCGCGGCACTTGGATCACTCCGTTCACCCCCATCCTCAGCGACGTGGGTTCGCAGGAGATGTGGGAAGGAGCTCCCGCGCGCCTCAGCGGCCGTTGCACGGAGCTGAAGCGCACGGCGAATGTCTGCCAGTACGCGCATCCAATCTGGTTACTGGAGACCCTCAACGTCGTCATGCAGGTTGTCATATTCTTCTGGCTCAGGGTGGTACCCACCGCCGCGATCGTGTGGTTCGCCCGCGCGCTCATACCCGCTGAAGAGGCGGAGCTTTCCGAGGGATATTTCAGCGCGGTGCCGCTGTTCGAGATCGTCTGGCACCTGATCCTCTACGCGTTCATCACCACCTGGGTTATTGTCGTCGTAACCTCTTTGTTGGACTGCCTCTTCATCCGTTGCACGGCCGCTTCGCCGGGGCTGTACCCCTCGCGCGGGCTCAGGGGCGCTCTCCTCATGTACAGAATAAAAATAATGAACGCTGTTCAGAGACGGTGGACCTGGACCATCACTGGGCAGTACCTGCGCGCGCTCGCTGGCATGCGCTTCCCGCGGTTAGGTGCCTCGGAGTGCGACCTCCTGTTCAACCTCGTCCCGGAGCTTGCTACCGTCGACTCCCAGGTGTTCTGGTCGAATGGATGTTTCACGAACATGCTCGACTGTGGCGCCGAGCACCTCAAGCTGCGCCAGCTCGACATGCCCCGGAATTTCTTCAGCGGTAACAACTGCGTGGCAGAGTACGGGCATTTCCCATCCAACTTCCTCCTGGGCGTCTCCACGCCGGGCAATGATATACAGTTCCGGCGACAGATGCGGTCGCGGCGCGGCGAGCCAATCACGGTGGCGGGAAACCCGCCCGTGAAATTTGCGAGCGCCTCATTTGAGGCGGAGAATGAAACCCACAGACTGCCGGACTTTCCCCTCTTCTTGACCCGGGTCTTCCTCAACGACCTCTTCAGCGTCGGCATACTGGGCATCACCGAGGGGCTCATCTTCACGATTCTGTACATTTGTTTGTTGCGATTGGGCGGACCCCCGATCGCCAGCGCGGTCTTTGCTTTGGTGCTCGGAGAAGTCAGCTTGGTCCTGCTTTGCATCGCGATCAAGAAGTCCCTCGTCGGCAGCGAATGGGGAGCCGATGACTCGACGCCTTTCTGGTCCTGGCGGCACTTCGCCTACTTCTTCTCGGAGGACTGCTTCTTCGTCTGGTGCAGGGGGCCCCTGGAGTTTTGCGCCGGGACTATCCTCTCGAATGCTATCCTCCGATGGATGGGATGTCAGATCGGCCACCGGACAATCGTGACGCGGCCAATGCAGTGCTCCGACTGGAACGCGGTGAGCTTCGGCAACGATTGTGTTATCGACGGCTTCCTGCAGTTTCATACCTTTGAGAACATGATTCTGAAGGTGAAGCGAACCGACATCCAAGACGGCTGCGCCATATCCTTCGGTGCCACGGTGATGGGCGGCGCGGTGATTGAGCGGGACACAACGCTCTTGCCGTTATCCCTGGTCCTTAAGGAGATGAACATGCCCACAGCCACCTACGAGGGGAGCCCCGCGCAGCCCGTGAGCGGTTCAAACCTCCTCCCCCTCGCTCTGCGACGACAGTGTTTTGGACTGCCAGGAAAGGTACCTATCGACGAAGAGAATCAGTTTACGCGGCTCACGGGTTCAGATGACTCGAAACGATAGCCGGCCGCGGCACAGACGATAAGGCTCCGTTCGTGGACCGGCCGAAAAACCGCGCAACGAGTAATAGTTTGAGCGCAGAAATGCGCGACGCCACGCGTTCGACGAGCACACCTCATCGGAATCCGGGCACACCTCACACCGTTGACAACACCGACTGGCTGAAAACCGCGGCAATCATCTTGGTCGCGGTTGACCACTTCGGCTATTTCTTCATGGATGACGACCGCTGGTGGAGCGTTTTTGGACGCCCCGCGGCTCCAACGTTCTTCTTCCTCATGGGCTACGCCCAGACTCGAACCGTCCCGCTCCACTGGATCTGGCTCGGTATCATCTTGACTCTACTCGAAAGCTCGAACGCCAACTGGACCTGGGTGGCACCGAACATCCTTTTGAGCTTCGCACTCATCCGCTTTGCACGTCCCTATGTGCAAATCCTTGTGCAACGACACGGCTGGGCGGCATTCGCCCTCCTCGTTTCAGCACTTATCGCGGTGTTGCCGATAGCGGTGACGATTGTCGATTACGGCGCGGAGGGATGGTTATGGGCCCTGTTTGGCTTATACCAACGCATATATGTCGACAGCAGATCAGCTACCGGGGACAGCGCGGCCCAAAGCTCGACACCACCTGCACACGCGACGGCGGAGAACGCGCGTCTAATGCGCTTGCTGGCCTGCTTTGTCGCCGCGGTTGTCTACGTCTGGCAGGAACAAAGGGAATACTCCCTTCCTCAGATCCCATTCGCCGCCTTCATTCTCGGCGTCGGCGCTTTGTCCGCTGGCCTTAGTCTGTTCCTGCGCGGCCCGAGCCGCATCCAACCGCCACAAGCAATAGCCGGCACCCTGCGCTTCATCGGCCGGCACACTCTAGCAATTTATGCCATCCAGCTCGCCGGCTCCGAACTCATTATAAAGTTGGTGCCCGATCTCGCCCCTTGAACCATCTCGCACACGAGCAGGACCCAGATAGCCGCCACATCTCCTCATCATAGCAATGTCCGGTCGGTCCTAGAAACTCAGGGTGTCTAACAACTAATGGTACACGTGCGGGGGTGGCCCGCCAGCGGTTCAGTCACTCGAAGATGCTAGAGTCTTTTCGCCGACCCGTCGCTGAATTCGCTTGTAGATCAGTCACTGACACCGCTGCGGCTTCCTGCGCTTAACCCGGCGGCACCGAGAGCTCCATCATCTTTGCTCACGGTCCTCGGGTCGTTCCCGAACCGCTGCTGGCAAAGCCGCCGAAGCTTATCCACTTATTCTCGTGATGAACCGCATTCTCTGGGACGAGAAGTTACAACCGAAGAGCCTCACGACAAGCCCGTCCAACGCAGTTATAAAGCCTTGCAATATTGAGCGGTCCGCCCACAATTGAATACGGCGACGCCTGCGCGATAATGATCGAGCAACCACAAGAGGCGCTGGCCAACTGTCGCTCTAGTTTCGCGAAACGGCTTGCCATCCGAGTGTCGAATGCCGAACATCTTCACCATAGCGTCGCTAGTTCCCACTACCGCGGCCGTGGCCGAACTCCCTGCTACCGCTGCAGCCGAGCTCCTGCCGGAGGAAGAGGCTATGCTCGGTCCAGTGTCGGGCAAGCGCAGGCGGGACTTTACTCTGGGTCGCGAATGCGCCCGCCAAGCTCTGCAGAAGCTGGGGATTGCGCCGGCACCCATCCTGCGCGGCACAGCGGGCGAGCCCCTCTGGCCACTGAGCGTTTGCGGCAGCATCACTCATTGCGATGGGTACTGCGCCGCTACCGCCGCCCGGCAGGCGCATATCCGTGGAATCGGCATCGACGTCGAACGTATTCAGACCCTGACAGACGACTTATTCAAACGGATTTCTCTCGAACCCGAGCGGGCATGGATTCGAGATGCGGATCCGCAGATGCCATGGGACATCCTCCTGTTCAGCGCAAAGGAAAGCGTTTTCAAAGCTTGGTTCCCGGCGGTTGGTACGTGGATCGGCTTTGAGCACGCACGAATCGAATTCGATCCATCGACGCGTGGTTTTAAGGCCATCATGCTGCCAGACGCGTCCGGCGCCGATACACCCACCATAATTAATGGTCGCTTCCATGTTGATGACGAATGGGTGCGAACCAGCGCCATCTTACCGGCAATGCGCCTAGCGCCGCTGCGTCAAAACCAGGCTTCCGATGGAGCGCATTGAAGGGCGATAATTTCAAAAGATCGCGTCAGCTACCACCTTCAAATGGTCCCCGACTTCCGTAACAAAATCTGCCAAAAGGCGACCGGAGTCCAAGGCGGACTGGAGCGCGCCCCCCTGGAGCCGGACAGGTTGAAGTTGGTGATTTGACAGGGGGTTCTGGGCTTTCGAAAAATGAAAGCCATGGCCAGACAGCAGCGCTCGCGCGACTTGGGGCAAAGGATCAGAATCCGGGGTTCGAGCAGCGCCGCTCGCATTCAGTTCCCGTGCCTTGCCGCACAGAGAGAAGCCGCGACCTGGTCGAATGTTGGCCCCGCGAAGTCAGTATCCACCGACATTCCCCGGATTAGTCACGTACAGAGTACACCACCATCCTTGGCTCAGGGAACACTAACCGAGCCGACCGCTACCGGCACCCGACAAGCAAGCAGCGTCTGCAGCATTGCAGCCGTTACGCGGGAATGCCTTCAATGATGCTGACCGGGCTCGTCGTGGGTATCACCTTTGTAAGCTTCAGGCCCGCGGCTTCGTAGAGCGCCAGGAAATCAGCTTCTGAGAGCTGGCGTCCACCGGTGACCACCAGGATCCCAACACCAGACTATGCCACTCCGGCATCGGTGCGAGGCGACACCGCTGTTGTGGTCCTACTTGGCTGCAGCGGGCACCCCCGCTCCGAGACGCGGCTTGGGCTCCTTGCGCGGCTCCTTGATGCGGAACCACGCGACATAAAGGGCAGGTAAAAAGAGCAGGGTCAGCAACGTCGCCACAAACAGGCCGCCGATGATCGCGTAGGCCATCGGCCCCCAGAAGAATTCCGACGCGATCGGGATCATGCCGAGAGAGGCGGCGGCTGCGGTCAGCACGATCGGACGTAACCGGTGGGTCGTGGCGTCGATTACCGCGTCCCACGGGTGCAGTCCCCTGGCGAGATCCATATCGATCTGATCGATCAGGATCACGGAGTTCCTGATGATCATGCCGCTCAACGCGATAACCCCGAGGATCGCGACAAAGCCCATCGGCGTCCCGGTCGGCAAGAGCGCCATGACGACTCCGATCAGCCCGAGAGGTGCAACGCTGATTACCAGGAACAGCTTCTGAAAGCTCTGCGATTGAGCCATCAACGACTGACAAGCCATTCAAGAGCCTTGTCCTTATCATCATAATCGAAATGCTTGATCTCCGCTTTCACGAAATGACGGACAACACTCGGTATTATCCTAAGAAAACCGCTATCTGAAACCGCTGCGACTTTCTCGATCTTCGATTGGTGATCCTTCACAAATTTGAGGTGCGAAAGAAGCGCTGCAAAATCCGCCCAACCCGGGAACGATTCCGCGTAGACCATCAATCCGTGAAGCCGGCCGTTTTGCTCGATGTAGGGATCGATCTCTTCAGCCAAGTGCTCGAAGTCGGATCGTGCCAGCGGACCCACGGGCGAAACGATCAGGACACCCTTGTCCTTGAGCAGCTCACTTTTGATCATCTTCGTCACTCCGGAACGCTATCCCTACCAGACCTCCGCCCGGTACCAGCCACCGACTTAGTAGGTGGTAAACATCGGGCACCGCGCGGATCACTGGCTATCGACCAGTACCCTACAGGAGGCCAATTTGGTAGCGTTTCCCTTCCCGCCACATAGCCCCACCCCCACATTCCCGATGAAGCGGTGATTTCCGGTGCGGGATTTACGGTTAGAGTTGTCCTCCAGGAGGTTGTCATGGTCCTCAAGAATGCGTTTTATGCCCAGTCAGGCGGGGTTAGCGCTGTAATCAACGCCTCGGCTTGTGGCGTGCTGGAAACTGTACGCCAACATCCGGAGCAGATTGGCAAGGTCTACGCCGGGCGCAATGGCATTATCGGTGCCCTGACTGAGGATCTGATCGATACCAGCTTTGAGTCCGAAGCCGCGATCGCCGCGCTCAAACACACCCCGGGTGCGGCGTTCGGGTCCTGTCGCTACAAGCTCGGGTCGATTCACGAGCACCGCGCGCAGTACGAGCGCTTGCTCGAAGTGTGTCGTGCGCACGACATAGGTTTCTTTTTCTACAATGGCGGCGGCGACTCGCAGGACACCGCCTACAAAGTCAGCCAATTGGGCGCTGAACTGGCTTGCCAAATCGTATGCGTCGGCATTCCCAAGACAATCGACAATGACCTGCCGATCACTGATTGTTCCCCAGGCTTTGGCTCAGCAGCGAAATACGTTGCCACTTCGCTTCGCGAGGCGGCGCTTGACCTGGCGGCGATGAGTCGTACCTCGACCAAAGTGTTCACTCTGGAAGTGATGGGCCGGCACGCTGGCTGGACGACCGCCGCTTGCGCGCTCGCCGCTGAACACGCAGGCGATGCCCCACACATCCTGCTGCTACCCGAGGTCGTCTTCAATGAAGAGCGATTCCTTGCCAAAGTTGAGGAAGCCTTGGAGCGGTACGACCAGTGCGTTATTGCAGTGTCGGAAGGAGTCAAGAGACCAGACGGAGAGTTCCTCTCGGCGTCTGGTGTCAAGGACTCCTTCGGCCATGCCCAGCTGGGCGGGGTCGCGCCGGCCATCACCAGTCTGATAGGCACGAAGCTCGGCTGCAGGTGCCATTGGGCGGTTCCCGATTACCTCCAGCGCTCGGCCCGCCACATTGCCTCCGAGACAGATGTCCGGCAAGCCTACGCTGTCGGTCGCGCGGCGGTGGAATTCGCGATTAACGGGAGAAACGCAGTGATGCCCGCGATCCGCCGGCTTAGCGATGCGCCCTATCGCTGGGACATCATCGCGGCGCCACTCGCGGAGGTCGCCAACCAGGAGAAGCTGTTGCCTCCGGACTTTATCAGTGGCGACGGCTTCAGCATTACCGACGCGGCTCGCCAGTATTTGGCGCCGCTCATCGTTGGCGAAGCGTATCCGCCATTTAAGAATGGCCTACCCGACTATGTGAAGCTGCGCAATGTGGCAGCGCCGAGAAAGCTAACAGCGGAGTTCGTTATTTGATTAGCTATATTGCTACTTGGCGGCAGCGGGCACACCTGCGGCGAGACCTGGCTCGGGCTCCTTGCGCGGCTCTTTGATGCGAAACCAGGCGACATAGAGAGCCGGGAGGAAGAGCAAGGTCAGCAGGGTCGCGACGAACAGGCCGCCGATGATCGCGTAGGCCATCGGGCCCCAAAAGACTTCCGACGCAATCGGGATCATCCCGAGAGAGGCGGCGGCTGCAGTCAATACGATCGGCCGGAAGCGGTGGGTCGTCGCGTCGATCACCGCATCCCAGGGGTGCAATCCCCGCGCGAGGTCCATATCAATCTGGTCGATCAGGATCACCGAATTGCGGATGATCATGCCGCTCAACGCGATGATGCCGAGGATCGCGACAAAACCCATCGGCGTGCCGGTCGGCAATAATGCCATAACAACGCCGATCAGACCCAACGGGGCCACGCTGATGACCAGAAACATCTTCTGAAAGCTTTGCAATTGAACCATCAGGATGGTCAGCATCAAGAAGATCATCATCGGGAAAATGAGCACGATCGAGCGCAGGCCCTTGGCGCTCTCCTCGACGGTACCGCCGGCTTCGATCGTATAGCCCGCCGGCAATTTTTTCTCTAATTCAGCGAGTACCGGCGCCAATTGCGCATTGACCGTCTTTGCTTCGATACCGGGGACCACATCCGCCTGGACAGTGATGGTCGGCAAGAGATCACGGCGCCAGATCGACGGCTGTTCGAGCTTGTATTGGACGCTCGCCACCTGGCTCAAAGGGATCGTCTGCCCGTTGTCCAATGCCACCTGCAGGTTTCTCAATGTTTGCAGCGACTCACGTTGCTCGTCCGGGGATCGTGCCACCAAGTCGGTCAGATAGATCGAGTCGCGGACTTGGGTGACGATCATTCCAGAGGTGACGGCATTGAGGGCCTCAGCGAGCGATTTGGAGCTGACGCCAAGTTGGCGGACCTGGTCCTGGTCCACCTGGACGCGCAGGCTCTTCATCGGCTCGTTCCAGTCGAAATTGATCAGTCGCGTATTCTGGTTTTGACCGATGGTTTGCGCGACAAGAAACGCGGCGTCGCGGGTCCCCTCGGCGGTTTGGCCACTGACGCGGTATTGCAACGGCCAGCCGACCGGCGGCCCCAGCTCGAGCGCGGAGATTCTGGCGTTGAGATCGGCGAACTCTTTGCCAAGGGCCTCCTCGAGGCGTGCGCGGACGACCTCGCGCTCTTTGATCCCCTTGGTAACAATGACTGCTTCGGCAAAATAGTCGTTGGCGAGCTGCACGTTCAACGGCAAATAGAAGCGGACCGCACCCTGCCCGATATAAAAGCTGTAGCGTTCGATATTCGGGTCGCCCTTCAGCAGTGCTTCGAACCGCTCGACCTCGTGCGCGGTGGCGTAAATTGACGCGTCTTGAGAAAGGGTGAGGTCGATGACCAGTTCCGGCCGATCGGAAGCCGGGAAGAATTGCTGCTGGATGAACCCGTAGCCGTAAAGCGAAGCGGCGAAAAGTCCGAGAGTCACAGCGATGATCAGCCAGCGGGCACGCATGCAAAAGACCAGAGCGGCGCGAAAGATCCGCATGAAACGACCTGGCTCGCCATGTTCGCCGCCATGTGACTTCATCGTCTTTGGCAGGATCATCACGCCGATCACCGGAGCGAACAGAACCGCGACGATCCACGAGGCCAGCAAGGCCACGGCGATGACGGCAAACAGCGAATAGCAATATTCGCCGGCGCCGCTCTTGGCGAAACCGATCGGCACAAAGCCGGCTACCGTGACAAGGGTACCGGTCAGCATTGGAAATGCCGTCGTGACCCAGGCATGAGTCGCCGCATGCTCGCGGTCGACCCCGAGCTCGAGCTGACTGACCATCATTTCGATCGTGATCATCGCGTCGTCGACCAGCAGGCCGAGGGCGATGATCAGGGCGCCGAGCGAGATGCGCTGCAGGCTGATACCCGACGAATCCATGTAGAGAAACACCATGCCCAACACGAGCGGGATCGAGCAGGCGACGACGACCCCGGCGCGCATGCCGAGGCTGACAAAGCTCACCGCAAGCACGATCGCGACCGCTTCCCAGAGCGCCTTGCTGAAACCGCCGACCGCTTCCTCGACGACGACCGGTTGGTCGGCGACGAGATGCGGCTCGATCCCGATCGGCAGATTGGCGGTAATCTGCGCCATCTTGTGCGCTACGGCTTCGCCGAAGGTGAGGTTGTTGCCGCCTTGCGCCATCGAGATCGCCAGACCGATCGCCGGCTCGCCGTTGAAGCGAAACATCGGCTGGGGCGGATCGGCATAGCCCTCGGTGATCGTCGCCACATCCGCGAGCCGGAAGAACTTGCCGCCGGCAAAGAGATTGATGCGTTTCAGATCGTCAGTCGAGTTGAACGAGCCGGATACCCGAACGGCGAATTTTTCTTTGTCGGTCTGAACGACGCCGGAGGGTGTGACGGCGTTCTGCTCACGCAGGCTTTGGATGATCTGGTCACGGGTGACGCCGAGCCCGGCCAGCTGGCGGTTGTCGAATTCGAGGTAGAATTTCTGGTCTTGGGCGCCGAGCAATTGCGCCTTCGCCGCATTCTTTACGGTGAGGATCTCAGTGCGGATATTTTCGACGTAGTCGCGCAACTGGCGGTGTGTGAACCCATCGGCAGTGAACGCATAAATGATGCCAAAGACGTCGCCGAACTCGTCATTGAAATAGGGCCCGATCACGCCCTGCGGCAGTGTTCCCCTGATGTCCGCGACTTTCTTGCGGACCTGATACCAGATGTCGGGTATCTCGCTCTTTGGCGTGCTGTCCAGAACATTGACATAGATCGTCGAGACGCCGGGCTTGGTCTGGCTCTTGAGATAGTAGAGCCAAGGTGTCTCCTGCAGTTTCTTTTCGATCCGGTCGGTGATCTGCAGCATCGTGTCGTCGATGTTGGCGCCCGGCCAGTGGGTCTCGACCAGCATCG
>Ga0074045_10001686_pt1 | contig 21053 bp, 25 predicted proteins | sample BogForMeECP23OM2_FD_94442 | JGI IMG/M metagenome (GOLD analysis project Ga0074045, IMG submission 94442) | Bog forest soil microbial communities from Calvert Island, British Columbia, Canada - Bog Forest MetaG ECP23OM2 | ecosystem: Environmental > Terrestrial > Soil > Wetlands ...
GATCGGTACGAGGTCAATCATTAGCCCATCGGCTCAGAGCACAAAGTCTCATGACAGTCTCTTTATGTGCAGATCACCCGCAAAGGAGTTCCCTTATGTCGGAGCAACTGGAAGACTCGCTTCCATCGTTCATTTCCGAGAACATCCAGGCCATTATCGGCGCAGAGCAGGCTACGAACCGGCGTCGGTCTCGTAGCGAGACCATTTGCGAATTCATCGGTAACTCTATCGGCACGTTGACCTTCGTTGCCCTTCAGCTGATCGGCGTGATCCTCTGGCTGGTGATCAATGCAGCCCTAATTCCCACTGTGCGCCCCGTCGATCCTTTCCCTTTTCCGATCCTAAACCACATCATCGCGTTGGAGGCTGTGCTCATAACCGCGTTCGTGCTGATGAAGCAAAATCGCATGAGCAAACTGGCGGACCGGCGCGCGCACCTGAATCTTCAGATCAACTTGCTGACTGAACGCGAGACGACCAAGATCATCGGAATGTTGCTGGAGATCGGCAAGAGGTTTGACATTCAGCACGATGTGTTCGACGACGAAAGCCGTCAGCTCAGCCGACTGTTAGCTGTCGAGACCCTGATCGAGATATTGCACAGCAAGTTTCCGGATCGGTAATGAGAGTGGAAGGCCAATTAAGAATGATTCTTGACAACCCACTGCCCAGCGTCGACCCTCTTGGCCGCATCGCGGCCGACCCGTCCGCGGCGTCCGCCTCATTCTGCCCTATCCGCCGACGTTTTGACGACCCACCACCCTCGGGCACAAACTTGCCCGGGCAGTGAAATTTATCAATAACACGCAAAGTAGGGAGAACCTCTCATGGCACGGATAACCTCTATCAACGCGCTGACTTTGACCGCAGCAGCCCTCACCCTAACGAGCTTCGCATCATTCGCCGACACACCGGACGCGTTTGTCGGCACATGGGTGCTCAACACGGCGAAGTCCACCTGTAATCCCCCGCCGGCGCCCAAGAGCCATACGTTCAGAATTGCTAAGGTAAAGGGTGGCGCATTTCATGAGACGATCGATTTGGTGGAGGGTGATGGAACAAAGACTCACATTGATTTCACCACAGCGCGCGACGGCAAGTTTGTACGCGTCACCGGAAGTGGATACACGGATTCAGTGAGCGTTAAGCAAGTCGACCCGAAATCATTCAAATACGCGTTCAAGAAAGCGGGCAAACCGATTGAGTCAGGTACTTTCACAGTTTCCGAGGACGGCAAAACCATGCAAGGCTCGCTCTCCGGAAAGGACGCCGAGGGTGCCTGGAAGTGCAATTGGGTTTCCGAGCGTCAGCAATAACCGCATCGCCTAATGATCCGAAGGTGATTGCCAAGGCCGGCCAGGATCTACAAAACGTCGACCAGACAGCGAAGGAGCGCCGCGCGAAACTGCAATGAACGCACCAGCGCCGAATAGCGGACGGCCGCGAGGGTCAGCTTGGGGTCGGGCTTCGCATGTCTGATCAAGTTTGAGCTGATACAACCCAACGCAAATGCAACGGCGAATGCCGGGATCGCGCACGAAGCTTATTCTGTTCTATATCTGCCGCTCGGAGCCGATTAACAAGGTTCCGAATGGCGCCGCTCCTCTGCCCGCGCTACACGGTACGTCGCGCATCGGTGCCGACGGCGCTCATTAGTTGCGGCAGCGTGGCGATCTGCTGGTTGCGCAGTAGCTTGATGAAGGGGTCTGCCGAGAATTCCGTAGGTCTCATTATGGCACCATTACGAGTACATAATCGTAATGGTGCCATAACTAGTCGCCCCTTCTTCTATTCTTTCGGGTCGTATACGGCGGTCCAGGAGATTGCGACGGTTACCTGGTCCTCAGCGCTTGACGGGTTACTGATTATCGTGGCGTACCCTGTAAACGCAACCTGCTTGTTCACACCAGTCAAATTCCCAAACGGAAAATTGAAGTTGAACGACTGACCTGATGGCTGTTTGCCGAAGGACCCGGTAACGTCAACACTACAACTGTCGCCTGTCGCAAGGCCGCACTGCACGACCTCAATAGATAAATTGACGTTGGCATCAAACAAAGCAAACCCACCGGTGCCGCATCCAGGTGCCGTTCCGCAGGGTACTGATAGGGTTATACTTTGGCCGGGCAGGAGCACTACTTCTTCGCTCTTAGACACGATGTTTGTGGCGGCCGCATTTGCTGGACCGACGCCCGCGAGCAAAGATACGGCCATGAGTGAAAAAAACACCTTTAAGCTCATCCTACTGATATTCATATGTTTCTCCGCTTTTTGGTAAAGGAAATGCCCATGTGCCCATGACATTGCTTACGAAACCTCGCCTCCGGGAGGCGTTGGCCGCTACCGCGCCGGGACCTGCTACTTAATGCACCGCATTGCTGTTTCGTAATTAACGTCCGTTCATCTCTAAACGCGCAAAGCGCGTGCGAGTCGGCTCATCGATCAACAAAATAATTAAGGAGGCGATGCGGGAGTAGGGATCCTTGATCGACGCACAGAAACTAGATTATTTTGCGTCACCGGACATTTGACTTCCGTTGACCCACTTCACCCAATTTTTGCGCGTTATACAGCAGGCGGATGCTTTGGGCTGACCGCCCCTAGGGTGCCCAGCAGTGTCGAGCGAAAGATCCGCGCGCTGCTCGTTCCGCAAGCCTTCACAGCAACACCCTGTTACAGCATCGGTCCGCACTGAGCGACCAGTCGAAAACACGGCAATGAACAATACGGGGATCACTCATGAATTCTACTGAACCGGCACAAACCCGCAGGCGGCACGGCATCGTGACGCTGCGCGACAAGGCCCGGTGCAAATGATGATCTGAAGGAGTTCTGAATGAGTGCTCTGCAGATTCTCGGCATCGCCTGTCTGCTCACCATCATGCCAGCGTCGGCCGACGTTGCTCGTACCACGGCGCCGGCAGGCGGCACGATCCGCAACAAACTAGTCGATCCGTGCACCTTTGCCAGCGCCGACACGCTGCAGGCACTGCTGCCCGCTGGAATTCAAAAGCTCTTTCCCATACCGATCAAGCACGACGGTGGGTATTTCGAGATCTCGAGTCCGTCGGTTGAACAGGTCTCTTGTCCGTACATGAGCATTCAATTGCACGCCGATGTGCAATACCGGCAAACCCGTGGACCGCCGCAACAGATGACCAGTGGCAGCTTGGTTTTGGGATCACCGGTCATCGTAGATCTCGAATATTCCGGCATCGGGGCTGCGACCACCGTGACGGCCGCAAATTTTATTCAGGCGTTCGCCATGGTCACCGATCCGCGAATCACCTCGCTGAAGATTGAGCACATCCCGAGTTGGCTCGAGCCGTCCTGGATCCAGGAATGTTTGAACGGACAAAGTGCGGATTGCGGATGTCGGGACGTCATCCGGCAGATGAGGTTTAACGTGACGCAGGTGGTCCAACTCTATCTCAAGCAAGGGTCCACGTTGTGAAGGCGGTCATCGTGCGCCGTCGGATCACGCGAATCTGAGCACGGAGATGCCGACATGGCACGGACACCCATTCTGACGTTTCTCCTGCTTGCAATGATCGATCCCCTTGGCGCCGCGAACGCCCCCTGCTGCTATGTGACCGCGCTTGACTCGCGCACCGGACTGGTTACCGCAAAGGAGAATTCTTCGGGACGAGCCTTTCAGTTCATGTCGACCGACATCAAGCAAATTCGCGAGCTGCGCGTGGGCTCGCCGGTATTTGCCAATTTTGGCGCATCGAAAGTCTCCCTGGACGGTCATGTATTCCGTTGCAACATATTGAATAATCTGATCACGCCGGAGAAAACCTCCAAACCGGCGCCGCCTGCTGCGTCGACTCGTCCCCATGGGTGATGGCCCACACATTCCCGTGGGAGCAGCGCGCAAGCCACGCCGCCGATCTAAATCTAGCGCCTGACAACAGCCGGATTTCACCGCCGCCCGGGTCCCGTGAGCGCCGGCCGCCCCTGTGCCCACGCGAGGGGGCCCTCGCCTGCCCCGTTGGACAGGGATGGCCGCAGAGGTTAATCTGGATCTTCGGCAAAGGGATTTCATTATTTGTCCCGTGCAAGCCCAGCTGCCGCGGGACACAGCAGTGGCGGCCGGACAAGATGCGGAAGACATCTGTACCTCCCATTCCTGAGGAGGCTGTTGCGTCGGTCTACGCCGAATTGCGACGTCTCGCGGCTTTCTATTTGCGGCGTGAGCGCAGCGGCCATACGTTGCAACCCACTGCCCTCGTGCACGAAGCATTTCTGCGCCTGACTCAGCAGCGTGAAGTGCAATGGCAGAATAAAAATCAGTTCCTTGGCATCGCCGCGCCGCTGATGCGACGCATTCTCGTTGATTACAGTCGCGCCCGGCACGCCGCGAAGCGCGGCGGCAACCTTGAGTGCATCGAACTCGATCAGGCTGAGTTGCCGGTCATTGAGCGCGCGGCAGCCATTGTTGCGCTGGACGACGCGATGGTCGCGCTCGCTGCGCTTGATCCGCTCCAGGCGCAAATCGTGGAGCTGCGATTCTTCTCGGGGCTAAATATCGTTCAGACGGCCGATGTAATTGGCATTTCGGCCTCGACCGTGAAACGCGAGTGGAACATGGCCAAGGCATGGCTCGCGCGAGAGTTACACGGGGCAGAATCCTAGATGGCCGAACGCTGGACGCGCACGAAGGAAGTATTCACGCTGGCCCTTGAACATGAGCCCGCGGCGAGGCGCACCTTTCTACTGCAGATCTGCGGCTCCGACGATGCGCTGCGCACCGAAGTCGAATCGCTGCTGATAAGCCATGAGCGCGCGGACGGCATTCTCAGCACTGCCGCCGCGGCGGCTTGGCATCCGCTTCACGACGTCAACATGATAGGGCGGATCATCGGGAATTATAGAGTGCTTGGTGAGGCGGGCCGTGGAGGTTCCTCGATCATCTATCTGGCGGAGCGCGCTGATCAGCAATTCGACAAGCGCGTCGCGATTAAGATGCTGCGCTTTGTGGGCGAGAGCGCCGAAATACTGCGGCGTTTTCGCAATGAGCGCCAGACGCTCGCGAAACTGCACCATCCGAATATCGTCACGCTACTCGATGGGGGCACGACCGAGGAGGACATGCCCTTTCTCGTGATGGATTTCGTCGAAGGTGTTCCAATCGACCACTATTGTGATGCGCAACTGATGAGCATTAGCGACAGACTGGCAATTTTTCGCGTTGTGTGCAACAGCGTGGAGTACGCCCATCGCAATGGCGTGATCCATCGAGATCTCAAACCCAGCAACATCCTGGTGACCAAGGAGGGGATCCCGCAGTTGCTGGATTTTGGTATCGCCAAACTGCATCATCCAGGACGCTTTGCTCTGAGCACCATGGTCACCCTTATCGGCATGCGTGCCATGACACCCGAGTACGCCAGTCCCGAACAGGTGCGTGGGCAGCCGGTGACTGCGGCGACCGACATTTACTCCCTGGGCGTGCTGCTGTACGTGCTGCTGTGTGGACATCACCCATATCGCACCAAAGTCGGCTCGCTGCTCGATGTGGAAAGAATAGTCTGCGAAGAGGAGCCGGTACGACCCAGCATTGCCGCCATGCGCAATGGAGACCTGCAGCCGCGGGAGTCCGACGAGCCACCGCCGCTCACAGCGCAAAACGTGGCTTCGGCGCGCGCGCAGCCGCCGGCGGCGCTGAGCCGCGAATTGCGTGGAGATCTGGACGCGATTGCGATGAAGGCGCTCAGCAAAGAGCCGCACCGCCGGTATCTTTCGGCCGGCGAATTCTCGGACGACATTGGCCGCTATCTGTCCAAGAGGCCCGTGACTGCGCGCCGCTCCAGAGTGGCCTATCGGTCAGGCAAGTTCATCGCTCGACATCGCGAATCCCTGGCCGTGGCGCTGATCATCCTGGCGGCGGCGGGCAGTGTCGTCGCATGGCAGCTACAGCGATCCCGCACCGTTGCCGCCGATCGCACCATTGCAAATGCGCCGCCGCTTACCGTGCGGCCCTCGGTAGCGGTATTGGGATTCTGGAACCTCTCTCAACGGGATGATACGGCTTGGTTGGCCACAGCGTTCTCGGAAATGCTGACCACGGAGCTGGCGGCCGGCGGGAGGCTGCGCCTGCTTCCGGGGGATACCATTGCGCGCGCAAAAATCGAGCTCGAGTTGCCCGACGTGGCAAACCTGTCCGCCGGCAACCTCAAGAATGTGCGGCGCAACCTCGGTAGCGACTTCGTTATATCGGGATCGTATCTGGATCTCGGGGCGACGGCCGGCGGTCAGATTCGCCTCGACCTGCACTTGCAGGACGCCACCAGCGGCGAGACTCTCACCAGCGTGTCCGAGCAAGGCGGCGAACAGCAATTATTTGACATCGTCTCGCGCGCGGGCGCTCGGCTGCGCGAACGACTCGGGGTATCCGAAGTGCCCGCTGCCGAGTCACGGGCTTTTCAAGAATCGATGGCCTCGAGCACCGAAGCGGCGAAGCTGTACTCGGAGGGTCTGGCGAAGCTGCGGGGATTTGACGCCCTCGCCGCCCGTGACCTGCTCTCCCGAGCGGCCGTCACCGAACCCACATTTTCTCTCACACATGCGGCGCTTGCCAAAGCATGGCTCGCTCTTGGTTACAACGGCAACGCACGGCAGGAGGCAGCGAAGGCGATGGATACGGCCGGCAAGCTTTCGCGAGAGAATCATTTGCTAGTGGAGGGTCAGTACTACGAGGCAAGCGAGGACTGGGGGCAGTCCATTGAGGCTTATCGGACCCTATTTAATTTCTTTCCCGACAACCCTGAACATGGATTGGCGCTCGCCAATGCACAGATCAAGGCGGGTCAGGCCAAAGACGCCATGGCGACGCTGCAGAAGTTGCATCGGCTGTCCCGCGATGCGGATCTGGATCCGAGGATCGATCTGGCGCTTGCGTACGCGGCCAGCCTGGCGTCCGACAACGCGCTCCAGGCGAGCACCGCGGACTCCGCAGCGCGCAAGGCCCGGCTGACTGGCGCCAAGCTTTTGGTCGCCGACGCACGCTCCATGCAATGCCGTGCCCTGGCGAATGTCGGAGACGTCGCCGGGTCCGCCCGCACGTGCGGGGAAGCTCGCGAAATCTACCAGGCCGCCGGAGACTGGGCCGGTGCGGCCCGGGTTCTGCACGCGATGGCGGAAGTACCAATGGACCAGGGCGACTTGGATCATGCACAAAGCCTGTATGAGGAAGCGTTGGCCATCACACGCCGTATCGGCGATCAGAGAGGGATGGCGCGCGAGCTTGGTAACCTTGGAGACGTATTTCAAGAACAGGGGCAATATGCAAAGGCCGAGCAGTTTCAGCGAGACTCTCTGCGAGTGTCTCTAGAGGTCGGCGCCCGCGCCAACGTGGCCGGGCGGCAAGGCGCTCTGGCAGAAATCCTTCGTGAGCAGGGGCGATTGCGCGAGGCCCTGTCACTGTACAAGGAATCCATTTCGCTGGCCCGGGAAGTCGGCAATGCGGAGCTGGAGGCGATCGATCTTTCAGATCTCGGTGATCTGTCCGCCGATCTTGGCGATCTCGGGGAAGCTACGCGGCAATACAATCAGGCGCTCAAGATTTTCCACGACATCGGTGAAAAGGGCTATCAAACCGCGACGCAGGTAGCGCTCGGGCGCATCAGGGTGGAGCAGGGAGACACCGCAGCGGCCCGCACGATCTATGAGCAGGCGATAGCCACACAAAAGCAACTCGGGGTGAAAGGCGACCTCGCGGAGACGCAGCTGGCGATGGGCGAGTTGCTGTGCGAGTTAAACGAAGCGTCGGACGCAGACAGATTGGTCCGCGCAGCAATTCAGGAATTTCAGATCGAGAAGAAGGCCAGCGACGAAATGCGGGGGCAGGGGATCTTGGCGCGGGCGCTTCTGCTCCAGGGCAAAATCGCCGCGGCCCGCGCGGCGATCGATGCGGGTGCGCCGCTGATCGACCGCGGGCGCTTGATTGATCGACTCGAATGGCGACTCGACGATGCCCGAGTACGGTCGGCGGAAGGCAACATGTTACGGGCCGAGCATGCGGCCCAACAAGCGCTCGCTGAGGCCCAAGACAACGGCATCGTCGGATTGCAACTCGAGGCCGGCCTGACGCTTGCGGAGATTCAGGTAGCTGGCCCGGATCCGGCGCGCGCCAGGGTAGGGCTGGTGCAGTTACAGAAAACCGCACGAGCCAAAGGTTTTGGGCTCGTTGCACGCAAGGCGGCGGCGCTCGCCGTTCGTCCGATCGCCGCCGCGGCTTCGCGATGACCGCCGCAAAGGAACCCCCGGCGTCCTCCCCGGGGGAATCGTGGATTGCATTAACGCTGCGCGACGAGTTGATCCTTGATCTGCAGCCTCCACAGTGCCGCACGCATCTCCTGCTTCAGATCAATCAGCTCGCCAACTTGTTGCTCCAGATCACGGATTTGCGCCGCCTGATCCGCGTTCGTCTTCGCCTGCGCATCGATCTTTCGCTCCTGATTCCGCATTTCATTGAGCAGCATCGGCGCGAGTTCATCATAGCGCCTGCTGCATAACGCGTAGGAACTGGGGAAAGTGGGTCAACGGAGGTCAAACGCCCGGCGCCGCAGAATTAGTCTTGGCTGGAACGACTTCCGCCGGGGCCTTTCGGTTCCACGAAGCCGAAAGCGCCGTCAGCACAGTCTTTACCGAAGATAGTTATAGATTCTAATATATTGATTTTATTGGTAAAATATCGGTGGGACGGCTGGCCACCGAACTCCTTATCTAAGTATCTGTTTTCACGATTATTTTATCTGGCAGTTCGTGTCGATGCCCCCACCACTGCCCCTTCCTATGGGCGGCTGTCCCTGGACGTCGTCGACAAAAATCACGCCTCTAAGGTGCCTGCAGACATTTGCATTTGGCAGCGCTTAACGTCTAGCGGCTAAAAAGCCCACGACGAGGCCTGCGGCGGCGGCGATGCCCACGGCCTGCCACGGCCGATCTCGAACATAGCTATCCCCCGCGGTCATTACGTCCTTCGCGTGGCGCTGGACCCGGTTCGTACCGTCCACAAGAGTCTTCTTCGCAGTCGTCAACCCGCATTCGATTTTTGCTCGGAGTCGAGCGATCTCGGGATCGGCCACGTGCGCAATTCGTCCTAAAAGATCTTGCACGTCAACCGTCAGGTTGGGAACCTCTTGGCCCGGACCGTGCCGCTCAAGTGCCGCGTCGCTGGCACCGGTCCTGCGCACCTTGGCATCGGCGCGAACGGCTTGGCCGTTATCGTCGTATGTTGATTCCATTGCTGTCTACTCCACTGAATTGATGAAACTCTGTATTGCGCTCGGTGCTGCAACCCATTGAGACCATGACCCTGCAAACTCCTCGCTGGCGCTTTCGGCGGGTGTTCTACTGCTCACTCTTGTGCTCTACCGGCGCGGCTGAAAATCCAAATCCTTCGGTACCGGCTGTGCGGATTGGTCGCCTCGCAACGTCCGTATCCGTCCGCGGACAGAGACTCGGCGAATTGTTGCTGCAGAATGCAATCAAACGCATCCTGCAGGCGCAGAACTTGCTCGGGGTGCATGCTGTAGCCATGCGGTTGGCTCGATATTTCGATTCGATGTAGATTATAGTTATCTTGAGTCATCACGGCGAGCAAATGGCGGGTGAAGCAGAAAATCAACCACATCATCCGTTGGCCGCTGGCGCAACTACGAGAAATTCGCGCGGCCACCGCTCAAACTGATGAAATTGGATTGAGCGGCGATGTTCCATGCCCTCTCGAGTGCACGTGAAGATTCAAGCTCACCCAGCCCGGGCGCCGAGCGTCATTTCCGCTATTGGTCCTGGTGGCTGGCGTTGTTTACCGCAGCGTGGACGGCGGCCTATGTCAATCTGGCCCCGGATCCCATCGCTCTGTTCAAACACAACTGGATCTTCATTCCTGTCGGCTTCTGCGGCGCCATTCTCGGCAATATCTCCGCGGTAGGTGGCGGCATCGTTTTCATCCCGGTGCTCATTTTTGTGTTTCAACTCCCGGCCGTCACGGCACTGAAGATTGCATTGGCCAGCCAATCCTGGGGTATGAGCAGCGGCGCCGTGGGATGGATGCAGAAGCGTGTAGTGCCGCTGCGCGCCTTGAAGCTCACGGTACCCGGACTGCTACTGGGCAGCTCCATCAGCTCATTCGTGATTCACCCGAGTGCGCTGCTGGTCAAACTGCTGTTCGGCCCGGTGTCCATTCTGTTGGGCGTGCTGACGATTGTGCTATCCAGAAGGGTCGTCACTACTGTCGCGTCTGCGCGAATACCGGCGGGCGCTGCGGCGCCGTTGTTGATCATCTCCTTCATCGGCGGTCTGATCACCGGTTGGATCGCCATCGGTGAAGGCGAACTGGTCGCAGCACTGCTGATGTTGTTCTACGGCATGAATGTGGCCGCCTGCATTGGCCTCGGTGTGGTGTTGCTGGCCATCAACTCGATCTTCCTCACGCTGCTGCATTGGTTCCTTCTCGGAGGAATCCCCTGGAGTATTGCGGCCTTTACGGGACTCGGATGCGTATTCGGCGCTCGGCTGGCCCCGTTCCTGAGTCGTCGTTCCAATCCGATCGTGCTCAAAACGATCTTCGCGATCGTCGCGATCAGCGATGGAATTCTCTTTATCGTTCAATATCTGATCGTGCACCACACCGATTGATCAAGACTCATGGAATTTGTTTAAATATGTCACGTGAACCATTAATTTAACTAGCAAAATATTGGTGGGACGGTTGGGACTCGAATTGTCGCTCTAAGTATTTGCGTCAAAAGATATTCTATGCAGCCGCGTGTATCGATGCCCCCACAAATGCCTCTTGCTACGGGTGGCCGTCCCATGACATCGTCGGAATCCCGTCAGCGCCTCGACCAGCGCCTTTGCTTCGGTAAAATCCGCCTTGTTTTGGATCACAATCAACGTAGCTTTCATCAAATATTCTCTGCATCTACTTTGTCGTATTCGTCATGTGAACCGAAGAAGCCGATCATCACGACGCCGTCTACATAGAGCACCAAACTGATCAGACGATAATCGTTTGCCTTAATGTTAAAGACCACGCGGCCGCCCTTCAGAATGCTCGCCTTCGGATGTGACTTTACGTCCTCCGGCGTCTTCTATGTGGCCCGGGGTTCAACGTGCGCGTATATCCTATAATTATTCTAAATATATATCTTAATATATTGATATTATGAATAATATTCTGATGGGACGGCTGACCACCGAACTCTTAGTCTAAGTATCTGTTTTCACGGTTATTTGTTTTCGCGGATTTTGCAGATGCGCCCACTACGGCCCCCACAAAGTGTTGGCTGCCACCGGACGTCGTTGGACATCGGTCAGATAACCAGAAGCGTGCGCCACATCCGCAGGTAGTACGGGATGGTTCGATGGTTCTGTCGTAAGCATGGTTTTGGGTGCACGACGGCGAGAGCTGAACGGCCGTTTTGATTCCCACTCGTAACGCGTTACACTGTCACGCGTTACCGATTGGAGAACACCGATGGCACAAGCTGCTGAGCGGATGAAGGCTATGCGCGAGCGACGTCGCGCTCGCGGATTGCGGGAACTACGACTGGTCGTACCCGATGCACGCTCAAAGACCGTCCGCAGGCGCATCGCCAAAGCCGTGGCAGGCCTCGACCGATCGCGCGAATCGGAGGCTCTGCGCTGGATCGAGTCGGTCTCAGAATTTGATACCCGATGAGGCGCGGCGATGTGGTCACAGTTGCAGCGGCTGGCGACTATGGTAAGCCGCGTCCCGCCGTGGTCGTGCAGACGGATGCCCTCCCGGCAGAGCATGCGTCTGTCGTGATCTGCCAGATGACTTCCGAGTGCAACGACGCACCGGACTTCCGGGTCACAATCGACCCAACCGAGAAGAACGGGTTGCGCGTCAGATCGCAGGTAATGGCCGATAAGCCCGTTACGGTTCGACGTGAGCGTATTGGACGAAAGATGGGCCATCTTGACGACAAAGACGTGACGCGACTGAATATCGCTTTGGCATTTGTGATGGGCTTGGCGGACTAGCACCGACAGCGCCCTACGTGGCCAACCGTTCGCGAACGGCCACAAGCGGGCAGTGACGGCATCGAAATGATTACCTGTTACCGGACGGTCGCCCGTCGCAGCGCCTGCATCACCCTACCGCACACGATAGCCCTTTGGTCCAGTGGGCGTAGTTGTTGACGGTGTTTATAGTCGATTGGCAATCGCGCGGCAGTCTACAAATAGCTGGATCTCTTCCAGCGCAATACGAACACCGGGGAACCCTTGCAATGTACTTAATAGGAAAGTTCTGGAATCTTCGTGTGGCTGCGTTCGCAACTGCACTGTTGTTCACATGCCTGAGCATTATATCAGGCGTATCCGCTCAAGCCGCCGATAGCATCAACGGCCGGGTGCTCGGCGGTGGTGCCCCGATTGCAAACTCGACGGTCACACTGTGGGCCGCGAGTGCTGGTGCGCCGAAGCAAGTGGCTCAAGCTCACACAGGTGCGGATGGCCGCTTCACGATCAGCGCAGCGGTCGTGCCCGGAGGGGACGCGAGTCTCTACCTCATCGCCAAGGGCGGTTCACCCGCTGCCAACAAGTCAAGCGGCGACAACCCCGCCATCGCGCTGATGAGCGTCGTGGGCGTCAGGGCGCCTGCTAACGTCGTTATCAATGAGCTGACGACCATTGCGTCGGTGTGGACCCACAACCAGTTCATCGACGGAGCCGTGATCAAGGGTTCGGCGCTCAGCCTCAAGATTGCCGCCGGCAACGTAGCCAATTTCGTGAACCTGGAAACGGGCGGCTATGGCACCACAATTGCGGATGCACTAAACAGCACCGAAACGCCAACGCTCGCCAATCTCGGCACGCTCGCCAACATCCTGGCTGGATGCACGACACGTGCAATACCCGACGCCTGCGACGCCTTGTTCAAAGCTGCCACGGCTCCGGACGGCAAGGTGCCTTCTGATACGCTCGCTGCGGCCGAGTTCATCGCTCGATCTCCCTGGCACCAGCCTGAAAAAATCTTCGCCTTATTGGGAGAGTTCTATCGCGTCCCGCAGGGCAAGCGCACGCTGCTGCCCACACCGTATATGCCGTACTTAAGGGTTGCTCCGAGCGCGTGGGTGCTGCCGCTGCGGTTCGCAGGTGGTGGCTTTTACGCCGGTGGCAAGCTGATGATCGACAGTCAGGGCAATGTCTGGACCGCCGACAACTTTCAGGTTGGCGCCCAGGCGCAGGACGACCTCTGGGCCGGTCACGTCTCGAAATTCTCTCCCAACGGTACACCGCTCTCTCCGGCCCTCACTGGATTCGCCGGCGGCGGTTTGTCAGGCCCTGGATTCGGATTGGCCATCGATGCCAGCGACCGGGCGTGGCTGACCAGCTTCGCGGGCAACAATACCATCTCGCTCTTTGACAACAGCGGCAAACCGCTCTCGCCCCCCGAGGGTTGGAATCTTGGCGGCAAGCTCGGCAATATGCAGGGCATCATCGTCACGCCCAGCGGGGATGTTTGGGCTGCCGATACGGTGGCGAATCAGTTGGTGCACTTCCCCAAGGGCGATCCTGCCAAGGCCGAAATACTGTGCCACAGCGCGAGTAGCGATCCGCTGAAAAATCCTTGCAAGGTCCTTCTGCCGTTCGCGTTCGCCATCGATCAACACGACAATATCTGGGTAACCAATATTCTGGGTGACCACGTCACACGCTTTCCAGCGGGCAATCCCACCAAGTTCGACACTTTCAAGACCGGGTATTCCGGTAGTGGTGTCGCCGTCGACAGTCTCGGCAATGTGTGGATTACCAACAAGCTCGGCAATTCCGAGCGCGGCCGCTTAAAGATGGCGGAGATGGCCATTGCCGGCAAGGTTAATTTCGATGGCGACCCGGATGCGACCGCCCGACTGACGCACGCGATGGTCAATGCCATGTACGAGCAGAAACCCGGCAAGGAGGGCGGAAGCATGACGGTCCTGGGCCCTGACGGCACGGAAGCGAAGTTCTCGCCCGTTTATGGCAAGGGCATCTATGGCCCTTGGGCCGTCTCAATCGATGGGAACGACAACGTCTGGATTGCGAACTTCGCCAGTGAGTTCGCGGGCGTAGTTGAACTCTGCGGCTTTCGCACCGAGAACTGCCCACCGGGCATGAAGACTGGCGATGCGATCTCGCCTCCGGGTGGTTATGTGGGCGGCGGGTTGCAGCTGCAGGTCGATGTCGGCATCGGCCCTGCCGGCGACGTCTGGGTTACTAATAACTGGCAAACAACCGCAGCCTGCTACGGCAAAGTCGCAGAAGTCATTTCCACCCGCTGTGGTGGCCAAGGCGTCGTGGTGTTCTTCGGTCAGGCCAAGCCCGTGCACACGCCGCTGATCGGGCCGGTAAAGCCATTGTAGGTGCCGTCTAGCCAAATCCTTCATCATGGGACGCCGCGAAGCGGACGATCGCGACAGGCGACTCAGGGTCGAGAGTACTCACTCGTGCGCGGCGAGGCTCGACCGGCTCAGTTCGGCCACTTCCGGTCGCTTGGGTAGGCGCATCGGTTGCCCTTCAGTTTCCTACGCCAATGGTCCGCCGCTCTCGGCCCAGTCCTTGAAGGCGCCGAGGTTATAGACACGGTCGTAGCCCATGTCTTTCAGCACCTTGCCCGCCAGAGCCGAACGCCCACCCGAAGCGCAGTAAAGGATGATTGTCTTGTCCTTGGAAAAGCTCTTGTCATGGTAAGGCGATTCAGGATCGGCCCGAAATTCCAGCATGCCGCGCGAGACGTTCACGCTACCGGCAACGCTGCCGCTCTTGTCCACCTCCGGGGCATCGCGCACGTCGACTACCAGTGTGTTGGCCTTGGTCATCATCTCTCGCGCTTGCACCGGCGTAACGCGCGGCACTGCAGCGTTGGCGGCATCCATCATTTGCTTGACGCTTATAGCCATGTCGTTCCTCCGTTGAATTTTGAGACGGGAGTTCAAAATTGGAACGATACTCCTCGCCGAGAACAGCCGGAAGATGGTCGCATCGACATCGCCCGAGCACGCCTCGGATGCCGCGGCGTCAGCTCAATTCTCGGGGGGAAGCTGCCGAGTGTGTTCTAAGTGGCTTGCCTGAAAGCCGCCATTCGTCAGCGGCAGGTCGGGGTCGAGACCGGTAATACGCAAGCCGACAGCGGCTGACTTGCTGTAGTATCGATCTAGGGCGACAAGCCTGCTGCTGTCAATCGTGACCGGATGAGAAAAGGGAACTTCGAGGCCACTACGATGGCTCGCACACCCTGGCCAATGTGCACTTCCATTGCAATCGCCATCGACCTTGGCTTTATCTCGGCAGGCGGTGGGATTTTCTATTTACAAAATCATTTTTGCTTCGCGGACCGGTATTTCCCCTCGCTGTGCCATGATCCCACCACTTCGCAGGTGCTGTGGTTGCTTGTCTTTGCGAGCGCCCCGGTCGGGTTGGTGTTTTCAATTATTGGCCTCTTGCGCCGCTCGCGGCCACCATTCGGTGGCTCTCGAGTACCGGTGGTCGTCTTTTCAATCAACCTGCTGGCGGGGACGTTGTCCTTACTGACATTGGTGACGGCGCTGTTGTTCTCCGCGGGCAGTACGTTTTGAGTGTGGTCAGCGGATTTCATGGACTGGGTTTCACCATCGGTGATGGATCATCGACGATCGTTGTTGCCGCCTCGGCGCCGCAGTTCACGCAATGGAGGCACGTACGAATGGAGATGCTTCGAGCCGTCGCAGTAGGCGCACTAGCAGGTGCAATATATGTCTGGCCATTCGCTGCGAGCAAATCCTATAAGCGGCTTGTATTGAGCGGCGTGAGACACGGACGCGCGGCGGCGTTGTTGGTCAAAATTATTTCATTGATTGTCGGCGTCATAGTAGCTCTTGGCTCTATCATTTTTGTCCGCGGGTTCTCTAGCAATCTTTGGCCGTCGTTGATTTCGTGCTGTTCCTGGGCGCAGCGGCTGCATCCGGTCGGCTGGTGTGGCGCTATTTGTGCAATTCGAGGAATTTGCCTCCCGCATAGCAGCCGTTGGTCAGCGGCCGCAGAGGGTCGAAAGGGTGAGTTCGCTGGCGATGTCCATGCATGGGGCCGCAGGCGGCCAACTCCGGACCATCGCGTACGTGTGTCAATTGATCGCGCGTCAAGCCGAGCTGGTATCTTGTCGTTACCGACGACAAGATGATCCCGCCGCCGCACTGCGAGCCGCGGAATTGAGCGCGAGAGCCCTCAGCTATGGAGTGCGACCCGAACCCTCGGCGGTCCAAGTAAACATCAACGAGCACCTCGGCCCGCTTGGCGAAATCCTCGTCAAGCCGCTGCAAGGCAAGAAGGCAGAAGCCATCGAGATCGCATCTGCCACGGCGTAGCTTACGGTGCAACTCTGAATGGCCGCTGTCGGGGAGTACCGAACCGCTGGAATCGGCCACGACCCGTCATCGAAAGTTCGGAAATGCCTGCCACAAAGCGGACGTTTGTGTCCTGCGGTAAGCTAAAGCGGATGATTGCCTAGCTGATCAATCTCTATCTTTGCCTAAAGCTTAACAATCAGTGACTCATGCCCGCTCGGCTAAACTACAGCGCCTTTTCAAAACACTGAAACAGTCCTTTCCGGAACATCACTGTTCCGGCTACTTGATAACCGAGACTAGCGTATAGACGCAAGGCGGCGGGGTTAGCGATAAACGCGTCGAGTCTGATCGCACCAAAATCTAACTCCGATGCTCTATTTTCGGCGAATTGCATGAGCTGGCGGGCGATGCCGTGTCGTTGATAACTCGGGTGTACCATCAAACGGTAAACGACCGCAACACGAGACTTTTGAATGGTCCACTTGACCAGCGAGTATTCTGGTTCCTGCTTATCATTCAAGACGAGTGAGCCAACTATCGTCTGATTGGCGGCGGTGACTACATACAATGTACCGCTCTGAATGTCGTGAACGTGATTTGACCGGGTGGGGTAGACGTCGTCCCATTGATCAATTCCGATAGCACGCATCGCTTCGATACAGCAATGGACCAAGCAATTGAGCTGATCAAGGTCACCGTAATTTCCTTGGCGAATGTTGGATATTCCCGGTCTGACGGTTCCATTTGGCATTGATCCCAATCCTAATGCATCTGGAAAGAAATCAGGAACTTCCCCTGGATGCAACTTACGCCGTCCCTCCCGACTGGATCGGGCACGCCGTGACCTACCGTAGTCCGGACGGTGATAGCGGTTTCCGTTGGGCGTAACGTCAACGAGACTAGCTGCCAGTTCTTCTGAAGCTCATCGGCAAAAGGGGCTGTGGGCATGGCGAAATGGTATCGCAGCGGCGATTCGGGAGCCACAAAGCGGTCATTGCCGTGTGGCCGCTGCGGGTCGATTACGGACCATAGTGTACAGTCGCTCGCGTCCAAACTGACAGTGCGGGCGCCGATGCCAGGATCCGATTGGAGTTGAGCAGAACAGGGGTGGCGAAAATGACATTGAACCGCAGAACCTTTGTTGGAGCGGCGATCGCTGCAATGACAGCAGGCCGCGCAGCGCTTGCGGCGCAGCCGACGGCACTCGGCTACTTCGCACCGGCCGAAGAGTCAACTCACGCTCGAACGTGGATGTGCTGGGCGTCGACCCGGTCGATCTACAAGGGCCCGACGGACTATTTCGAGAGTGTTCAAGAAACGCTTGGCAGGCTGGCGGCGGCCATCGCCGAACATGAACCCGTATCCATGCTGGTCGCGGCCGACAATCAGGCGCTTGCGGCTCGACTGTGCGGACCCAAGGTCGAGTTAATCGACATACAGACGGACGACATGTGGGCACGGGATTGCGGCCCCGTGTTTCTGCGGGATCGCACAGGCAAAGTGGCGTTGATCGATTTCAATTTCAACGGCTGGGGTGGGAAACAGGACCATCGTCTAGACACGCGAATATCTGCGTCCATCGCCAAGCTGACAGGCTGCCGATACTTTAAGTCGGCAGTTATCGGCGAAGGCGGTGGCATTGAGTATGACGGCGACGGCACCCTGATCCTGAACGAAAGTTCCTGGGTCAACAGTAATCGCAATCCCGGATGGACGCGGGATAACATTGAGATCGAGCTCAAGACAGATCTCGGACTCAAGAAGGTCATATGGTTACCCGGGGTGCGCGGCAAAGACATCACGGATGGTCATATCGATGGCTCGGTACGAATCGTGCGCCCGGGCACGCTAATCATGGGAACCAGTCCGGCAGGCGACAAGTCAGAATGGGCACTGGCCGACGCCGAAGCGAAGAAGATCCTCTCGAAGGCCACCGACGCCAGGGGGCGGTCGTTCCAGATTGCAGAGATTCCGAGTGCCGTTGATGTGCGGTCGACTCGCGATGACTTCTTTTCCGGCTACGCCAACTACTACGTCGGGAATGGTGCGGTCTACACGCCGCAGTTCGGGGATGCGAAGACCGACGCTCACGCGTTGGCGACACTTACCCGGCTGTTTCCCGGTCGAACTGTCGTATCGTTAGACGTGGATCGAATCTATGAAAATGGAGGCGGCATCCATTGTGTGACCCAACAACAGCCCGCGGTCTAGACCGAATTTGACCGTTCGACCGACGGGCTCCATTGATTTGCCAATAATTTGCGGAACGGCGGGTTCAGGGAGAACCATCCGGCCGGCCAAAACCCGTCATAGACCGCCTCGAATCCCCCGCCAGGAAGCAGCCTTTCGGAGTCTGCGGTAATCTAAAGCGCATGCTTCAAAAGCCCTGCCGCGATGACATGCGTCGCGGATCGACAATAATCTGATGGAAATTTCGCGATCCTATTTGATTGAAGAGGTCTGAAAGCCATGAATTCCTCCGATCGCATCTATGGAAGCGGCGTAGTGAAAGAGACCGGTCTTCAGCCTCCGGAAGTGTTGTCGGTTGACGGAAGACCACCTCAGAGGCGTCCGGGCATTTATCGAAATGCGTATATCTACTTCTTGCTGGCACTACTCGTTGCGATTATCGGCTTCTTCCCCTCGTACTTCGCGAAACTTCGTGATACCGACGCTGTTCACCAATTCCACGGAGTTTTGGCTTCCGTATGGATGATCGGCCTCGTCACGCAGTCGTGGCTCATGCGTCAGGGAATGATTTCGGCGCATCGTACAGTCGGAAAGCTCGATACGGGGGATTGAACAATACGCCGCCGAGGCAGCCTTTGGCCGCAGGCGAAGAACCGCCGTTGGGTGCCGACCTTGTAACCCCGCGTCGCGGTTATTTGCATCACGGAATTTACGTCGGCGGCGGCAAGGTCGTGCACTACGCAGGGTTGGGACATGGCCTGCGCAGAGCGCCTGTCGAAGAAGTGGCTTTTTCCGAGTTTGCCCACGACTACCCGGTCTGGGTGAAGTCCCCTGTTCACTCAGGGCTTTGACGGCCAGGTGAACGTGAGGATTGCCCTGATGCGTGTGTAGCGCCATCGCGTAACGATGTTGAAGCGCGAAGCGATTCAGGGCGAATGTCCGTACCGCCGCCGCGAGCTTGTCGGACAATGGGCCCGTAATCCTTCGAAGGCCGCCAGCATCGATCTAAGATCCGCGGTGGTCAGTCCTTCAACCCGCCCGGTCTGGTGGGCGACGCGCGCAATCTGACTCAGATTCCGACCCACCGCGCCCAGCGCACCGACGGCGTGCCTCAGCTCAGCGAGCTCGCGATCGGGGAGAGGCGGGACGTTTCGCAGGTGAGTGCGCACCAGCATCGAGACGTAGGTCGCCGACGCCAGTCCACGGCCGGCAGCGCGCGCTCGAAGGAGCGCGTAATCGCCTGGCCTCAGCCGGACATAGATACGAGCGCGTGGGCCGATCGGTTCGACGGCAAGCACCCTGGCGTCGATCGCCGGCACCATACCAACCGCGCCGATGACTAAACGCTTGAGCAGCGCCGATTCGGTCGATCCTCGCTCTATAGCAAGCGCCTGCAGCCGCAACTTGAGCTGCGGATCGATCCGACATTGGATGCAGGGACTTGCGGCCATGTCGAACATCGTCTGACACCAGCGGCACTTTGCCTATCCGGCAAAGCCCACGAATTGACCTCTGAATGCTGCACAAATTGCGGTCCCGGTAGCGGTCCCTCGAGCTTGATCTTAAGGAACAGCCAATGACGCGCGGAGATGGCTGCGTTGTTCACGACGATATCGACCTGGCCGAAGGCCTAGTCACCGATCAGCGAGTCGGCGCCAGCCAATGGTGTGGCACTTTCTTGCTGGTTGCACTCGACAAGTCCTGCCAAATCACTATCATTTGACACACCATGACCCTCCCGAACCGCATTGTCCTCGATCCGGCCGTCTCCCACGGCAAACCCGTCATTCGGGGCACCCGCGTACCTGTCACAGTCGTGGTAGGTAGCCTGGCCGGGGGTATGACGTTCGAGGAAGTCCAGCGAGAGTACGACGTCACCGCGGACGATATTCGAGCTGCGCTCCGATTCGTTGGGGAACTGGCTGAGCAGGAATCGTTTCATCCCCTACCTAGCGCCTAGCTCGGCATGCGCTTTCTGATCGACGCCAACCTACCGCGTGCGGTGATTGCCGTGGTGCAAAGCCTGGGGCATCAGGTGGAGTTCGCGCGCGATATTGGTCTGGCGTCGGCGACCGACGAACAAATCGCCAAACATGCATTGCAATATCGCGCCGCGCTTCTCACTCGGGACTTGGACTTCGGGGATATTCGGCGACTTGCGGTTGTCGAGGGGGACCGGGTCCGCTTCCGTCCACCGCTGACGCCATAGGATCAAAGACAGATCAAATACGTGCTACGACGGAAACTTTGCCGCAAACGCGCGAGTTAAGGACCTGGAAGGTGTGTTTCGCAAGCCATTGGATTTTCTATCGCGCGCCGGCGCCAATGCTCGTTTTTGGGAAAGATTCCGATTTGGTTGCCTCGAAGCGGGCTACTCATGCCGGCGACCCGTGCCGTCGCCCCCAGTGTTCCATCGCCGTCCGGTAGGTTCGCCTTCAAGTTTCCGTACGGTTTCCGTACAGCGGAACAATAAATTTGCGTAACCTATTGATTTATTGGTGGGACGGCTGGGACTCGAAC
>Ga0074045_10001687_pt1 | contig 21040 bp, 18 predicted proteins | sample BogForMeECP23OM2_FD_94442 | JGI IMG/M metagenome (GOLD analysis project Ga0074045, IMG submission 94442) | Bog forest soil microbial communities from Calvert Island, British Columbia, Canada - Bog Forest MetaG ECP23OM2 | ecosystem: Environmental > Terrestrial > Soil > Wetlands ...
AGTTGGGATCGATCACGTAGCCCTGGCCGCCGTTCGCCGCTCCCGGAAGGCATCCGGCATCGCCCGGTTGGTTGCAGGGCTGAAATGACGACGGCGTGTTGACTGCCTGGAACGCCGTTGCCCATCCGTTCTGCGCCAGGTCGTTGTAGTAGAGACCGATGCCAGCGCGAACCACAAGGTCTTCGATCCGGTCGGGATTGTAGGCGATACCCAGACGAGGGGCGAACGCCGTCTGATAATCATTGGGTACCCCGTAAGACAGCGGCAACTGGAGTCCCTTGATGGTTTCTACGCCGGGGTTGTAGAACTGGTTTACTCCCGAGGCTTGGAACAATCCAAACGTGGTGTCATAGCGCAAACCGTAGTTGATAGTCAGCTCCGGCGTGACCCGCCACGTGTCCATGGCATAGAGGCCCAGCCGCTGCACGTTTTGCGAAAAGTTACCGGCTCCCGCAGGGGTGGATGTGGTCTGGCAGTTGCCGCCATCGAATGGAGGAAGGCAATTCAACTCGGCCGTGAGTTGATTAGGGTTGGTGAGGTAAAAGGTCGGATTTTCGGTCAGAGTGTACAGGGTTTCCGCCTGGCCCGGGAAGGCGCCGCTCAGGACCGGCTCGTGGATGAAGTCGATACCGAACTTGGGCGCGTGCCTGCCGGTCGAGCCGCTTATATCGTAGCGAACCTGATATTTCTCCTGATTGCGAATGACGGGAAATGCGGTAATCGGCGTGACAAATTGATTGTCGCCGTAGGTTTCGAAGCCGGAGATGGTCTTCGAGGTGGAACTGAACGGAAAGGCCATCGCAAAACCAAGATATCCGTTACGGTCCGCCGTGCCGTGCAGATAGCTAACGCCCAAGGTAAAGTTTCCCACCCAGGACGGGCTAAAACTGTAGGTATTGCTGATGACACCGTTCTGATAGTTAGAGTGTGTGGTCGCCCCGGTCGAAGGCAGCGTGGCTTGCTGCACCAGCGCGTTGTCGGTAGTGTAGTTATCCAGTCCGTAGCGAACGAACCACTGCGAGTGTTGCGATTGCGCCCAGTCGAGCCGCATCAGGCCAAGATAATCCTGAAAGGGCACTTTGACGTACGGAGGCACGCCAATCGAGCTCGTGTTCGGAATCAGCCCCTGCTGGGCCAGTTGGTTCAGAGCGTTGAACTCGGTCAGGCTGTTTTCGCTGTAGTTGATGCTGGCGTGCTCGTTCACCATTTCGAAGCCGCTGAAAATCCACAGCTTGTCTTTCACGATCGGGCCGCCGATTGTTCCCACATAGTTCTGCCGTGAGAAGGGCTGCTTGGGCTCAGGCGCCGGGTTGTCGATGGGGAACCGTGCATTCAGCGCGGACGCGCGCTCAAACACGGCGAAGTCGCCATGCCAATCGTTGGTGCCGCTCCTGGTGCTGATGACTACCGCAGCCGCGGTCGTGCGGCCAACATCCGCGTTCGCCTGCGAGGTCTGCACGGCAAATTCCCGGACCACGTCGGGAGAAAAGTTCTGCAGGAATCCTCCGATGTAGTCGTCCGAGTTGTCCATGCCATCGACGGTGAGCTGATTGTTCAGCCCCGAGCTGCCGCCAGTGGATACAGCCGTAATGCGGGCCTTGGTCGGATCGGAAGGCTCAACCGGCTCGGTTCCAGGCACCATGTAAGCGATGTTGGCGAAACTACGGGCCGCCAGTGGAATCGTCTCCAGATCTTTGCCGGAGACAACACCTCCGTTTACAGCGTCGGTGGTATCGAGTTCCTGCGTCGTGATCGATGATGGCTCGGCCTTGACATTGACCGTTTGCTGCACTGCGGCCGGCCGCAACGTCACCATAACGTCCCGCACCGTGCTGACTTGCACCACCACATCCGAGCTGGCTTCCGCAAATCCCTGAGCATTGACTACGAGGTGGTAGTTGCCCGGCATCAGGTCCGGGAAGCGGAATTGTCCGTGGTTGTCGGTGGCGACCTTCCTCGCGATGCCGGACCCGTTATCGGTGACCACGACATCGGCAGACCTAATTCGCGCTGCGCTGGCGTCCTGTACTTCTCCAACCAGCGAGCCCGTCGCATTTTGTGCCTGCATCGCGAGCGGGAGCAGGGACAAAGCAAGCAGTGTCAACACTACGATCACGGCACAATCTGAACGTGTTCCGGTGAAGAGCATCGGTGAATCCCCCGTGTATGTCTGTGTAGGAAGCAGGAATGCAGGCAAGCGGAAGCAGTCAGCAAACCCTTGGATTCAGGCTACGCTGCACAAACACCTACTACCATCGCTAGTACTAGACCACCGTTTTTTCGACATGAGGGTGGAAACCATTGACCAGTACACCCTTCCGAATACGGCACGCCACTGTGTTGCAATCTGACATTCATGTCGGCTGGACGGTTTTCCAGACTGTTTAGGGTCAGTGCGTGAGGCCAGGACAATAACTCGGTGCCTGGTGTCGGCGAAGCATCCCGGGCTTCCCCGCTTGACAATTCATAACCGGATAGCTATCCTTTATTCATAACCGACGAGCTATCGGTTTCCTATGCGCACAGCGCCTGACGCAATCCTGAAGTCCCTTGCTGATCCCACCCGCCGCGCGATCTTCGAGCGTCTGAGCCGGGATGGTGCACAAACGGTGCGGATGTTGACGGACAACTCCGGCGTCTCGCAGCCTGCGGTATCAAAACATCTGGGAATCCTCAAACACGCGGGCCTGGTGCGTGCTCGGCACAGGGGGCGCCAGACCCATTACCGCGCTCAGCCGCGGGCGCTCGCACCGCTGGTGGACTGGATGAGTTACTACAGCAGTTTTTGGAACGCTCGGTTTGACCGCCTCGAAGACTTACTCAAAAGGATGGACCAATGACTACAGACGCTACCCGCTCAGTGGTGATCGAAAAGGAACTGCCTCACCCGCCGGAAAAAATCTGGCGCGCCCTCACGCAAGGCCCGCTCATTAAGGAGTGGCTGATGGACAACGACTTCCAGCCTGTCCTGGGCCATAAGTTTAATTTCCGCTCCACACCCGTGCCCAATTGGAACGGAATAATCGATTGCGAAGTCCTGGTCGTCGAACCCAACAAAAAGCTGTCCTATAGCTGGGGCACTATGGGCATGGGGAGCGTCGTCGTTTGGACGTTGGTCGCAACCAGCGGCGGAACGCTGGTGCGCATGGAGCACTCTGGCTTCGGTCCCGACCAAGAGGCCGCTTATAAAGGCGCGACCTACGGCTGGCAGAAGTTCATCGGCAACTTAGAGCGGGTTGTCGCCGGGCTGCAATAACGCCGGCATAAAACAGGAGGCCAACATGACCCAAGGCAGGATACGTACGATTGTGCGGTGGATTCACATCATCGTGGCAATCCCGATATTCGGCTATCTCTTTAGTCCGTTTGATAAGCTCCCACAGTACGCCCGGCCAACTCGCTTGGTTTTCTTTCCTCTCATGGTTCTCACAGGACTGTGGATGTGGAAAGGACATGTTCTTCTGCGGCTTGTTTCGAAAAGACCGGCGTAACGAGACGGCGCAGCGAACCGCCGACCAGCGCTACGAACGAGTTGTTGCCGGGCTGCAATAACTGTCGGCGTCGAAACGGCGCCTTGACCCCGAAAGCAGAGGTCATTGGTTACTGGATCACCACCAATTCTCGCGTTCCGCATCGGTGGCGAGCGGGTGGCGCAATTGCCGCAGGGTACCTATCCTTCATGAGCGGTGACGCGCACCGCTCCCCTGATGACGGCAATTAAGCAGTTGTCGGAAACGGGCCTGCCTTACTGATCAGTTGCCGCAAGACCACCTGGTCGGGGTTGAGCAGATCAGCAATGCGATTTGCATCGACGCTGGCAACGATGATCAACGCAGCCTCGGTGTCGACCTTGCTGAAGATGCCCAACCGCTTCATCTTCTGGGCCTGGTGCTGGTTGTCCTCGGTTGGACTCAAGTAGTGCACCAGTCCCGCCTTGTAGCGGTGGAGCAGGAACAGATGGGCAAGGGTCATGAGCCGCTTTTTCTGCAACGCTTGATCGAAGGTATTCATGTCGCGGATCGAGAGCAGCTTGTAACCGTGCCGGTCGTGCACGTCGGCAAAAATAACGTTGCCGACCTTTTCCTTCGAACCGTTCCAGATGCTCAACTCCAGGAAGTCCGAACCAGCCGCGACTGGACGTAAAAGAGGCCGGAAGCCCGGAGCCAGGTTGTTGTGCTCTGCCCAAATTTGGAGCCAGTCTTCCAGTACCTTCGGAGGCACCTCGGTCTGCACCAGATGCTGGTGCTGGGTCGAGCCCTTGCCCATGGCCGTGGTCGTCGCGGTACGTCCGGAAGCCGCCATCAGCGCAGCATCCAAACGGGGACCGCCAACCAGGGTCTGCGGCGTGCGATAAGGCGATTCGAGCAGCCTGAGCCGGCGCTGCAAGCGGGCCAGCGACAGCATCCCATCCTGCTTGAGCGCGGTGGCAAAGTCGTCGGCCGCGAGGCCATCGATCTGGTGTCCGCCGTAGGTGATGAAGTTGAACACGAAGCCCAGCTTGCCCAGTTCTTCGGGAAAGCGTTTCATCTGCTCGTCGGTCATGCCGGTGGTGTCCCAGTTGAAGGAAGGGGACAAGTTATACGCCAGCATCTTGTCGGGGAACTTGGCATGGATGGCCTCGGCGAATGCCCTGGCCTCGTGCAGATCAGCCGTGGCTGTTTCCATCCAGAGAATGTCGGCAAACGGCGCGGCGGCCAGGGACTTGGCGATGGCGTAATCCAGACCTCCCTGGACCTGGTAATAACCCTCGGGCGTTTTGGCCCGCTCGCAATCCCAGTTCACATCGATTGCCATGGCCCTGGCCTTCTCGCGCAAGGCGTACCATGATGCACCTTTGGAGAATTCCAGGCACTCCTCCGGGGTCATTTCGAATGACTCACCCTGGCTGACTCCGAACGCAATCGTGTCGGCGACAGCCTGCCCGTACGTCCTAAGGTCTGCGTCTTCCTCCCAGGCATCCAGGAAACGGGGGACAACCTTGTCGAGCATGCCATCCACGGTTCCATCCTGGCTCTTCTTGAACGCTTCGGCGTTCTCTTTGATCAGGGGCACGAGTCCGGTCTTTTCCAGCCATGCATTGGCCGCAGCGTATTCGGCCTCGGACATGGCGAACATCAGGTGGCCCCTTACCTCGTCCACTCCGGCTTCGTGGAACTTGCGCTGGAGGGCGAGGAACACGGCTTTATAGCTCGGGACATCCAGGTTGGTGACCCCCAGGATGAAGGGTTGGTCGCGTTCGTCGGCGCATCCATCGAGCAGACTCGCTGCCTCTGCATCCGTGCGGGCCACGATGATACCGGGCACCTGCATGATGTCAAGCTGGAATCGCGCAGCATTGAGGCGCAAGACCTGCTCGTTCTCCGACACCAGAACCTTGCCGCCCTGATGTCCGCATTTTTTTACTCCCGGCTTCTGGTCTTCGATGTGGTAACCCGGGATGCCGACCTCCACGAACCGGCGGATCAGGTTCCGAACATGCGCGTCTCCGCCGTGACCGGTGTCGGCATCGGCGATAATGAACGGCCGGTAGTCGATCTCCGGCGTCGCTGCCTGTTGTTGGGCGGTCATGCGCGAGCGCGCGAAGTGCTGGTTCCGGTCGGCCGTCAGGAGAGCGCGGACGATCGAGGCAGCCTCGTCGGGCACTTGACTGAGCGGATAGCTGGCGAGATCCGCGCCCGGGTCTTCGGTGATGCTTCCCTTGGCTGAGGTCGCCCAACCGCCGAGGTAGATGCCCTCAATGCCGAGCCGCTTGATGGTGACGGCTTGTCCTGGCGAGTAGGGGCCGAAGGTGGTGATCGACTTGCCTACCTCAAATAGCTCTCGCAGGCGGGTATAGAAACCCTCGGCCGCCTTGCGCGCAACCGGGTATTCGGTGGTGATGGTGCCTCTTTGTTCGACTACTTGACGGGGTGAGTACAGACGAACAATCCCTTTGAAGCGCGGGCTTGCAAACCACTCACTTACCTCTCGCACTCTCGGTTCGAACGAACTCACGGCTGGCTCTTGTATCACGGCTGTGGCTGTCATGGCTTGATATTTTCCTCCAATATCTCAGGAGATATGCACCCTGAATGATGACCACTCAATCCCGGCTTCCATTTTATCTCTACCGGTGACACCAATATGGACCGAAACTTGCGTGCGCACGGTGAGCAAGGTCACGGGGTTGTGTGACTCGAATTTGGATTTCCCGCGGCACCCGTGGCGAACACCAGCAAGGCCCGCAAGATTTGCTCTGGCTACTCCCGCCCCTTGTGGTTCTTCTTGACCTCGACATTCAACCGCTTGATCTTCTGGTTCAGCGTGGAGAGTGGAATGCGGAAGCGGTCGGCGGCTTCGGTCTGGTTCCCGTTGCACTTCTCCAGCATGTCGGTAATGATGCGGCGCTCGCAGTCTTCAATGATCTCAAATAGCGAGGCATCGGGAGAGTGGTCCATGAGGGCGAACTTGCTGGTGCGGCCGATCAGGTTATCGGGAAGCAGTTCTGCCGTAAGGTCGGATCCGGTGGCCAGCACCACGGCGCGCTCAATCACGTTCTCCAGTTCGCGAACGTTGCCCGGCCAGTCGTAGTCCAGCAGGGGCCGCAGCGCCTCCGGAGTCACACGCAGTGGAAGGCGGCCGTTCTCCTCGGCAAACTTCAGGATGAAGTGCTCCACCAGGAGCGGAATGTCGTTCTTGCGCTGGCGCAATGGCGGCAGGTCAATGGTGATGACGTTCAGGCGGTAGAACAGGTCGTCGCGAAACTTACCCTCCTTCACCTGTTGCCGGAGATCGACGTTGGTCGCCGCAATGATGCGTACGTCCACCTGGATTTCGCTTACTCCGCCGAGGTGCATGAACTTCCGGTCTTGCAGCACGCGCAGGATCTTGGCTTGCGTCTCCAGGTTCATGGTGCCGATTTCGTCGAGGAACAGCGTCCCCCGGTCGGCGACTTCAAATAAACCTTTCTTGCTCGCAATGGCGCTGGTGAAGGCTCCCTTGACATGACCGAACAGCGTGGACTCCAACAGGTCAGCAGGCGTTGAACCTGTGTTTACCGGGACGAACGCGCGGTCCTTGCGCGGCGAGTTCATGTGGATGGCTTTGGCAATCAGCTCCTTGCCGGTGCCGCTCTCGCCTTGCAGCAACACGGTGGAGCGGCTATGTGCGACCTGCGCCACCAGGTCGAAGATGCGCAGCATGGGCTCGCTCTTGCCGATGATGTGTTCGAAGTTGTAGCGCTGTTTCAGGGCGCGCTTCAGTTGGACGACTTCTTCTTCGGCGCGCCGCCGGCCGACCGCCGTGCGCACATCGGCCAGTAACTTTTCGTTGTCCCAGGGCTTCTGGATGAAGTTGGTGGCGCCCTCCTTCATAGCGTTCACGGCGTTCTCCACCGTGCCATAGGCGGTGATCATGATGACCGGCAGTTCGGAGTCTAATTCGCGGATGTCGCGCAGCACCTCGATGCCATTGCGTTCCGGCAGGGCGAAGTCCAGCAGCACCAGGTCGTAAGGACGCTCGGCGAGGCGCGCCAGGCCTTCGCTGCCGTCGTTTGCCGTTTCCACCGCGTAGCCTTCCAGATCGAGCAACGTCTGCAGCGACTCACGGATAGCGGCCTCGTCATCAATGATGAGGATGGAACCCAGCGAGGAAAACTCTTCGCGGCTCGGAAGGGTGCGACTGACGGCTGTTTCAGGCATTGACAGCCTTCCTCACCAAGGGGAACTCCATGATGAAGGTGGTCCCCAACCCAGGCTGACTGTCCACGCGGATTTTCCCGGCGTGTTCCTGAATGATGCCGTAGGTCACCGACAGACCCAGTCCGGTGCCGCTGCTGTGGCCCGTCTTGGTCTGCGGCTTGTTCTTGGTAGTGAAGAACGGATCGTAGATGCGATGAATGTGTTCCTGCGCGATGCCAGTGCCGGTATCGGAGACCACCACCTGCACGTTGTGGCCATTGTTGGTGCTGATCATCAGCGTGCCGCCCGCCGGCATGGCGTCTTTGGCATTGAGGAACAAGTTCAGAAACACCTGCTGCAGCTTGCCGGTATTGCCATAAATCGGCGGCAACCCGCTTTGCAACTCCTGTTGCACTTTAATGCGCGCCGTCTTGAACTGGTGATCCAGCAAAGTGAGCGTGTCCTGGATTACGCGGTTCAAGTCGACGCTGGCAAATTCGGTGCTGGAGGTGCGCGAAAAGTTCAGCAGGCTGTTGACGATCTCCGACGCGCGGAAAGTCTGGCGCGTGATTTTGTCCAGCAGCGCCGACTGTTTCTCATCGCCGTGCACCTGCTTGGCCAGCATCTGCGCATAGCTGGAAATAACGGCGAGCGGAGTGTTCACCTCGTGGGCAACTCCTGCCGCGAGCAATCCCACCGAGGAGAGCTTCTCCGCCTGTGATAGCTGCGACTCCAGTTCGATGCGTTCGGTGATGTCGTCCACAATGACCAAGCGGCCGATGATGCTGAAGTCCTTCGAGACCAGTGGGGCGATGGCAATATTGGTTACCCGCGTGTCATCCGCGGTCGTGCTGAGGCGGAACTTATAAAGGTTGTGGATGCCCGGCGTCTGGCGCACACGGTAGTACTCTTCCAGGAACGCCGGAGGCAACACGGCAGGCAGCGAGCGGCCCAGCGCTTCGCGCCGCGGAAGCGCGAACATTACTTCCATCTGCGAGTTCCACGATTCGATGCGGTCTTCCAAATCTACGGCCAGCACACCCACGCTGATGGACTCGACAATGTTCTCGCTGAACTCCTTCAGTCTCTCGTACTGCCCGGCTTTCTGCTCCAGCGACTTGTACAGACGGGCATTCTGCACCGCGATACCGATGTAGCCCGCCAGCGTCTCCAGCAGTTGCACATCTTCACTGGAAAGGAAGTCGCCTTCATGTGTCTTGCCCAGGCCCAGCACCGCGATCATGCGGTTCATTACGGTGCAGGGAATGTAGTAGTTCAGATCGAGCCGACGAATGGCTTCCCGCGCGGGCGGCACCTCCCGCACGGCATGATGCGGGTTGTCGAAGAACAGATGGCCGGCCTGCCACTCGGGGCGCTCAATGTGAAGGAAGTCGAGATTGAGTCCCCCGGTGTTCGCAATGCCGTATGACTTTGCCAGTGAGAACTGGTCGGGGTCGTCGGGATTGGACAGGAAGATCGCCAATCGTTCCACCAGCAGGGTGCGCGATAGACGATCGACGATCGAAGTCAGCATCTTATCGAGATCGGTCTCCGAGTTCAGGTCGCGGCCGAACTCGATCAGTGTCTTCCGGTAGTCGTAGCGTTTGCGATAGAAGACCTTGTCAAGATAATCCTGCACCCAGTTCTTGAAAGGATTGAACAGCAGCGCGGTCACAGCGATGGCAAGGATCAGCCCGATCGGCCCGGCACTGGGGAAGTTCTGATGGAACAGCTCGGAGGCAACGCCCACCGCGGCGAAGTAAGCTGCCGTAATGGCGCCCGCCGCGATGGTATACGCCATGCCCCGCTTGAAGATGAGGTCAACGTCCATCAAGCGGTAGCGGAAGATGGCATAACCAAACGTCAGTGGCAGGAACACCAGCGACAGCACGGAAATCTTCATCGTCAGCGTGGGGATGCTTCCCGACAGGTAGGGTATGACGTAAAACGCCGTAAATGGAGCGACGGCAAGAATCGTTCCGCGCGTGACCCACTTCATCTGCTGGCGCAGGATGAACGACTGGGCATGGCGATAGCTGTACCACAGGATGAACGCAGCCAGTACGAAGTAGCCGGCCAGGTACGACATTGACACGCGGTCCAGCGTCCAGCGAAGTTGTTCGCTGGGCTGAAACAGCGCCACGGCGCTGATCTGCGCTGCCAACAGCAGCATGCCCGGCACATAGATCGCCGGAACCAGCCAGGGGCGCCGCGTCACCAACCGGTTGCGTTCCGGGAAGGTCAGCGAGAAGTGCAGAAACAGCGCCGGCTGCAGCAGCCAGGCGACAACGTTTGACCAATAGATGGCCCAGTCAAAGTCGTTCAGCTTGCCGGTGTAATGGAACGCATAGAAGATGAATGAGACCAGGCAGAAAATGTAGAAGTGCGCACTCTTCGGCGCGGTCCAGCGCCGCAGCAGGACGTAGAGGCCGATGCCCAAGTACACCAGCGCGATGAGCCGCAGACCGCCATACAGAGTCCGGTCCGACGGAGCCAGGATCACTGGAGCTTCCAGTGGCACTCCGTGGCGCACCAGCGAATAGTTCGCCTTCGACCACACTCCCACGCGGTAAAGCTGGCGTTCCAGGCCGCCAACATCGACAACTTTGTGACCGTCCACGGCGGTGAGTCGGTCGGCCTGCTTGATGCCCGCCTTCTGGCCGGGACCGTCAACGTCCACCCGCTCAGCGCGCAGAGTACCCGCATCTTCCACCCACCAAATACCGTCATAGGGGGCGACAAACTCTCTTTCCTTCTGGAAATTGATCCACGCAAAGACGACGGCTGCAACGCTTAGCAGCGCCAGGAAGATCGCGAAAAATCGCGTTTGTAGATCTTTAGCCATCGGAGCAGGAGGCCGATGAAGCTGGCGTACGGGTGCGCCTGCACTCACGTGCCCCTCCTCGGGTTGCAACTTAGATGCCACGCCGACAGCCATTTGAAACCAACTAACCCATTATGCATGAACAGCTTCCAAGATTATAAAACAGCAATTCTATGAAAACCTATTATTTTTGGGATTTCATTGTGAAATTCGGAATGCTGGCGCATTACTAAAGTGCAGGTTACTTTGGTGCCGAGTAACACGCTCTGAACTCAAGAGCTTCCGTCACTCATAGATTCCTGAATTTGGAGGTGGGAGTTCCAAACGTATCGGAATCACACCCAGGCTTATAGCCCTTCGAGGATGAGATGATGGGGTCTTGCGTTGACCCTCGAAACCTGGAATCCGGAAACTGCCGACTCGGACAGGTCACACATGAACCTCGGAACGACTACCGGCGCTGCCCTCAGCTTAGGTGCGGCCGCTGTTTGGGGCGGAGGCGACTTCGCCGGCGGCATCGCCACGAAGCGGGCCAATGTGTTTGGTGTCGTCGCCGTAGCGCACGCCTTTGGCCTGATTCTCATGCTGCTGTTGGCGTGGCTAACGGGCGAACCATTCCCGCCACGCTCGTCCCTGGAGTGGGGAGTAGTTGCGGGTGTCTCGGGCGCCTTTGGCATCGCCGCGCTGTACAAAGCGCTCGCCATCGGGCGCATGGGCGTCGTCGCGCCGGTCGCGTCAGTCATCGCAGCAATCCTGCCTGTGCTGGTCGGTATCCGCACTGAGGGCATGCCTGACCGCATTCAGTTGGCGGGATTCGCGCTGGCGCTGGTGAGTATCTGGCTGGTGGCACGGCCCGACGGCGAAATTGATTCGCATCGGGGACTCGGCCTTGCCGTCCTGGCGGGCGTCATGTTTGGGTTATTTTTGGTTGCGGGTAAGCAGGCAGGGCATCATGGAGTCTCCTGGCCGCTGGTGGCAGCGCGAACGGCTTCGACGCTCCTCATGTTGCTCATCGTGGCGTTCTCGCCGCGCGACACACGCTCGCTACGTGCAGCAGTCATCCCCATTCTGCTTTCCGGATTGCTCGATTCGGTTGCCAACGCGATGTTCATTGCCGCCACGCGTCACGGACGCCTGGACGTTGCCGCGGTGCTGTCGTCGCTTTATCCCGCGAGCACAGTCATTCTTGCGCGAGTATTGCTAAAGGAGCGTCTGTCCGCTTCGCAGAACGCGGGCATTGTCGGCGCGCTAGCATCGGTCGCGATTATTTCCGCGCGCTAGAAGGGAACTATAGGGTTAGGGCCGTGGCCATTTAAGTAAGTTGTTGTGTTCAGCGGACATCTCTGGGGTTCAACTTGCGGCGGTGTCCATTTACTCCGTGTCCATTTACGATGGCCGGAGTTGGCCACTGAACGGGCAAGCGGCACAGACGATTCTGGAGCGGAAACTTCCTGAACTACAAATCGCTGTCGCTCAGAAACCGTCCACAGTCGTTCGCTTCGAGCCAGTGATAGAGGTGGACCTGGTAGAGATACGAGGCGACAATTTCCGCGCCTAGTTCGTGGGTCTCGGTGCAGAGGAACGGCACGCCGAGGCCGGCCAGTGCGGCGATGAGCGATTGGGTAATGCGGTTGGGATCGGCTCCGGAGTGGGGGTAGCGAGACTTTACTTGGCTCAACGCTGCGTCGATCACGAGCAGACGATGGGGAACTTGGGCCATGAGGCGAAGACGATGAATAAACGTGCTACGCTCGGCCGTAAAGGAGTTGACCAGGTCGGAGAGGTCCTTGCGTTCCACCGCATGTTGAACCTCAACCGTTGGGCAACGGCGGAGGTATTCAGCGGCGCTTCTTCTGACGACAGCGTTTCCGCAGAGGTCAAGTACTCCCTGACGGCCGCGCGTACTCTTTCCTCCAATCTCGGTCTAGGCACGCTTCTGCTCCAGCGCTTCGAAGCGAGATCCCTTGCCTGAGAATGGCCGCACCGCAGCCACGGGCTGTGCTGAGGCTGCCTCCAAAATCCGCCGCACACCGCTCAGAGTTGCTTGAGCCTCAGCGATCCAGTTCTCGGATACATCCAGCTCGCCCTTCGCATGCTGCTGAAGAGCTTGGTCGAGCGCCAGTTGGGTGCGAACCTGCAGCTGCACGAGATTCTTGATGTGGCCCGCGTTGGCAGTATCGAGAACATAGTCCTCGCAATCCTTCACACAGTTCAGAAACTTGGGGCAAGGGGTCACTTGGAAATGGTGCACGCAGAGACCGAGCGGCGTGACATGAACCGCCTGGAGCTGACCTTCCAGGAAAACATCGCGAACGTCTTCGTTCAGGCTGAAATACATCTCGGCAATCTGCCCTTTGATTCTCCCGGCTTTCAACGCGGCCTTGAGAGTAGCGAGTCGTTCGTCCGGGGTCAGGTGCTTATAGGCTTGCAAATCGCCGCTGTGCTCACGTCCTTGCCAGCGGACGATAACATGATCGGGGACGCCAGCTTGGGCGGCCTTGGTGGTTACCCAGTGGCGAAACTGATGCGAATGCATCGAAAAGAAGCGACTGTGATCGTCCCCTATGTTGTACCGCTCGAACGCTGCCTTGGTTCTGTAGCTTCCAGACACCCTTCCACCAAGAAAATCATTGATGGCTTGTTCGCGCACGGGTTCCACCAACAGCGGGTTTGTACTACGCGTCGCGTGACCCGCATTGTGGAACTGGATGAATAGCGTTTCCGACAGCATTTGGCGCGTGCCGTCCCGACGGTCCACGACCCACAACGGGCCCCGAATCGAATGCAGGTACTTCATGACATCTTTTGCCTTGAAGATGACACCTCGCGAGCCTTTCACAGAATGCCTCGGCAGGAGAGTTCCGGGAAGGCACATTACGCTCCGGCGCTGGCACCCAAGAAACGCAGCCACTTGCTCTGGACTCAAAGCCGCATTCGCTCGTACACCCGGGAGAAGCACCGTTTCTCGTCGGGACTCGAGAATCCTTGCTCGCTTGCGAGCCCCGTGTGGTGAGGCGTCGCAGCTCGGCAGCTGCGGCTTTCGCCAGCTCCGCCTGTTTGGGCGTCATCCATCGAACCGCGAGTTGTTTCTGGCCTCCGATGGACTTCTCCTTGTGAAATCGTAGGCGGTAACGACACCGTTGGCCGCGCCCTTCGGTCACTTCGCAATCCAGCGGGAGAGTCAACACCTCGCCCACACGGAAGCCGGTTGCCAGCATGATCGCGAGCCCGCACACAATGAGCCGCTCATGCGGGTCGGTCACAAGTTTGTGGAATAGATCGCCAATGGCGTAAATGGCCTCGTCCGGCGGCATCTTGGCTTGGCGCAGCTCTTGACCCTCAATCGTGTAGCGCTCGAAGTCCTCCTGCCGCGGTGTCCTGAATGCGACGCTGATCGGCCGGACAAATGGGGCCATAAGGAGCAGCGGCCAGAGCGCGAAGCATATGCCGTAGCATAGTGCATCGCTTGTAAGTGGCTGACTTGCTCCAGTGTTGAAGCATCTGTTGCTCAGCTTCAAGAATGTCCTCTTCGGCGACATGGCCCCAGTTGAAATCAGCAGCGGTGGTGCCAAGCCTTCTTTCAATGGCCTTCCACAGCATGCGGGCGGCATCAACTCGGAGTGGCATGGTGCCGCAGGACGCACGTGACAGCAGCACAAATGCCTTCACCACGCGCGCGAATGCCGGCGGCAAAGAGTCCGTTGTCGAACCGGTACCTCGTGAAATACACACGCGCGTTGGCCGCCTTGTGTTGGGAGGAGCGTAGGTGGCGTATATCCCAGCTCGGATCATCAAAGCTGCCAATCGGAAATCGCTGGCGAAACAGGGCGCGACCTTCATCGATGTACTTAGCTTCGTTCGTGCCTATCTGGAGCGCGCCAGTTGGGGTCATTTACGCTCCTTCACGATCTGCGCTACAAGTTGCCGGGCCGCAGCGATCACCTCTTCCAGTTGCATGGGGATCCTGGGATCCGACGATTCCTTCAGTTGCTCCTTGACCTGTTCAAGCGCTTTGAGAACCTCTGCGTGAGGCCCGTCCCGAAACGCCGCGAAGAACTCGCAGGGATAGCAGGTCAGCGGCGGCGCCAGGCGGCACAGTCCATCGTTCCGCACGTCGCGGCCACACATCCCAATGCCGCCGATATCAACCGGCAGAACGGGCAAGTGAAACGACGTTGAAAGGTACGATTTTCGGCGGCACTCCAGGAAAAGCCGGCTTCGTATGCGAGTCGATGATCGTGCCGCGGAATCTGCGAGCGATAGGCTCGAAGACGTGGTCGAACTCCTTACCGAGCTGATCGATCACGTAGGACGATGCTTCGACATAAACCCTGACGTTCTGGAGATCGCTGTGGTCAAGCAACTCAGCGATCCTTGCGGGTGAGGCTCCGTCTTTCGCGGCTTCGGTTCCCAGCGTGTAACGGAAGCGGCGGGGTGCGAGAACGAGACTGCGCCCGGTTCGGAGAGAGATGAGGTTCGAATGCTCCGCAAATCGCCTCATCGCCTTGCTGATGTCGTGCTCTGGGTATGTCTGACACAACCAGTGAAAAAGCGGGCTGCCTTGGTCCTCACCCCGGAGTCCTTCCAAGAGACTCCCAAGTTCATTGCTCACGGGACGGAGCTTCACTTCCCGGAACTCCTTGCGCTTCTTTACCCGGGGTACTGCGATCTGATATCGGATCTTCGTCATAGAACGCCCGCTCTCGACGGTCTTGACCTCGAATTTAGCGAGGTCGCGGTTCTTGAGACGAACGCAGGAGTTGGGGTTGATACCAAGCTCAAGATGTATCATCACGACGGCGCGATCTTCTGGTGTGCCGAGTGCAGCTTGTAGCGCCTCGATGACTGCGCGTTGCTCTGACTCGTCCAGCGGTCCCTTGATGGGGTCCATGAACCGAACTGCTGCTCCTTTGATGTTGCCCCGAGCACGCACTGCACGCAGACTGAGCGCGAGTTGTTTGTCGAAGTCGGGACCACCGTGGACAAACGCTCCCCAGGAATAGAAATCCCGCAATCGAGCGAAGTCGTTTCCTTGTTCGCCGGTGTTGAGACCGTGCTCCAGGAATGCGCGAAAGAGCTTGCCATCCGCCATCGCCCACCGAAATGGTTCCGCGGTTGATACCAGGCTGCTCTGGTCACGCAGCCAGCGGAAGAAACGACGCAGCATCGAAAAATCGTTGCGGATGGTGTGCCCTTTAGAAAAGCCGAGCTTTCGTGCCAGGTACCGTTGGTGAAGTCGGACGGTAGTAGGTGGCAGCTTAATCGGCAGAGCGTCGCGTTCGAGTGCAGGCCAATCGATCTTCACGGCCTTGCCACCGTCACTGGAGACGCGAAATCGCCAAGCTAGTTCAGTCGTGTCCACCAGTTACCGATCTTTGGTTATGACCGCCGCTGGGAGCGGCGGAAGCTGAGCAGCGAGGACCGAACTCGAGCTTGAGCTAACCATCAGTTGTTGTCCTGCAGGCGGTATAGCCGATCATTACGGGCCTCTAGGAACGCGGTTGCCCGCTTCGCGAGGGCGTTCTTGATGTAATGCATCGGAGTTGTCGAGTCGTGGCACTCATTCCGTCACACTTGGGCCGAGTCTTTGGCAGACGCTTTGCTCGGAAAGTTTCCGGAAGAACAAGCACTAGCCTTCATAAGGGAGTTGGGCGGGTTGGAGAAGTAACATCTCGAGGAACTCGATATGCCACGCGATGATCTTCACGATCTCATCGGCGGCTGCAATCGAAAGAGGCGCCCCCTTTCGCGGAAGTGAAGAGGTACGGCGTTCGGCCACTTGGGCGGCCGAAGGGTGGCGGCGACGCCAAGTACGCACGAAGGCCAGCCCGGACCTCGCCTGAAATCGGCAGTACACGTTCAACCGTTTTAACCCTGGGCTTGTGGCGGCGCGCATCGGCACGGTCGTGAGGACGACGCCGCACCTTCAGACCGGGATCGGTGGACCTGGGCACGTCGTCAAGGCGAAGCTTTAGCAGTTCACCCCGGCGAAGGCCACACTGGTACGCGATGGTGAACATCAGCCAGTTTCTTAAGCGGCCAGCAGGTCGGAAGGGATTTTGTTTGCCGAACGTGAGAGGAAGCACCAACCGGCCATCTTCGTCGCGAGCAGGACCGATCAATAGCTTGATCCGGTCGATGTTCTCGTCCGAGAGCACGGGAATGCGTTCGCCTGCACCTGAATAGCGCACGATGGGGCGAAAAACCTCGACGAGCAGCCTGCGTTCTTCTGCGATCTGCTGCGCTGGCTTGGTCCAAGAGCTCCCTTGGTTCGCCGGATCCGCCGCCCGCGCCAGGAAAGAGCGAATCGCTGATACTTGACCGGCAACTGTCGGGAGTGTGTTAAGGCCGCTTGTGGAAGCGGCCCAGCTTCCCTTGAGCCGCAGAAACGCGGCGAGCGATTCGAGTTCACGACAGGCCGGCACTTCGGATCGCTCAAGCAACTCGTCGAGATCGCGGCGGAGCGTAACTGCAGCCCACTCGTACAGCAGAGCGATTGCTCGCAAATCGTGTGCCAGCGTTGAGTCCATGCATTCGAATCGCCGGCGTCGCACCGCCCATCGTGTGGCAACCCGAACCGGGAGCCAGTCTGATGCGTGTACCAAGGTCGGAAGAGTTTCGCCGGTTTCGAGAGTTATCGGCAAAACCCGAAACCCTTTGCGGAGTTTCGTCGCCAGCTTCAGCGGAAGCGAAGTCGCTCGTTCCATGTTGCTGCTGGAGACGCAAGGACGGACTGATACGAAAGCAGGTTTTAGGAGGAAAAATCGAAATCTCTGTTTACGAAATGGATGCCGGAGGAGGGGGCTAGCTGCCCCCCTCCTCCAGACCTCCGCCCCCGCTGGGTACTTCTAAGCAGGATAAATGGACACGAACAAATAGACCCTACTTTAAAACGGGATATCTTCGTCCGTGATCTCCGCCCCTGCCGGAGCGTGTGAAGGTTCGGGCTCGGGCGTCCGCTGGTCGAAGCCGCTGGACTTCCCCGCTCCTGAGCGTCCGCCGCTGTAGCCGCCGCCTTCGCCGCCGGCATCGCGTCCGCCCAACAACACCAGGTCGTTGATGATGATCTCGGTCTTGTACTTCTTTTGTCCGGTTTCTTTGTCGTCCCAGGAATCACTGTGCAAACGGCCCTCGATGTATACCTTGCCACCCTTTTTCAGGTATTCGGCAGCGATCTCGGCGGTGCGCTGAAACGCGACCAGGTTGTGCCACTCGGTGCGGTCCTGCCAGTTGCCATCTTTGTCTTTGACACGATCCGACGTGGCCAGCGAGAAGCGCGCCACCGCCATTCCACTTTGCGTGTATTTGACTTCGGGATCCTTGCCGAGATTACCGATCAAAATGACTTTGTTGACGCTCTTAGCCATAGGTGCCTCTTTCCTGCCTGCCACGACGTGGGATGAAAGCTCAATATAGCAGAAGGTCTCCAGCCGCAGCCAACGGCCTAAAGTTTGTACAGCATAAGGTAGATGATCACACCCGTGACCGATACGTACATCCAGATGCCGAAGGTGTACGGGGCGATGGCCTTGTGGCGGGCGATGCGGCCCTTAAGCGCGCGCGCCAGCGTGACCAGGACAAACGGCACCACCACAAAGGCGAGAATCGTGTGCGAAATGAGGATGGTGAAGTATATCGGCCGCGAGAGTCCCTCGCCACGAAAGCGCGTGACGCCGGCCCGCAGAACGAGGTGGTAATAGAGATACGAAGTCAGGAACAGACACGAGGTGACGAAGGCAGAAAGCATCATCCGCTTGTGGGCTTGTATGCGGTGGCTCTTGATGAAGTACAGTCCCGCGCCGATCAAAACAGCGCTGGTGCCGTTGAGAACGGCATTCAGCGCCGGAAAGAACAGAGGATTCACTTGCATCAGGCTGCGGGCTTGGTCGTGCGGCGTTTGGCGACCAGGAATGAGAGCGCGAACATCACCAGCGTAAACAGAGCGAGCACCGCGAAGTTGGCGGTCAGCGAAAAGCCGGTGGAAGTCGATCCCGGAAACAGCAGCGAGCGCAAAGCCTCGGTCCCGTAAGTCAGCGGGTTGATCAGCATGACCGCGCGCAGCCACATGGACGCGCCCGCGAGCGGAAACAGCGATCCCGAAAGCAGCCACAACGGAATCAGAAACAGGTTGATGATGGCGTGGAAGGCCTGCGTGGAATCCATGGGCCAGGCGATGATGAAGCCCAGGGCGGTCAGCGAAAACGCCATCAGAAATACCACCAGCACGGTCAGCCCGAAGCTGGCGAAGGTGAAGTGGACGCCCAGCGCCGGAGCGAAGACCAGGAAGATGAGACCTTGCAGCGTGGCCAGCGTCGCTCCGCCGAGCACCTTGCCCAGCACGATGACCGAACGGCTCACCGGCGCGACCAGTACTGACAGCAGGAAGCCCTCTTTGCGGTCTTCAATCACCGACATCATAGTGAAGATCGCGGTGAACAGTACGATCATCGTCAAGGCGCCGGGAAAGAAGTAGTCGAGATAGTGCTGTCCGCCTGCCCCGCCGGAACGAAAAGAGCTTCCAAAACCCGAGCCAATCACGATCCAGAACAGCAGCGGCGAGGCAATGACGCCAACCACGCGCGCGCGCTGCCGGTAGAAGCGCACAATCTCACGCCACCATAATGAGAAGGCAGGCAGGAATATGCCTGCGTTTGTGGGGGCGACGGGAAGAGCTTGGGTATGAGTAGACATTGGTCAGTTGTCAGTCACTAACCACAGAGACACAGAGATTTACGGAACGAAAATCAACCGTGGATTTCCACGGATAAACGCGGATTGGTTCAAGTCTGCGATGCACGGTTCGTTTTGCTGACTCGTAATGGCTCGCTCGCATTTCTTGGAATCTCATGCTTCCACAATTCAAGAACTCTGTGCCTCTGTGCCTCTGTGTCTCTGTGGTAAATCACTCAGCCTCGGCATTCTCTTCCGTCCAGAAGCGGTGCCCAGTCCGGCGAATGAAGACATCCTCCAAACTCGGTTTGTGCACAGAAACGCCCTGAATCTCACCGGGAAATGCCTCAACCACATCGGTCACGAAACGATGTCCGCTCTCAATCTCCAGCCGCACATGACCATCCATCACCGTTGGCTTTAATCCGAAGCGCTGTTCGATGCGCTGCGTCAGCGAGTCAGGCTGCTCTGTTTCCAACAATATGACATCGCCGCCGATTTCGCTTTTGAGTTCCGTCGGCGTGCCCAAGGCGACGACGCTCCCGTTCGCGTAAATCGCCAGACGGTCGCAGCGCTCGGCCTCCTCCATCAAGTGCGTGGTGATGAGCACAGTCACGCGTTCTTCGTCGCGCAGCATCTGAAGATACTGCCAAAGGTCGCGGCGCGCGCCGGGATCAAGTCCCGTGGTCGGTTCGTCGAGTAACAACACAGAAGGATGGTGCAGTAGTCCCTTGGCCAGTTCGAGCCGCCGCTGCATGCCGCCGGAGAATGTCTCGGCTTTCTCTTTGGCGCGATCGGCGAGACCGACGCGGCTGAGCATTTCGCCGACGCGCTTCTTGAGCCCGGCGCCGCGCAGGCCATAGATGTGACCAACCAGCATCAGGTTTTCTTCCGCCGACAGCTTGATGTCGATACTCTGTGCCTGGAAGACCACGCCGATGTTGCGCCGCACCAGAGCGGGCTCGCGCGCGATGTCGTGGCCCATGATGAGCGCGCGCCCGCCCGAGGGCAGCATCAAGGTAGAAAGAATGCGGAAGGTCGTTGTCTTGCCGCTGCCGTTGGGGCCGAGTAGTCCAAAGATCTCGGCGGGCCGCACGTCCAAAGAGACACCAGCGAGCGCTACGCGATCTCCATACTGATGTCGCAAATCTTGTAATTGAATGACAGGCGCCGGAACCGCCGCGGCAGGTTTGTACGCTACGGAACTGTTTGCCGTATCAGAAACTGACGTCTGGGAGGCCACACTCAAGTTTACTACGCCGCGCGATTGAGCATCATCAACGCGAACAGTAGGGGAAGGTAGATGACTGAGGCTTGCAGAACGTGGCGCGCGCGCGCCTTCGAGGCCAACGCGCTGGGCACAAGCTTCATAGTCCACATACGCAAGCTGAACCAGAACATGCCGGCACCGAGCAGCAGCGCCCCGCCGAAGTACATCCAGCCCGACATGTGCATCAGCGTGGGCGCGAGTGACACCGGAACCAACGCCAGCGCATACATCACAATGGCCAACGCCGTAGAGCGACCGTCGCTTTCCACTACCGGCAACATGCGGATGCGCGCGTTTTCATAGTCCTCGCGATAGAGCCATGCAATGGAATGGAAGTGCGGGAACTGCCAGAAGAACAGAATGGCGAACAGCACCAGCGTCTCCGCGTCGAGGCGGCCGCGAATTGCCGTCCAGCCCAGCACCGGAGGCATGGCTCCGGGGAATGCGCCGAGGAACGTGCAGATAGGGTGCACGCGCTTCATCGGGGTGTAAATCAGGAGATAGGTAAAGGACGTGAGCGCTGCCAGCGCAGCCGTCAGCCAGTTGGTCGTGAGTCCGAGGTACAGCACGCCGCCGATGGTCATCCCGAAGGCGACGATGGATGCGTGCAGCAGGCTC
>Ga0074045_10001688_pt1 | contig 21039 bp, 18 predicted proteins | sample BogForMeECP23OM2_FD_94442 | JGI IMG/M metagenome (GOLD analysis project Ga0074045, IMG submission 94442) | Bog forest soil microbial communities from Calvert Island, British Columbia, Canada - Bog Forest MetaG ECP23OM2 | ecosystem: Environmental > Terrestrial > Soil > Wetlands ...
CCACAGTGTCGCCATTCCCGAAGAACACTGGAAAGCCGGATGATCTGAAAGGGTCAAGTCCGGTTTGGAGGGGGGTCGATGGAAAAGTGTCCTAACGGACAACTCGCCAGCGGCCTACCCTACAAGTCAAGGCAAGCATAACGGCAAAACCACTATATATGGTATTGCTTAAATATTAACAACCTATATATCCTGTTGATAACTTTATCTTCGTCATTTATTCGTTGATATAGTTTTGGTTTAAGGCGTGTAAATAGCTGCTTTAGCATATTTTCACTACCAAGTTGCATGGCCCCTGTTTTCAACAAGTTTGTGAGACCATTATCCACAACATGTTGAGGAATGACGTCCTGATTTCCACTAGATATGGGGTCGTCTCGTTGAATTCTGCGTAACGCGTGATAAAACGAGGCCACGGTAATGTGGAGGGTTGGGGATGGCCGACGGAGTCGAGAATCACAGTGCGCTCAGAGGTGAAGTGCGACGCGGTGTACCGCTCCAGCGCTTCTTCACCCGTCCGGGCGTCGACCCGCTATCGATGGTGGATTGGGAACTGCGCTCCGCCCTGATCTCCGGCGAGGACGGCCACGTCGTTTTCGAGCAGCGTGACGTCGAAGTGCCCCGGATGTGGTCGCAGACCGCGACCAACGTCGTCGTCTCGAAGTATTTCCGTGGACCGCTCAACGACCCCCGGCGCGAAACCAGTGTCCGCCAGTTGATCGGCCGGGTCGTCGATACCGTGACGAGTTGGGGCAAGCATCAGCAATATTTTGTCGCCGACGCCGAGGCCGAGACCTTCAAGGCCGAGCTGACCTGGCTGCTGGTCAACCAGATGGCCTCCTTCAACAGCCCGGTCTACTTCAACGTCGGGATCGAGGCGAAGCCCCAGTGCTCCGCGTGCTTCATCCTCAAGGTCGAGGACAGCATGGAATCGATTCTGGGCTGGTACCGCAATGAAGGGATGATCTTCAAGGGCGGGTCGGGCGCGGGCGTGAATCTTTCGGCGCTGCGCTCCTGCCGTGAGCGGCTCTCCTCCGGCGGCACCGCGTCGGGTCCGCTCTCCTTCATGAAGGCCGCCGACGCCTCCGCCGGCGTGATCAAGTCGGGCGGCAAGACCCGCCGCGCGGCCAAGATGGTCGTGCTCAACGTCGACCATCCGGATATCACCAAATTCATCACCTGCAAGCAGGACGAGGAAAAGAAGGCCTGGGCGCTGATCGACGCCGGCTACGACGCCTCGCTCGACGGCGACGCCTACGGCTCGGTCTTCTTTCAGAACGCCAACAATTCGGTGCGCGTGACCGACGATTTCATGCGCGCGGTGATCAACGACGGCGAATGGCAGACCCATTTCGTCAAGGGCGGCGAGGTCGCCGAGATCTACCGCGCGCGTGACCTGCTCCGCATGATGGCCGAGGCGGCGTGGGCCTGCGGCGACCCCGGGATGCAGTTCGACACGACGATCAACGGTTGGCACACCTGTCCGAACACCGGCCGGATCAATGCGTCGAACCCGTGCAGCGAGTACATGCATCTGGACAACTCGGCCTGCAATCTGGCGTCGTTGAACGTGCTCAAGTTTGTCGACGAGCGCGGCGACTTCGACGTCAAGGCGTTCCGCCACGCGGTCGACGTGTTGATCACGGCCCAGGATATCGTCGTCGACAATTCGTCGTATCCGACCCCGGAGATCGCCAACAACGCCCATCTGTTCCGCGAGCTCGGCCTGGGCTACGCGAATCTCGGCGCCACGCTGATGGCGCTCGGGATGCCCTACGATTCCGATCAGGGGCGCAGCTATGCGGCCGCGATCACCGCCCTGATGACCGGTGAAGCCTATCTGCAGTCGGCGCGAATCGCCGCCGCGCTCGGCCCGTTCGAAGGTTACGCGGTGAATCGCGAACCGATGCTCAAAGTGATCGAGCGCCATCGCAGCGCGGCACGCGAGCAACTCAAACCGGAATTCGTCCCGCTCGAGATGTTGCACGCGGCCCGCGAGGTGTGGGACGAAGCGGCGCGGCTCGGGCAGAGCGCGGGCTATCGCAATTCGCAAGCGACGGTGATCGCGCCGACCGGCACGATCGCTTTCATGATGGACTGCGACACCACCGGGATCGAGCCCGATATCGCGCTGGTCAAGTACAAGAAGCTGGTTGGCGGAGGAATGCTCAAGATCGTCAACCAGACCGCGCCGCGCGCGCTCAAGCGCCTCGGCTACGATTCACGCGAGATCCAGGAGATCGTCGAATATCTCGACGAGCACGAGACGATCGAGGGCGCGCCCCATCTGGCCGACGCGCATCTGGCGGTCTTCGATTGCGCCTTCAAGCCGCGCGCCGGTTCCCGCACGATTCACTACCAGGGCCATCTCAAGATGATGGGCGCGGTGCAGCCGTTCATCTCGGGCGCCATCTCGAAGACGATCAATATGCCCGCCGAAGTGACGGCCGACGAGGTCGCCGAATCCTATATCACCGCATGGAAGCTCGGGCTGAAGGCGGTCGCGATCTATCGCGACGGGTCGAAACGCACGCAGCCGCTCAATACCGGCAAAAGCGCTTCACGCGCGGCCGAGGATAGCGCGCAGGCGGCGGTGGCTACTGCCCTCGCGGCCTCGCCCCTCGGCGAGCCCCGTCGCCGCAAACTGGCCGACGAGCGCCGATCGATTACCCACAAGTTCGATATCGCCGGCCACGAAGGCTATATCACGGTCGGCATGTACGAGGACGGCACCCCCGGCGAAATCTTCGTCTCGATGTCGAAGCAGGGCTCGACCATCTCGGGCCTGATGGATACGTTCGCGACCGCGATCTCCTACGCGCTGCAATACGGCGTGCCGCTGCAGTTCCTGGTCGACAAATTCGCGCACATGCGCTTCGAGCCCTCGGGCTTTACCAAGAACCCGCAAATTCCCTATGCGAAATCGATCGTCGATTACCTGTTCCGCTGGCTCGCGTCGAAATTCCTCGACGAGCAGGCGCGCAACGAAGTCGGCGTGATCAGTCCCGCGCTCGCCGGTCAGCCGGAGAGCAGGAACGAGAACGTCCCTAAGCTCGCGCTGGTGCCGCCGCGCGCCAGTGCCGAACTGACTGATGGTGGAAAGGACAGCTCGATGCGTCAGGCGTTTATCAATCAGGCCGACGCGCCGCCCTGTCCGGATTGCGGATGCATCATGGTGCGCAATGGCACTTGCTACAAGTGCATGAATTGTGGCGCGACCAGTGGATGTTCGTGAGGAGGGGCGCTGGCGCAGTCGCGTTGCGCGACGGTGCGCGCAAGCGAATCTGCGAGCTGCGTTAAGGGGGATGAGGATGAGGATCGAACCGAACGAGGAGTCACGGCGCCAGCTTTACGAATCGCGCGACTTTATCCAGCTTGCGCGTCTTGGTCATGAGCTGAGCGACGCGGGGGTTGAAGTCGAACCGGATTTCATCGCGGCGCCAGGCGAAGTGGAACGGAGCCGAGCAGGCGAGTCGGCGAGTTGCGTGGAGAAAGAAGTAGAAGCGCGCTTTTGCTGCCGGTTCTGCGGCGACGAGGTCCGCTTTCGTGATCTGGCGTGGGGTCTGGCGCCGCAGCCGCTCTGGGTGGTCGCGGAGATATCCGGGGGCGATCCCAACGAGGATTGCCGGGCGCGTCGCGCACGCCGGCTGGAACATAGACGGGTAATCCAGACGAAATTGCTCGCGCGCTGGAAGCGGCTCCGCTGGACGGCCACGAGCCGGGAGCACTTCAACTGATCGAAACGGAGGGCTTATGGCTGCTTCGTATGTTCGGTTCACCGAAGCCCGCCAAAAGCTGGTGAGCTGTCCGGATTTCGCCCGCCTGCGGGAGGCGCGTCATGAGCTTGCGGACGGCGTCGTGTTGACCTCGGTCAGCGACGTGCCCTTTGAGATGAGTTTCAAGTGTACGCAATGTGCTGAAGTGTTCTGGTTCGAGAATCTGTCGTGGCGCGAGGGCGGGTTCACCGATTGGCGGCTTAATACACTTAATACACAGGATCACGAGTGCGTTCCGCCGGCGACAATGTGGATCGGGCCTGACTACGCACTACGGATGCATCCGTAACAGAGATAATACCAGGGCCTCGGAAAGACTCAGGCTGACGGACGGTGTGGTGGTTTAAGGGGTGGCGGGCGGCGAGGTGGATGCCCAGTTTGCGGTGGAGGAGACGCGAGCGGCGAGCGGTGCGGTTTAGGGATGCTGATGGGGCATCGAGGGAAGTCTTTCCGGGGCCACCCCTTTAATCGAACAGCGGGTGGATGAATCGCCCGCAGAGTGTGGCGGTTGCGGGGCGGATGGGGGACAGCAGGGGGCCGGGAGAAATCCCGGCCCTCTAAAGCATTCAATATGGTATTCGGGCAGAGAATCGACGGTGAAAGGGAAACGTGGAAACATCATAAAATTGCGGAGGTGAAGTCCATTCAATATCGAACAAATTACCAACAACATTGAAGCCGTTGTCACTCATAACTCGAAGCTCTTCGAAATACCCGATGTAATTGGTTTCGAAGACTACAAGACATACGCAAAAGCTATCGCGACCGATTTGGCGCAGACCTTATCTGCTCAAACTTACACGCCTGACCCACTGACGCCATTCCCCTATCCGAAGTACCATCCGAAATCTTTTGATAGATTCCGGAGGATGGCAATTGTCAGTCTTATCGACCTCACGGTGTTGCGTATTTACGGCGGTGAAATAGCAAGAGTCACGGATCGTCACATATCAGATCGCGTCTGTTCCTATCGACTCCAGCCTCCGCCGAATCCCATTGCGGCATGGGCCTTTCGACCTCGCAAGGAGGCTTGGAAGGCTTTCATCGACGGAGGCATGAGTATACTCGACCGTGGCGTTCGGCCGTTCATGTGTAGAACGGATATTACCGAGTACTACGCTTCGGTTTCCGTCGAACTTTTGGGAGAGTTGCTACTCGAACGTCGTTGCAAGGTTACTGCCATCGATCGATTCATGCGAATATTGAAATTCTGGCAGACGACGTGTGGCCTAGCTGGCTTGCCCATTGGTCCTGAAGCGTCGGCAGTAGTTGGCAACTTCTTTCTCGACCCGGTAGATCGAACGATTATTGCCGCGGGTGTTGAACACAGGCGCTATGGCGATGACATTCTGATCTTGTGCGAAGAAAAAGCCCTAAGCGAAGCGGTGGTTGCGCTACTTGATGATCGTCTATCCTCTCTGCAGCTCACTAGATCCGAAGAAAAAACGAAGCCATTCGATGATCCTGAAGAAGCCAAAGAGAACTTGCGAGACGCGAAGTTCGACTACTGGGAGAGCGTGAGTCATTTTCCCAAACTGGCGGCGAAAGCCGTCGAGCGAGCATTTGATCAGGAGCTTTTAGATTCGGATCAGATAAACCCATCACGATTTCGATGGATCATCAGATACTTAAAGAACAAAGGAAATACCTCTCGCTGTTATGATCTTGTCCGTCGGCCGCACCTGATGAACGTCGATCCAAAGGAATCGTGTGCTTACTTGAAGCTCGTGAGATCGGACAACCGTGTTAGTGAGGAATGCATGAAACTTGTTTCGCGGCCGACACAGCCTCACTTTGAAGCGCTCACCTTTCACACGCTACTCGCAATGTCCCGGGTGCGTACCAGTAGAGCAGCGGCAAAGCAGTTCGAGAGTATTGCCATTGACAAAACGCGGCCTTGGCCGACTCGGGCCGCAGCGTGGTGCGCAGTAGCAAAGAGCGATGGCACTAAGCCTTCGTTCCTGATGGAGGCCGCTCGCGAGGAGAAGGAACCGAATATTCGGAGAGCGATTGTCACTACACTGCGACGGTTCGCAAGCGACCGACGCTGCAACAGCTTTCTTAGGCATTCATCCGAAATGTCTCAGATGTCGCGATACACACTGGAGTGGGTGAAAAAAGCAGCTTAGAGTAAAGGTTTAAGCTGGCGGTATGCGAGCGAGTCCTGACGGACTACTGCTGGGACTGGAGCTTGAGCGGGCGTCGGCCAAGGCGGAATCGGTGGTGCGCGCGATGTCGAAACCGGTCCGGCCGGGTCATGGCAATCACGTAGAGTGAATGGAAGTGTTTCGAAGTTGCGGGAAAACAGTCTAGATCAGGATATTCCCAAATTAACGGCAGAATTGCAGGCCGCCTAAAGCAACCAACAAGCGATTAGCGGGCAAGAAGGTATAAAGACTATGGCAACTCCCTCTGCGACAGAGAAAACCCTTTACGCGCGACTCGGAGGCTATGATGCGATCGCCGCTCTGGTCGACGAGTTCCTCGGAACTCTCGCATCCGATCCCCGGATGGCGCGTTTCTCGGCCGGAATGAATCTCGAAAGGCGCAAGCGCAACCGTCAGCTCACGCTTGACTATCTCTGTGCGGCAACAGGTGGCCCGACACTTTATCTAGGCCAGGATATGAAGACCGCGCATGCGGGTCTCGGAATCAGCGCGAACGACTGGAATCTCGCGCTGGATCATGTTCGGCGTGCGCTAGCGAAGTTCAACGTGCCCGACAAAGAGGGTAAGGAGCTGCTTGCCGTGATCTCCGGCCTCTCTGACCAAATAGTCGAAGGCTAGCTGTGGCTACTGCTGGGACTGAAGCTTAAGCGGGCCGTCGGCAGAATCGGCGTCGGTCGTGCGCGCGATATTGAGATCCACCCTCATCCACGACTTCTCGCCCTGGCTGCTGTAGGAGCCCCGGATCGGCGGCACGTCGCCGTAGTCCCGTCCGATCGCCATGCCCAGATGGCGTTCGTCGGTGCGGCATCGATGGGTCGGGTCGAAACCGGTCCAGCCGGGTCCGGGCAGCCATGCTTCCAGCCACGCGTGACTCGCCTGCTCGCCGATTCCGCCGTCCGCGTGCAAGGGCGGCGCGAGGTAGCCCGAGACGTAGCGCGCCGGCACGCCCGCCAGCCGCAACAAGCCAATCGTCAGGTGCGCAAAATCCTGGCAAACCCCGCCGCCGGATTTGAGAATATCGTTCACACTCGAATGCACGTGGGTGCGGGTGGTTTCGTACTCGAACTGGTCGCGCACATAATTCACCACGCGCGCGACGTATTCAGCCACGTCCTCGGTGCCCTTGGGCCGCGCCCCCATCCAGAAGAATTTGCGCAGGCGCTCGCTGAACGGCACGAACCGGCTCGAGCTGAGAAATTCATAGAATCCATTGGCGCGCGCTTGATCATCCGAGAGGAAGCGCGAAAACGGCACCTCCGGATAGTCGGGCGGATCAGGCATCACGATTGAGACCGTGGATTCCGCGATAATGCTGAGCGCGGCGTGCGGCGCGGTGACCGAGATCGAATGCGCACGGTTACCGAAGAAATCGTCGTAGGCGAAAACCGCGGCCGGCGGCTCGGTCCTGAGCTCGAACTCGAGGCAGGTCTGAAGCGCGCTGTCCCACGGGCGCAGGCGGACTTCGTTGTGCGAGTCGTAGGCCGGGCTCTCGTAGACGTATTGCGTGTTATGGCTGATGCGAAAACGCATATCGAAAATTAATTCTAGTATTCTTTTTGCTTTAACGCAGCTGGGAAAATCCGGGATTCGGCCGCCGTGGGCTCCAGCCAACTTAAGAATTTTGACGCAGTTCGCAGACTCCGCTTTCCTGAACGCAGCTTCGGGGGGCGGCCGAGTCTGCGAGGCGCGGCCAGAGAAAAGACTCTTGTCCTTGGCCGCGCCTCGCAGACTCGGCCGCCCCCTATGCTCGTTCCGCTTCGCTCCACTGGTGTCTCGCTCCGGCCGCGGACGGCCTCCACTAGTCTACAGGCATGTACGCCCTCGCGATGCGCGTGGCAAGAGCCGCGCACTCGTCTTGAAAGGCCAACAGGAATTCGTGCAGACCGGTGCGCATCACGGACTCGGCGGAACTGCCGGCGAGCATCTCCACGAGCTTTTCCTGACCCAGCGCGGGACCGTCCGCCGGATGACGCGCGGCGATACGCTCCAGGGCGCCGGCGATACGGTCGGCGCAAAAACGTGCCGAGCGCGGCACCTCGCCGTTGAACAGCAGAACGTCGACGACGCGCTCAGCGCGCATCGCATTACCGTAAATTTGCCAGAAGACTTCGAGCGACGAGGCGCTGCGCAACAGCGCCGCCCACTGGCGGATATCTGCGGCGCCGCCGACATCTTCGATCCGCGGCAGCAGATAGTGGTACTTGACGTCGAGCAGGCGCGAGACGTTATCCGCACACTCAAGCATCGTACCGACTCTGACAAAATCATAGGCGTTATTACGGGCCATCGTGTTGTGCACAACCCCGCTGATCGTATAAAAGCGCTCGCGCAAAGCCGCGAAAAAGGCCGGGATACTGCCCAGCGCCAGCGCGTCAGCCGGCCAGTCGATCGCGTCCAGATATAACCGATTGACTTCCAGCCAAAGCTCGGTCGGAATCTGATGGCGCATCGCCCGCAAGTTGGTGCGCGCCCTCTCAATACAGCTCCGGATCGACGAAGTGTTGTCGCGGTCGAGCGTAAAGAAATTCACCACCGACCGTTCGTCGGCGACGCTGTGATGGGCACCGAAGCTCTCGGCCTCGCCGGTAATCTTGAGCAGCGGATCCCACGGATCGGCGGCGCGTGGCGGAACCTCAAGCAGCAGATTGTAGTTCACATCCACCAGCCGCGCCCGCCATTGCGCGCGTTCGAGATAGCGCGCCGCCCAGAAAAGATGGTCGGCTATACTTCGGAGCATCCGTCTTCCAACACCCAGGTATCCTTGCTGCCGCCGCCCTGCGACGAGTTGACGATCAGCGAGCCCTCGCGCAACGCCACCCGGGTCAGGCCGCCGGCCAGGACGCGCGGCCGCGCTCCCATCAACACGAATGGCCGCAAATCGACGTGCCGGGGTTGGAGCCATGGCGGTTCACCCTCGACGCCCGGGCAGAGCGTCGGATGCACCGAGAGCTGGACGACCGGCTGGGCGATATAGGCACCAGGGTCGCGCATGATGCGCGCGCGGACCTGGCCCAGTTCGGCGTCGGAGGCTTTGGGTCCGATCACCACGCCGTAGCCGCCCGAGGCGCCGGTCGGTTTGATCACGTAACGGCCGAGGTCGCGGAGTACCGTTTCGCGCGCATCCGGATCGCGCAGCAGATAGGTCTCGACGATTGGTAAGAGGGGCGCCTCGCCCAGGTAGTAGCGGATCATCGCGGGGGTGTAAGCGAACACCGCCTTGTCGTCCGCGACGCCCGTGCCGATCGCATTGGCAACCGCGACGTTACCCGCGCGAATCGCCGCGGTCAGTCCGGCCACGCCCAGCAGGGAATCCGGCCGAAACGTTACGGGATCAAGATAATCGTCGTCAACGCGGCGATAGAGCACGTCGACCTGTTTCAGGCCGTAAACGTTGCGCATGAAGAGCTTGTGATCGATACAGACCAGGTCCCGCCCCTCGACCAGCTCGACGCCCATCTGCTGCGAAAGAAATACGTGCTCGAAAAAGGCCGAGTTATATTGCCCCGGCGTTAACACCGCGACCACCGGTTCGGCGATGTCGCGCGGCGCCAGGTCCTTCAGACAAGCCAGCAAATCCGCGGGATATTGCTCGACGCTGCGCACCCGCAGCGCGTGCAGCAGCTCGGGAAACAGCCGGCGCATGATTACACGATTTTGCAGGACGTACGAGACTCCCGACGGCGTTCGCACATTATCTTCGAGCACGAAGAAGCGGCCGTCGGCGCCGCGCACGAGGTCGATTCCCGCCACCGTGACGAACAGATCGTTACGCGGCCGGATGCCGGCCGCGCCGTGGCGGAACTGCGGCGACCCGATAATCAGGTCGCGTGGCACGATCCCGTCATGGAGAATCGCGCCTTCGCCGTAGATGTCGGCGAGGAACGCGTTCAGCGCGCGCACGCGCTGGATCAGACCGGCTTCGAGCGCCTCCCAGATGGCACTCGGAATAATGCGCGGGACAGGATCAAACGGGAAGATCCGCTCGGCGCCCTCGGCGTCGCCATAATAGTTGAAGGTGACGCCCATCTGCTGAAACATCAGATGAGCGCGGTCACCCAACTGCGCCAGCCGCTCGGATTCCATGGTCAGAAAGTAATTGGCGACACGTGAGCATTCCGGCCGCGGCCGCCCGGCCGGGTCGAACATTTCGTTCATCGGCAGCTCGGGCGAAACCCGCGCTGCCTTCAAATCCAGCACCGTGCTGCCCGTATCGTGAGCATCCATGCACATCCCTCGCGAGCGGCGACGTTTCCTCGGTGGATCTGCGCGCCCGCTATCGTTAGAGCAACGGTCGTGCCCATCGCCTGTGCCCGTCGGAGAGGCAGATGACGGTCGGGCGGCCGATGAAACGGATCGCGCCTGAACTAGGGAATACTGAAGGCGCGCGTCGTGGCGTCATAGGTGAAAAGCTCGGCGTAGCGCCCCCAGCCGATGACCGCGCGCAAGGTCTGCTCGGCGTCGCTCGAGCTCAGATGGTCCTCGAGTTCCGACTCGAATCTGACGCTCGGCGCGAGATGATTCGCACGCTCGAGCAGCACGCGACGAATGTGGGCGACCAGGGGGACGAAGTGCAGCAGATGCTCGCCGAAGAGCCGCTTGCGGTCATCGGTGCCGCTTTGCGCGAAAACGCGACCCGCCGCGGTCAGCTTGATCGAACCGCCACTCAACTCCGCGAGTTCCATGATGTGCAACGCCTCGGCAACCTGAAAGAGATCCTTGACATCCAAGTCGAGCGCGGTGGCGATAGTGGCGAGGTCGGCGCGGCCTTCGTAGGGTCGCGCCACCAATGTTTCGATGAAACCGGCGATCCGATTGGCGGAAACGGCAGGCAGCGGTTGCACCAGCCCGCCGTGGATCTTGCCTTGCGCGCCAATCGCCTCGGTCATGCGGGAGGTAAGCGTCGCATAGAGTTCGTCGACGATCCCGCGAAACTCGGCGTCGCCGCGGTCGCGCGGATGGGGCAGCAGGACGGGCACCTCGGCCGCGAGGCGTCCGGGGTTGGTGGAGAGGACGAAGATGCGATCGCACATCAGCACCGCCTCCTCGATATTGTGCGTCACCAGCAGCACGGACTTGGTCGGGAGCTGGCGCTGGATCCAGAGATCGATGAAGTCGCTGCGGAGCGTTTCGGCGGTCAGCACGTCGAGCGCCGAAAACGGCTCGTCCATGAGCAGCAGGACCGGTTCGATGACCGTCGCGCGGGCGAAGCCGACGCGCTGGCGCATCCCGCCGGAAAGCTCGCGCGGGTAAGCCGTCTGGAAGCCGTCGAGACCAATCAGATCGATCGCCGCCATGGCCCGCCGCCGGGCTTCGGCGGGCGCGAGCCCGAGCGCGTCGAGACCGACCTCGACATTTTCGAGCACGGTCAGCCACGGGAAGAGCGCGAAGCTCTGAAAGACGATCGCAATCCCCGCGGCGGGCGCGGTCAGCGGCTGCCCGCGGTAGAAGACCGCGCCCGAGGTCGGTTGGATGAGCCCGCCCGCGATCCGCAGCAATGTCGACTTCCCCGACCCTGAGCGACCGAGCAACCCGACGATCTCGCCTTCATGCAGGGCCAGATTGATATCGACCAGCACCGGGATAGGCTCGCCGGACGGCTTGGCGAAAGCCTTGCCGACGCTGCGCATCTCGACGATCGGGGTGCCCGCCTGAACGTTCATGCGCTGATCAGGCGAGACGGGTTCGCCGCTCGGCAAGGGCGTAGAGCGGCCGCCAGAGCGCCCGGTTCATCCCGACGACCATCACCGACATGACGGCGACGCCCAGCGCGATACGCGGATAGTCGCCGGCCGCGGTCATCCGGGCGATGTAAGCACCGAGCCCCGAGCCGTCGAGCCGCGTTGGACCCCAGCTCACGGCTTCCGCGACGATACTGGCGTTCCAGGCGCCACCGGAGGCGGTAATCGCGCCCGTCACGTAGTAGGGAAAAATTCCCGGCAGTATGACCTCGCGCCACCAGCGCCAGCCCTTGATGCGGAAGCACGTCGCGGCCTCGCGAAAGTCGTTGGGAAAGGCGCTGGCGCCGGCGATCACGTTGAACAGGATGTACCATTGCGTCCCCAGAATCATCAGGGGGCTTAGCCAGATTTTGGGGTCGAGGGCAAAACGTACGATCAGATAGACGACCACCGGAAAGAGCAGATTGGCCGGAAAAGCGGCGAGAAACTGCGCGACAGGCTGCACCTTCTCCGCGAGCTTCGGGCGCAGCCCCACACCCACGCCGATCGGGACCCAGATGAGCGTTGCCAGGACAATCAGGATAATAACCCGCAGGAGCGTGAGGCCGCCGTCCGCCACCGCCACGCCAACGTCGCCCCAGGAGATTTCCGGCTCGGCAAAACGTGCGAGCGTCCGTCCCAGCCCGCCGAGAGCGGCCAGCAGGATTCCCCACCAGATCAGGTCTGCCGCGCGCTGTGGCGGAGTCAAGGCGGCTGGCCACCGTGGCCGCGGGACAGTCAGCCGGGCTCTCACCATTCCCCGCAGCGTTTGGCCAAGGGGCGCGCTGAGCGATTGAATTAGCGCCGCCCGGCGAAACAGGTCGAGTACCCAACTGCGAGGCACGATCGGCGCCGCCGTCATTTCGTAGCGGAACTTATCAGCCCACGCGACCAGCGGCCGAAAGAGCAGTTGGTCGTACAAGAGGATCGTGACGGTCATGGCGAGAATCGCCCAGCCGACCGCCGCGAGGTTGCGTTGCTGGATCGCCAGAGCGACGTACGAGCCGACGCCCGGCAGCGCAATGTTAATCGATCCGACCGCGATAGCCTCGGACGCGACGACAAAGAACCAGCCCCCGGACATCGACATCATCATGTTCCAGACCAGTCCCGGCATCGCGAACGGCACCTCGAGACGCCAGAAGCGCTGCCACCCCGAGAACCGGAAGCTCCGGCTGGCTTCGTCGAGCTCGGTCGGGATCGTGCGGAGCGACTGATAAAAGCTGAAAGCCATGTTCCACGCCTGACTGGTGAAGATGGCAAAGATGGCGGCCAGTTCCGGGCCCAGCACATTGCCCGGCACCAGCGCCACGAAGAAGACTACGGTAAAAGAGAGATAACCCAGTACGGGCACGGACTGCAGCACGTCGAGCAGCGGGATCAGGATCATTTCGGCCCGCCGGCTCTTGGCGGCGCAGGTCGCATAGGTCAGGGTAAAAAGCAGCGAAGCAACGAGCGCCGCCAGCATGCGCATCGTGGTGCGCAAGGCGTAGTAAGGCAGCGCCGCTGGAGCAAGGGTAATCGCGGACGGCTGGCTCAGGGTGAACGGCTGCACCATCTGCCGCGCGCCCGAGCCCAGGAGCATAATGATCGCCAACAGCAGAACGACGGCGACCGCGTCGCGCCAACTCGGAATCCGTTGATTCCAGACTTCTCCGAGCAGCACCTCGGCGTGGTGCTCCACTCTTGACTCCTCTCAGGTGTTTACGCTCGAAGCGACGGGCGCGAGCGAGAATCACTGAATCAGAGCAGCCCGGATGTTACTGATCAACCTCCTCGTGTGAAGACTCTATTGCCGTTGCTCAAGGTGTTGCCGATGAAAGTGCGGGATGACGTGTTTGCCAAAGAGCTCGAGGCTGCGCAAAACCTTGCGATGTTCCAGTCCCGCAAGGCGTGACCAGCAAATCAGCTGGGTGAAGCCGTATTGATTGCGGATCTCTTCGATCTGCTTGATGCAATGTTCGGGATTACCACAGACCAGGGCGCGCGTCTCGAGCAATTCTTCCCAGTGGACCGTATGGGCATAGCGGCGGATGCGGTCGTACTCCTCATAGCCTTCCTGCGGCCCGCCGCTTGACGCGATATAATTTTCCATTGTGCGGAAGTACCAAAGCACCGGCGCGGCGAAGTCCTGGCGCGCCTGCTCGGTGGTTTCGGCACAATAGACCATGCAGACCGCGGCGGTCTCCTTCTTGGCGGAATCATGGCCGCCGGCACGCAGCGCTCGGCGGTAAGTGTGCAGGTATTCCACGTTGAGCGCATGGTGGAAGCCCGGGACCAGGGTGGACAGCAGATTGTAGCCGCGCGTCCCGGCGAGCTCGAAGCTCGGTGCGGTGACCGCCGCCAACCAGATCGGCGGATGAGGCTGCTGGAGCGGCTTCGGGCGAACCACGTGCTCTTCGATCGTGAAGTGCTTGCCCGCAAAGGCCACGGTTTCGCGGGTCCATGCCCGTTCGATGATTTGGAGCGCCTCGTCGAAGATCTCGCTCGACTGAGCTGGATCGACGCCGAAGCCGCGAAACTCGACCGGCTGAAAGCCGCGGCCGACCCCGAGTTCCAGCCGGCCGTTACTCATCAGATCGACCATCGCGCTCTCTTCCGCGATCCGGACCGGATCGTTGAAGGGCAACACGACCACGCCACTCGCGAGCCGGATCCGCGTGGTGACCGTCGCCATCGCGGCCAACGTCAGCAACGGCGACGCGCAGAAGCCGTATTCGGTGAAATGATGCTCGGGCGCCCACAGGTAGTCGAAACCCAAATCCTCGGCCACCCGCAAGGTCTCGAGCTGTTCCTGAAAAATGCGATGTTCGGTTTTGCCGCCGGCGGGATGCTCAAAAAAGTTAAGTAGGCCAAATTTCATTTGGGGTGCCTCCCTCTGCGGACAAGGGTTCGTCGTCAGCCGGCTAACCCGCCCCGAATCTTCAGTAATGTTTTCGTGCATCGAGCGTGCCACTCCGCGATCGGCGATTCAAACCGAACCACTTGGCGGCAGACTCCGCGCGCCGAGCCCTACCTGCTCCGGACCGGCGCAAATGGATACAGCGAAGCGTATCCAAAGGCGTCATCCTGCGTGACGCCAAACTTCGGGACTTCTGATTTATTTTGGGCGGCGTCAACTCACAGCGTTGAAAGTAGCGGATGCTCTTGCGTGGAGTGCAGAGCGATGGTCAAAATCCAAACGTGGCGTGGCGCCCTGATCAGGGCGAGCATGCATATTGCTCAAGCATAGGCCCGGTAATCGGCGTGACCGGTCGGGCCATGGGTGGCCTCGTAGTTTGGCGAGGAATTGGGAGGGGGCGAATTCCAGGATGAAATCATGGCTAGCTATCGGTGCGAGAGCGGCGCTCATCGCGTGCAGTCTGATCGGTCCCGCGGGCACGAGCGCCGCGTCGAGTTCGTCGACAGTCAGCAGCGATGATCCCAAAGTGTCGCGCGACCGCGAGATTCAGGAAATCAAGCGGGAGATGCGGTTGCTCGAGCATCGGGTCGAAGACCTCGAAAATCAGAATAACGAATTGAAGAAATCGAATACCCAGCTCAAGGACGACACGCAAAAACTCCAGACCACTACGGCCCAGCAGATCCAGACGCTGCAATCGCAGGTCACGGAGCCGCTTTCGCCGACTTCTTTCGCCGACGCCTTTAATCGCTACCTCGGCCGCTATCGCTTCACCGTGGTGGGTGGCGCGGCGGGCAGCTTTATTTATGACAACGCCAGCAACATCAACACCTTCACGCTCGATCTCGAACCGATCATTCTCTGGCAGATCAGCGACCGAATCCTCTTCGAAGGGACGGTCGAGGCGAGTCTGCCGACCGGCTCCGCCGCTGACTTTGAGTTACCAGTCGCCGATTTCCAGATCTTCCTGAACGATTACATGACCTTGCTGATGGGTATCTACGACCAGCCCTTCGGCGACTGGTATGAGGATCAGAGCCCGTTATGGGTAAATCGGTTCATCACCGCGCCACTGCCTTATGGGGTCAACGCGCTTATTCCACCGACTGACGTCGGGTTTCAGGTGCGCGGCGGTTTCCAGTGGGGCGCCCTCGGCCAGGTGGCAGACTATACGCTTTCGGTCGCCAACGGTCCGACCTTTACACAGAGCGGCTGTACCGACAATACACCGCCCTCGTTGCTGCCGACCTGCCCCTCGACGGCTTTGGTGGGCGACGTGATCACCGGACAGAATAATATTCGATTGAATACTCATTCGCCGGCGTTTGGCGCGCGTATCCGCGTCTATCCGCTGCCCGTGGACACGCGGCTGGGTCGGCTCGAGCTTGGCGTCTCGACCTACGATGGCAAGTGGCTGAACGGCTATTGGCTCAACGGCTGGGGCGTGGATTTCAACTACTTCCGCGATAATCTGCAGGCCCGCGGCGAATGGATTCAGACCTATCGTCAAATGCCGAGTCCGCAAAGTGCTGACAATCGGCAGGGCTGGTACCTGCAGGCCGGTTACTTCTTGAGCGGACTCAAGGTGCCGGGACTACCGCAGTCGGCGAATCAATTGCTCAGCAAGTTCGAGCCGGTGGTCCGCTACTCCGGAACCACTCAGCGCGCGGTGGTACAGAGCGAAATCATCACGAGCCCGGAGATTGGGTTCACGGGATCGCCCGCGATCTTTGCGCCGCATGCGCGCGAGGTCGCGCTGGGCCTCGATTACTGGTTCACCCCCTCGATGGCGTGGCAGAACGAATTTGACCTTGAATTGCCGAGCCAGGGCGGATTCTACAGTGATACGGGCGACCCGATTCATGCGACCGCCAATGACCACGCCTTCCTGAGCCAGTTCGCGATTGGCTTCTAGCAGGAGACTTGTGCGATGAAAGCGAGAAGCCTGATCTTCGTGCTCCTGAGCGCGGCAATTCTAACCCCGATTACGATCCAGACGCCCGGCCGCTGGTCGACGCGCGTCGCCAGCGCGGCGGGCTTCGATCCCCCGAGCAGTCCTACTGAACGCCGCGCCCTATTCCGCCGCGGCGCGCAACTGTGGCCGATCTATTGCAACACCTGTCACAATGCGCGGCCGGCGTCGGAATTCTCACCGACCGAATGGACGATGATTCTCATGCACATGAGAACACAGGCGAATCTGCCTGCCGAAGACGCGCGGGCCGTGCTGGAATACCTGAAATCATCCAGATAGGCGCGCCGGAATTAGCGAAGGGATAAAGGAAGCGAATCGTGCGAAGAGTTTTTTCCTGGACGGTCGTCCTGTTACTTGCGGTTGAGATGGGCGCGCTCGGAATCGGTGGCGGCGTCGCGTCGGCACAGGACGATGTAACGTACAAGATTTATTGTTCGCGATGCCACGGCGACGAGGGACATGGTGATGGCGCCGACGGGGCGACGCTTAAGGCCCATCCGCGCGATTTCACCGATTGTGCCGCGATGGGGAAAATCTCCGACGACACCATGTTCAAAGCGATCAAGAATGGCGGGGCGGCCGTCGGCGTCTCGGGCGACATGCCGGCGTGGGGCACCGGGCTCAGCGATGACGATATCCACGGCGTCATGAAATATGTCCGCCATTTCTGCCAGAAGTGATTGCCGCCCGAAGTGATTGCCGATTGAGGAGCCGCCATGCCGCGATCCATTGAACGCACTAATTCCATCCAGTTCCGCTCCGGCGAGACCTGCGGAGTCGTTACGGGCACGGCCGTGGTACTGGCCATGATGCTCGGCATGATAGCCCTGGGTCGCCAGACCAGTGCCGCCGCCGAGCACACCTTCACGCTTACGGCCGAGCGTAAACAGATTCCGATCGGCTCGGGGCTGAGTTACAACGCCTGGACCTACGACGGAACGGTGCCGGGACCAACGCTGCGCGTCCATCAGGGCGACCACGTCACCATTCGCCTGCTCAATCAGACCAGCGAGGCGCACGGTATCGAAAGCCTCGCCGCGCAGATCGCACCGCGGCATTTCAGCGGCGATCCCAGCTCGACCATCAGCTACAGCTTCACCGCCGCGGTGCCCGGCGTTTTCGACTACCATTGCAGTGCGATCCCGGTGCTCGATCACGTGGCCAGCGGCATGTACGGCATGATGATCGTCGAGCCGCGGGCCGGCTGGCCCGGCGGCGCAGCGCAGGAAGTCACGATGGTGCAGGGCGAGTTCTACGGCACGCCCGACCCGCATGGTCTGGTGATTGGGGATCATACGCGGATGCTGGCAGCGCAGCCGGACTTCGTCGTCTTCAACGGTGCGATCGGCCGTTACTCGGTTTCCGACCCGCTCCGGATCAAGGTTGGCGCCCCGGTGCGGCTCTTCTTCCTCAACGCCGGGCCGAATCTGAGTACGACTTTTCGCGTCGCCGGCGTCATTTTCAATACGGTGTACCTCGGTGGCAATCCCGCTAACGTGCTCCACCAGGTGCCGAGCGTGACACTTGGTCCGGGTCAAGGCGCCGTCCTCGAGTTCAAAATCAACGAGCCCGGTGATTATCGCTTTTACGATGACACCGGCGCGCACTCCTACAAAGGCGCACTCGGCGTCTTTCGCGCGGACTAGCTGACACCGCCGTGCCCACGCCTGAGCCGGGGAATAGTGGTCGAGCCGCGTTGAACCGCATATGATTCGCAGAGCTTGCGTGAATCTATTCTGAACCGCTTCGCCCGCCGTGCTCCCGGGCCGTCAAATGCCGCGCAAAGGCGCGCCCCGGCCGCAACGCACAGGCATCCCACGCATCGTGTTTATGTCGCGCTCGCGGTTGTGACTGGCCTGCTTGCCGTCGGCACCGCTGGCTACATGCTGATCGAGCGGATGTCCTTCATCGACGCGATTTATATGACCGTCATCACGATCACGACCGTCGGCTATGGCGAGGTCAAGCACCTCGACACAGCCGGACGGATTTTCACGATGGGCTTGATTTTCACGGGGGTCGGCACCGCCTTTTATCTTTTTGGCAGCGTCACCGAAGCGGTCGTCGGTGGTCAGCTCCGCGAGCTATTTGAGAGGAGCGCGATGAAGCGCAAGATTCAGCAGCTTGAAAACCACGTTATCCTTTGCGGCTACGGCCGCTTCGGCCAAATTGTCGCCGAAGAGCTGCGCCGCGATGGCATAGTCGTGGTGGTTGTCGAAAGCGATTCGGGCAAGGAGCCCGAACTGATCCGCAACGACGAACTCTATGTTTTGGGCTCGGCGCTCAATGAAGGCGTCCTGGATCAAGCCGGAATCGGCAAGGCGGCCGATATCGTGATCGCCACCGCGTCGGATCCCGACAACGTTTTTATCAGTCTCTCGGCGCGCAGCCGCAACCCGCATATCCGGATCCATGCCCGGGCGGAATCCGAAATCGGGCTGAAGCATCTGCGCCTCGCCGGGGTCGAGCGGGCGATCTCGTCGTACCAATGGAGTGCGCTCCGTATCGCGAATGCGATCGCGCGCCCCTCGGTGGTCGATTTTCTCGGGCTGATTCTTCCCGGCCACGGCGACGAAGAGATCAGTATCGAGGAGGTGGTGGTTCCCGCCTATAGCGATCTGATTGGCAAAAGTATCGGGGAGGTCGAGCGGGCGAATGAGCGCGTCCGCCTCGTCGCTCTCAAGCGCGGGAGCGAACCGATCCTTCTGCTCCCGACGTCCCAGACCCTGCTCGTCGCGGGCGATCTGCTTATCGCGATTGGCGCGCGTGCCAGCCTGAGTACGTTGACGACTATTCTTGAACGGTGAGCCGCTCACCGAGCTGCCGCGCACAGGCTCCCGCGCCGCGGTATGATATCTGCTAAGTGTCGGGAGTAACCGGCATCAGTCGACGCACGGAGATTGGGTGCGAAAATGAACGCGGCCACTGCGACCGGCAGCTATCAGGCTTCGGCGGTTCTGCTCGATGGCAGCCCGATCAACATTCGGGCGATCGGTCCCGACGATCATGACCGCCTGCTGGCCCACTTCCAGGGGCTGAGCACTCAATCGATGCTGCTGCGTTTTCACGGCGGTAAGCGATCATTTGGGGAAGGGGAGCTGACGCGTTTCATTGCTCTCGATTTTGTTGCCAACGTCGGGCTGGCCGCGACTTTCGGTGAAGAACGGGAGCAACCGATTATCGGGGTGGCGCACTATATGAGTGAGGGTCCGGCGCATCCCGCTCGCGCGGAAGTTGGTTTCTCGATCCAGGATGAATATCAGGGCAAAGGGATCGGTTCAGCGCTGCTGCACCATCTCGCGGTTATCGGCAAAGCCCACGGGATCAAGGAATTTCAGGCGGACGTAATGGCGAACAACTATCAAATGCTCGAAGTGCTCGAGCATAGCGGCTTTAAGCTCAAGCGCACGACCGCCAGCGGCGTCAGCCGGCTGCTGCTTGTGATCGCCTGAACGACATAGTGAACAGGATTAAAGGAGGTCAACGATGGAAGGGTTGCGGGTTAAAGACATCATGAGCACGGATGTGACCACGCTCAAGCGTAATGACAAGCTCACACTGGCCGACGACATTATGAACCTCGGACGGATCCGCCATCTGCCCGTGCTCGATGACGACGAGCGGCAACTGGTCGGAATTCTTACGCAGCGCGATCTCTTCCGTGGGGCGCTGGCCCAGGCCCTCGGCTATGGACGTCACGCACAACGAAAAATCCTCGATTCGCTGGCGGTCAAGGATGTGATGGCGGGCGAACCGATCACCACCAGTCCCGACACGCCGTTGGCGGACGCCGCGCGGATCCTCGGCGAACGCAAGATCGGATGCCTGCCGGTGGTCGAGAACGGCCGCCTCGTCGGGATCGTGACGGAGGCCGACTTCGTCGCGCTGGTGTCGCGCCAGGTCAGCTGACGCTTCGCGCGGGTCGCCGCGGATGTTGCGTACATCGGCGGCAGTCGTTACTAATAAATCGTTAGCAATAATCCGTTGCATCCTTCTGTGAGGCATGTTATATCTAGGTCGGTCGATATGGCCCCGTGCGGCCTTCCTTCCGCAGCCATCGAACGTGCCAACTCAGGCAATGGAGAGCAACTGATGGACCTCGGCGAGTGCATTCTTACGCTGACTGGCAATCATAAGGCGGCCGCGTCGCGCGCGCGTGGTCGCGCCCAGGCGGCGCCGCCTGCGGCGGGAAAATCATCATCGCGCAAACCCGGATCGGCGTGGATTGACCTGATTCCGGCGGGCGTATTTAACGGCCGCGACGGCCGCGGCCCTTATCGCAAGGAGCATCCCGCGGCGGTAATCGCCGCCACCCGCAAGCTCGGCATGACGGCCGGCTTGCCGATCGACTTCGACCACGCGATCGACCTCGGTGCGCCGCAAGGGCAGCCGGCGCCTGCCGCCGGATGGATCAAGGAGTTGCGGCTCGTCGACGGCGTCATTCAGGGCCGGGTGGAATGGACCGCGGCGGGCGCCAAGGCGCTCGCCGCCAAGCTCTATC
>Ga0074045_10001690_pt1 | contig 21034 bp, 16 predicted proteins | sample BogForMeECP23OM2_FD_94442 | JGI IMG/M metagenome (GOLD analysis project Ga0074045, IMG submission 94442) | Bog forest soil microbial communities from Calvert Island, British Columbia, Canada - Bog Forest MetaG ECP23OM2 | ecosystem: Environmental > Terrestrial > Soil > Wetlands ...
AAATAGAATAAAACAGATATTTGTGAAAGGAGGGGGGGGGGGGGGGCGGGGGGGGGGGGGGGTAGCTAAAAACAGGTTAATGCCTTCCCGGGTGAATCATCGATAACGAGCGGACCGCGAGAACCGCAGTCGCCAACTCAACATTGTTCCTCACCTGCATTTTCTATATAAGTGAAGCCAAGCCGCCCATGTCCACCCTAGCCATCTCGCTCCCACGCATAGCCCGCCACAATCCCTTGGCGGCCATCGGAGTCGTGTTGGTGTCCATCTTCGTGTTTGCGGCGATTTTCGCGCCCTGGATTGCTCCGCAAAACCCTGCCCACATCGATTTGCCGAACCGCCTGCAAACGCCCTCGGCCCAGCATTGGTGCGGAACCGATGAACTCGGACGCGACATCCTCTCCCGCCTGATCTGGGGGGCGCGAATTTCGCTGTTCGTCGGCAGCAGCGTGGTGACGTGTTCGCTGCTCCTCGGCCTCATCATCGGCAGCCTTGCGGGATACTACGGCGGAGGCATCGACCGTTTCGTCAACATCGTGCTGATGAATGCATTTCTTTCCTTCCCCGGGATTCTCATCGCCATCGCCTTCGTAGCCTTCCGCGGCCCAGGCATTTTCAACCTGATCCTTGCCCTGTCACTTGGAGGCTGGGTCGGATACGCCCGCCTGGTGCGCGCGCAGGTGCTGGCGGTGCGTGAACGCGAATTTGTGGAAGCTGCACGAGCGCTCGGCGCTGGAGATCTCCACATTATTACCAGACACATCCTGCCTAACATCATTCAGCCCGTGATTGTGCAGGCAGCCATCGGCATGGCAGGCGCGGTGCTAGCCGAGGCGACGATGAGCTTCTTGGGACTGGGTGTTCCGCCGCCCACCGCGAGTTGGGGATCGATGCTGAACGATGCCCGCTCGCACCTCTTCGATGCGCCGCATCTGGTGCTCTTTCCGGCAGTGACGGTGATGTTCGCGGTCCTCGCCTTTAACTTCATCGGCGATGCGTTGCGCGACCTTCTCGACCCGAGATCACGGATCGAGGCGGGGTTATGAGTCCCTCTCCTAAGTAGCCCTTGTCATCCTTCGCTTCGCTCAGGATGACAAACTTGATAAGAGATTTACATTCCGTAACCTTGCATAATCTTGATGTGCCCTAACTACTTTTGGATAACTTTTCCTCGTCCCGCGCGTCTAATGGAAGGACAACAGCTCACGGAACTTTTTCCAGGGCAGGTTCGTATGAATAGACATATGGAACTCAAATTTCAAGTCGAATGCTTGCAGGACGTGGCAGTCGTGAACTGCTCGGGACGCATGGTGCGCGGGGCGGGGCTCGACGAGTTCCGGCGCCGGATCGAGCAACTCGAACGTGTCCGCGTGCTGGTGCTTGATCTTTCGGAAGTCGAGCAACTGGATGCGGGCGGATTGGGAACCCTGCTGCTGGTGCGCCGTTGGGCAATGCAGAAGTCCGCGAAAATGAAGCTGGTGAACCCGCCAGTTTTCTTCCGTAGAATGCTGGAGGCAACGCGTCTGAACTCGGTGTTTGAGATTTCTTCCCTGAAAGAAGCAATCTGTATCTTGCGGTCGCAGGAACGACCGCCGCGCTTCGCCGTCGCCTAAGCAAGCCAACTGGGCGCGATACGATATAATTCGCGCCCATGAGCGCATCCCTCCAAGTTACACGTAGGGACAGCCGCCCTCGGCTGTCCGCCGAGCGAAGCTCGGCAACGTCCCCTTCCCGATGAAACCACTAGCATGACCCAGCTCGCCCGCAAATTGCGCGTCACCGATTATTTTTCCCTCGGCTGGGGAACAATGGTCGGCGTGGGCTGGCTGGTCGTCATGGACGATTGGCTGCTGCGCGGCGGCCCGCTCGGCGGCATTCTTGGTTTCGCGATTGGCGGCATTCTTCTGCTGCCCATCGGCTACGTGTACGGCAAGTTGGTGATGGCCATGCCCGACGCCTCGGGCGAAGTGGCCTATACCGCGAAAGTCTTCCCGCGTCCGGTCAGCTTTTTCACCGGATGGATGATGCTCCTCGCCTACTTCATTGTCTGTCCGTGGGAGGCCGTGGCCGTGGGCCGCATAGCCGGCTACATCTTTCCCGCGCTCGATTCCATCGAGTTATACCGCGTGGCGGGAAAGCCGGTGTACTTGCCGCACCTCGTGATCGGACTCGCGCTCACGGCACTGGTCACGGTGGTGAACTATCACGGCGTCCGGCTCAGCGCCACCTTTCAGAACTGGACCACCTTTGGCACACTTGCGCTTTTCGTGATCTTCGTTGCCGTAGGCGTCGCGCGCGGATCGCCCGCCAATTTCCCGCCTTTGTTTACGCATACTTCGTTTATCTCCATTTTGCTCGTGTTGCAGATTGTTCCTTATTTCATGACGGGGTTCGAATCGGTGACCAAGGCGGCCGAGGAGGCCAATCCCCAATTTCGCAGTCAGGGATTCTCGCGCGCCATCTTTGCGGCGATCATCGTCGGCGCTGTGTTCTACATCATCGTGATCGCGGCAGTGGGCTTCGTCGCGCCGTGGCGTACGTTGACAGGCGCGCCCTTCATGACGGCGGTTGCCTTCGAGCATGCTGTTGGCTCGCGCTGGATCGTGAGCATTATTCTGAGTGCCGCGTTGCTTTCGCTTTTCAAGGTCTTTAATGGAAACTTCATCGCTGCCAGCCGCTTGCTGTTTGCCATGGGAAGGCGCGGACTGGTGGACGCACGCCTCGCCAGCGTGCATCCACAGAATCAAACGCCGGCCGCGGCAGTCATCTGGGTTGGCATCGCCACGGCTTCTTGCATGTTCCTCGGCAGTGCGATTCTGGTTCCGATTTCTGAGGTCGGATCGGTTGCGTCCGCCACCGGATGGCTCGCAGCGTGCGCTGCGTATCTGTGGATGAAACCGCGAATCGCTGACCGCTTGATCGCTCTGCTCGGCGCATTGGTTGGCGTGGCGATGGTGTTGATGAAGCTTGCCAACTTTGTTCCGGGACACTTTTCCCGATGGGAGTGGCTGGTGCTCGCACTCTGGATTATCCTTGGCGTGTTGATTGGTCACCCGCGCGGCACCGAACTTGCCACCGGAAACCCCGACCAGGAAAGAAACTCATGACCGCGACTTGCCGACTCACGCTAGCACTCTTACTGATTCTCTCGACTTTTACCTTTGCCGCCGACCCAATCTTCGACCTCGTCATCACCAACGGACACATCGTGGACGGTACGGGCTCTCCCTGGTATTCCGGCGACATCGGAATCCGCGACGGCCGTATCGCCGCCATCGGCAATCTCTCTGCGGCCGCGCGCAAGCTTACGGTTGACGCCCAGGGCAAAGTCGTCGCTCCCGGCTTCATCGATATGCTGGGCCAGTCGGAAACGACAATCCTCGTCGATCCGCGCCTGCCTTCGAAGATTTATCAGGGCATCACCACCGAGATCACGGGAGAAGGCGGATCGGCCGCTCCCTTAAACGACACCATCATTACCAACGATCGCCCCGCCTATGCACATTACAACGTCCATCCCGACTGGCGGACCTTCCGTCAATATTTCGCGCGCCTCGAAAAACAAGGCATGGGCATCAATCTTGCCAGCTACGTGGGTGCAACCCAGGTTCGGCGCATGGTGCTGGGAGACGCCGACGTGCAGCCCACGGCCGAGCAACTCGAAAAAATGAAAGCTCTGGTGCGCGACGCAATGCGCGATGGAACTGTCGGTGTTTCGACTTCGCTGGAGTACGCGCCTGCCCCCTATGCGAAGACGGACGAGATCATTGCGCTCGCTTCGGAAGCCTCGAAGTTTGGTGGGATCTACGCGACCCACATGCGCAACGAGGGCAACAGCGTTCTGGAAGCGATCGACGAAGCCGTTCGCATCGGGCGCGAGGCCCACATTCCAGTGGAGATATGGCATTTCAAAGTGGCGGGCAAGGCCAACTGGGGACACATGCCCGAGTCCGTGGCGCGAGTCAACCATGCGCGCGCCGAGGGCGTCGACATCACGGCCGACACTTACGCCTATACCGCATGGTTTAACAGCATGTCGGCTTTCGTACCACCGTGGGCGCACGACGGCGGCGATGCCAAATTGATTGAGCGGCTGAAGGATCCCGCCACCCGCGCTCGCATTCGCAAAGATATGGAGACGCCTTCCAAAGACTGGGACAACGAGTGGCAGGAAATCAGCAGCCCGCAGGATGTGATGATCGGCGTGGTGCAGAATCCAGCGCTGAAAAAGTTTCAGGGCAAGCGCCTGACGGAAGTCGGCGCGATCTTGAACAAAGATCCGATGGACGCGCTGTTCGATCTGCTCATCGAAGACAAAGCGTTTACCGACTGCGCCGTGTTCGGTATGTCAGAACCTGACGTGGCGCTGGCCCTGCAGCAGCCCTGGGTTTCGGTGGATAACGACTCCTCCGGCACGTCGCCCGAAGGCATTCTGGGCGCGGAGCACCCGCACCCCCGGGCCTATGGCACCTTCCCGCGCATCTTGCGAAAGTATGTTCGCGAGGAAAAGAAGCTGACACTCGAGGAAGCGATCCGCAAGTTCTCCGCGCTTCCCGCCCAGCGCATGCGGCTTATCGATCGCGGCGTGCTGAAGCAGGGGATGTGGGCCGACGTGGTCGTGTTCGATCCGAAGACGGTGCGCGATGTGGCAACGTTCGACGATCCCAACCGGCTGTCGGAAGGCATGGAGTACGTGCTGGTCAATGGAGTGCCCGTGATCGAAAACGGAAAGATGACCGGCGCATTGCCAGGAAAAGTGCTGCGCGGCACGGGGTATACACCATAGTCCTTCCGGCTGTAGAGACGGGGCTGGCCCCGTCTCCTGCGTGCCGCGCCCCAAATGTTGCGGTCGGTCCGAGACGCGGCAAGCCTCGTCTCTACGGGAAATCCAGACAATTTACGGTTTGTCGGTTTTTGCGTCGGCGTCCGCACGCTTGGCTTCGGCTCGATCAACCGGCGTGACGTGCGGTTTGGCTAGCGTTCCGGTGAGACTCCACGATTTCTCGTCGCCACGCGTCAATACGAAGTCGAAGCCGCTAGCCGGGGAAGCGCTTCCCTTCACCTGATAAACGCCGTCGTGCGATTCCAGTCGTCCTGCGGAGAGCTCCCATGCGCCCTTCTTCAGATGCAACTCTCCGGCGAACCGGTGTACCGGCAGGGGCGCGGACGATCCCGGAATTTCAATATGTGGCAGACTACCGTTCCGCACCACGAACTGCAACTTGCCGTCGGAGCGTGTCAGCAGATCACGAAAGGCGTTTCCGGATCCTTCCAGCCCGAACTCCCCGTCGGCCGTTCCGGCGATCCAATCGTCGTTCATCAACGTGCCCACCTGTGCCAGCGAGATGTCGTGCAAGGTGCCAGTGCTCTGATACCGTGCCGGTGAACTCGACACATCAATCGTCCAGTTCCCCAGGTGCGAGCCCTGTAATAGTTGCCCGCGCAGAGAAGTTAATGTGATCTTGCCTCGATCCACATCCATTTGCGTCGTAATCTCGGTGGCGGATAACTTCTTCCATTCGAACCGCCCAACGTGCAAGGCGCCGCGCGCCTCGATCGCCAGCAATAGCGAAGTGCCCAGCGCCGCATTCGAGTCCGAATTGGAATTCAAGATGCGGTACCACGGACGTTTGGCGGGATGCGGCGTAAACCATTCGACGATATCTCCGGTCGAAAGTTCGTCGGCTGCCAGATCGAACTGAAAAACGCAAGTTGGAGCGCAATGCCGTGGTGCTCGGACCTCGCCACTCCAGTGAGTGCCTCCCGTGTGAGCGGAAAGCTTGTCCACTCTTACCACGTCCGGAGCGATAGACAAGGTCGCCGAAACAATCTCAATCGGTATGTTCAGGCCATGCATCTCGGCGCGCACGTTGCGCAGTTGCGCGGTTCCAAGAGCAGCGGGTGGGGCAAATCCCTGCCAGGGCCCGGAGACGCTGACATCGAGTTTGGCCGAGCCTTCCGCCGCCGGGTGGGCCACTGGCAGGCCCAGAACGTTTTCCAGGCGAAACAGGTCTCTCAGTTCCATGTCTCCACGAAGAAAGAAACGATAGCCGGCAGCGGACATCCACCCGCCGGCGTTCAGCGGCGCGGATGTGTTCATGGTCAGCGCGACTGGTCCAATCCGCAGGTGAGGTTCCGCGGGCTCCTGATCCTTTGCTTGTATCCTCGGGCGATGAGTCTTGGCCCCAACCGAATCTCCAGCCGCGAGGGCCAATGGAATGGTTGCAAAGGCGATCTCATCTTTCCCAGCATTCCCCCTCAACAATGACAAGTGCACATTGGCCACCGAGCCGTTGCCGGTCCATTCCGTCGATACGCCGTGCCGTGTGTCCCCACGAATGTTAGAAATGCTGCGCGTGGCGTGGAACTCCGCATTCAGCAACCCACTGGCAGTGAGATCGCCGGGAATCTGCTTTTTTGCCTGCCGCAGCAGCCGCACCAATGAGGTCAGCGGCACTTTATCAGCCTCAAACGTCAAATCGTAGGTGGGAAGCTGTGCGCCCCCTGCCGGGGACAACGACCACACCCCGCGCAGGCGGACGGTTCCTACACTGACCGGCGATTCGCACTGCAAGTCGGAAAGCGTGCTGGCGACCGTGTTGTACTGCGCCGAGCAAACGGTTGCCAGGCGCACGTTCTCACTGCCCACAATGTCGTAGCGTCGGAACCCTTCGATCGCGGTCCGACTCTCGATCCGCAGCGCTTCCGGGGTGCCCGACAGGTTCGCCGTGAAACTTACTCCACCGCGCCATCCCCGGTCTCTTCCGCTCAGCAACTTCGTGATCTGTCCGAGTTGGCCCTGCTGCCATTGTGCGGTGATCTGCACCGGGGTCAACCGCAAACTCGGAGCGCGTTGCCAAGTGGCGCTGATCTGGAGCAGCCCGGTATCAGTCAGATTGAAATCCGTGCGCACCGGCTCAGCCTTGAGGCGCGCGCCCCAGGAATTTTCGGTGCCCTGCCAAAGCGCCACGTCCGCATTTGTAAGTGCATAGGACTTTTTCGTCTGGCCCAACTTGAAATTGATGCGAGCCCCGGTGGCTTCGAGATAAGGGAACGCAGGGCGGCGCTCAGAAGCGGACTTTCCGGTCGGAGCCGCGGGAATCTGCGCGTTGCGCTCGAGCAGGCTCGCCAGATTCCAGCGGCCCTCGTCATTGCGTACCAGGTTGATGCTGGGCTCGGTCGCACTGAGGTTGGCAATCTCAAGCCGCCCGCGGAGCAGGGAACTGAATCGGATCGCGGCCGAAACCTCCTGCGCCCGGATCATCGGCTCCGCGCTGAATTCCGGATCGTCGTAGATGACGAGTCCCTCCAGATCAAAGCCCGGCCGCGGCAGAAGATGAATCCGTACGTTGTCGAGCGCCACCTTGCGCCCCAGAGCGCTTCCGATGGTATTCGAAATCCGGTTGCGCAATTTGTAAACGGCCGGCCGGAACAGAAACAGGACCAGCACGAGAGCCGCGATCGCAGCCATCCCGCGCCTGGATTTCAGAAGCTTCACCGCACGATCCTTAGCGTTCGCGACCAGCGCGTTTCATCAAAGAAGTGAACGACAATATGCGCCAGAAACCCCAGCCGGTCGCCCGCGCTGCGCATCTGGTACTGGTCGGCCGGGGTGATAAATGACCAGTACACGAACATGGGGCGGCCGATCACGTTCTTCCGTGGAATGAAGCCCCAATAACGGCTGTCGTAACTCACATCGCGGTTGTCACCCATGGCAAAGTAACTGTCTGGGGGCACGACGATGTCGCCGCCCTCGATGTGCGAAGGCAGTTCCTGCGTCCATTTTTCGTTCCTTACACCGTACATTTCCGAAGGCGGCACGGCGGGAAAATTGTCACGGTAAGGGTTGTAATCTCCGAGTTTGTGCTGGGCGTAGTTCTTCTCGTCGAGTTTTTCGCCGTTGCGGTAGACGACGCCGTCGCGCAAGTGGATGTGGTCGCCGGGAACGCCCATGATCCGTTTCACCACAAACAGTCCTTGTTCCTCAGGCGACAGAAACACAACAATGTCGTTGCGGCGGATATCGCGATACGGCATCAGCGGGCCCATCCACCGAGTTGGGGGCGCGAACTGCTCCCGGTTCACGAATACGTGGTCACCGATGAGCAGCGTGTCCTCCATGGAACTGGAGGGAATCTCAAACGCCTGCAGCACAAACGTGATGATGAACAGTCCGGTGACCAGTACTCCCGCCAGCGAAGCCAGGAATTCCACCATGGTCTCGCGTGGTTTTTCGTCGACAACTTCTTCTTTTTCTTTTTCTTTTTTTGGCACGTTCGCTACCCGTTTCAAAAGATTTCTTCTCAGCGCACTCGCCTGAAAGTGCGTTCCCAACGCGTTATCTGCAACACGTGAGTTACCGCATAAGCAAGGTGATAAAGTCTATCACCCACGGTTGGTGATCCAGGAAGGTCGTTATCCATATTGCCCGACGACCAGTAAATCAATAGCGGCCGCCCGATGATATTTTCGCGCGGCACGAATCCCCAGTACCGGCTGTCCTGGCTGTCGTCGCGATTGTCTCCCAGTACAAAGTAGTAACCCTCGGGGATAATCAACTGATGGTTCTCCACCAGCTTCGGCATTTCTTTCCACCACTTTGCATCCACTCCGTAGTCGGGAGTATCGGTGCGCGGGAAGTCGTCGCGATAATAGTTACGCAGCGTGGTGATGTACTGCACATAGGGCTCTTGGACCGGAGCGCCGTCGATGTAGACGCGCTTGTTGATGAGGCGCAGGCGATCGCCCGGCAAGGCCACCACTCGCTTCACAAAGTCCTGTGCCGGATTCACCGGATAATGAAAGACGATGATGTCACCGCGCTGGACGTTGCGGTAAGGTATCAGACGGTTCCAACCCAAGCTGCCGCCATAACAAAACTTGTCCACCAGCAGGTAGTCGCCGACCAGCAGCGTGTGCTCCATGGAGCCCGAAGGAATGGTGAACGCCTGCAAGAGGAAGGTAACCACAAAAACCGCGATCACCACCGTTCCCGCGACCGACTGAATGGTCGCGGGCCAATCCCCCACGGAAATCTTCTCGCTCCACGACATAATTACGACATAGCCTAACAGGCTGCGGAAAACTCCGGTTTTGTATCAGGGCAACGCTTTAGCGATGCCGAAAGTTCTACGAAGCTGGATGTCCCTTCAGGGGTTGCGCAATTCCGATCTCTGGCCTCAGCGCCTGAAGGCGCTGTCATTACGGAGGATCTGTGGCATGCCTGAAGGCATGCCCGGATACGAACCGTGCCTGCATTGCAGGTCGCTACGCCGCGCCGCCGTTCTTCCCGGCGCTTGATGGCCGCGTCCCGGGCAACGCCGCCAGGTGCTCCAGCACCTGACGCGCCGCTTCCTGCTCCGCCCGTTTTTTGGTCGCCCCCTGTGCCCGTCCTACGAAGTGCCCCATCGCCGGCTCCGGCAGTCTTACCTCAACCGTAAACGTCTTCTTGTGTTCCGGCCCTTCCTCTTTGACGAGGGCATAAACCGGCTGCGGTCCACCTCTCGCCTGCAGCGCCTCCTGCAATGCGGACTTGAAATCCATCACCGGCATGGCGCTGGTCTCCAGTTTCATGTTGGCCAGTTCCGGCTCTACGATCACGCGCACGATAAAGTCTCGCGCCGCCAGCCATCCGCCGTCCAGATAAAGCGCCGCCAGGATCGCTTCCAAAGCGTCCACCAGCAGGCTTGCTTTGTTGCGGCCGCCGCTTTTTTCTTCGCCGCGGCCCAGACGCATGTAATGACCAATCTGCAACTGCTCTGCTACCCGCAGCAGATGCCGTTGACCGACCAGATGAGCCCGCAGCTTGGACAGATGCCCTTCCTGGAATTCGGGGAAGCGATGGAACAGCGCCTCGCTGGTGACTAGGCCGAGCACGGCGTCTCCCAGAAACTCGAGGATCTCGTTGTCGCCACTGCGCGAGCCGCTGCCGGGCACGCCGCTTCCCGCGCCCAATGCCTCCACCTCACGCGCTTGCGAACTGTGGGTAAGCGCCTGCTCGAGCAGTTCCCGGCGCTGGAACTGGTGACCCAGGCTTTCTTCCAGCGCAATAATTTCGCTTTCGCGTGATTTCATTCTGGTAGAGACGCGGCTTGCCGCGTCTGAGATTGTCCCGCGCCTGAGAGACGAGGCGAGCCTCGCCTGTCAGCGCGCGGCAGTTAGTTCTTCGGCGGGGTCTGCGGTTGGGCGGGAGCCGCGCCTCCGGTGAGCTGTTGCAGACGGTCGCGTTCCCTCCGCGCAGGTGTGCCAATCACCGTGTTTTCCTGCGTCAGTTCCACGGCGCGGTTTGCCACTTTGAGCGCTTCCGGATACTTCTGCTGCTTATCGAGCGCCAGCGCCAGACGGAGAATGACCACTGGATCCGGATCGCTGGGAAACGCGTCGATCGACTTCTGCAGATTCTCCTGCGCCGCCGGGTAATTTTCTTTCTTGAACTCAATCGTTCCGATAATCGAATACGCCTGCGACCGCATGTATCCCTTGGCGGCGTCGATCTTCTCCTGCGGCGTGCCCGCTGGCACCTGGAGGTCGGTGTCCACCGTCTGCGTCGCCTTCTGCGCCATTGTGATCGCTTCGGCGAAGCGCTGATCCTTGTCGATATCCGAGTCGTGTGTGCGCTCAGCGATCACCTCGGCGACCATGACCAGAGCTGCGGGATTGTCCCCATCAAAGCTGAGCACTTTGCGACCCATCGCTTCGGTCTTCTCGGCGTTGTTGGCATTCTGGTAGAGGCGCATCGCGTTCTGATAGAGCAGTATTCGAATTTCGCTGTCGGGGAACTTGGTGGCAAAATCATCAGCCGCCTTTTCCATGGCGGTGGGATCAGTAACGGTTATCGCAGCTTTGTAGGCATCGAACTCCGGCTGCGTCTTGGCTTGCGGCGGACGCTTGGCGGCTGGCGCGGTCGCACCCGGCGCCGGCGCCGCCTGACCTGCTGCCGGCGGATTCTGCTGCGCCGGTTGTCCGCCGGTCCGGGCCTGGGCCCACACCGCGACCGTCGCTATTCCGATCCCCATCGCTAGACTCAGTATTCCTAGAATGACTGCTGCTCGCTTCATGCTGTCTCCCATATTGCAAGATTTCAAACCCTTAATTTTATCCCGACTGTCGTTCCGAGCGATCTGAATTCCTCAACTCCGCAAACTCGGCTATTCCGGTTGCTTCGCTACCGGAGGCTCATAGGGCTGATCCAGCCCCCGTTGCGCCGCCAGCTTCGCTTCTGGAAGCGTGCCCGCCGAATTGAGCGCCGCACGGTACTGGTCCAGGGCCGCGAACCTGTCTTCCTTCAAATCAAATATGCGCCCCAGGTAGATATGCGACCAGGCAATCACCTTGGGTTCATGGGCAGTCTGCAGCGCTTGTTCGAAGTATTTGCGCGCCCCTTCCATGTCCCGATTCGCGGTGGCGATTTCCGCCAGAATGAAGAGGGCGCGTCCCGCATCCTCTTCCTGCTGATCGAGTGCCTGCTGCGCCAGTTTCTGCGCCGTTTCAGGATCGCCCGCCGCCAGCCGGCGCTCCGCGTTCAGCAGCAAGTGTTCATTCCGCTTTCCCGCCAAGTTTTGTAGTTACGGCGCGGCGTCCACCGAGAACTGGATCAGCGATGCCCGCTTCATTTCTTTGCCCACGTCAATCGAACTGACCATGTCCGCATAAGCATTGCGCATGCCCGCGGGATCTTTTTCGAACTTGCCCATCGCGTCGTAGAAATACCGCGTCAGCACGTACCCTTCTTTGTCAGCTTCGTCGATGGCTTGGGCCCGCTCCGCCTCGGAAATCTTGCTCAATCGTTCTTCAATCGCCCGGATCATGCATTCGGTCACCAGTAGCGAAATATTGCTCTTGAACGCCTCATCCATCGGAGCCATCTTCACGTCGTCGAGCAGCGGCTCGAGGCGCTTGAACGAGCTTCCGTTCTTCATCGCCAGCGGGTCCAGAAGGTAATGCAGATAGGTATGCCGAATCTGCTGCAACTTGATGGCTGTACCCGAACTCGGTGAAATCACAACGTAATAGTCCGCCGCGTAGTTGCGCGCGTTGGTCTGGCCCGGCGCGCCCATCGCATCCAGGTAGACGATGAATTGCCGTCCCAAATAGCCCGCGGACGGTATCCTCAGATAGATCTCAGTGTCGAAGGTCATCTTCGCCAGCGGATCGTGATAGATATCCATCAATTCCGTATAGCGGGCGCGGTGCCGCTCCCAGATCGCGTGCAAGCCGATCTTCTGGTAGAAGGCCTGCATCATCGGCACTATGTCCGCCAACGGTGCGGCATCAGGCGGCAATTCCGTTTGCTTCACTTTCGGCGTGAACTCCGGCGGCTCCTGCAGGTAGAGAGCCAGCGATACATACTGCGACAGGTCGCGCGACTCATCTGCCCCCTGGTGTTGCCGGTAGAACGCGCACATCGGAGAGATCACATCCTGCGCTCCGGCGGTATTCTCCACCGCCTTGGCAACTTCCGACCGGATCTGCGCCCGCAACGGATCGGAAGAACTCAGTTCCTGGTCATACCCGCACGTGTTGATGGCGGTCAGCACCGCAAACAGCGTCTCGCTGGTTTCCAGCGATACCTGCGGTGTGTTCTGCGCCAAGCCGGGCACCGTCACCAGCACGATCGCCAGGCTGAGAGCGAGCGTCAGGCGGAAGGCCAGTCGAATGTGTCGTCCCGGGAGGTCCCTTCGGAGTTCAGGCATAGACGGATGAGCTAGAAGTAGTGTACGAACTGGGCAATTCGCGGTCAAACCGAGAGGGACGAAAATACTGGCTACGGAAACGGACTTGCCCATTGGGGGAGACGCGGCAAGCCGCGTCTCTACACCAGCTATCCCTTCACGCTAATCTTGGAGAATGACAGCACCGCCGTGCCCGTCGTCGGCCGTCCCATGGACAGTGCCGGACGGAAGGTCGTGAAAATCAGCAGGTTCTTCAACTGCGGCAGCACCGCCTGCGCCTCGTCCGGTTGCGACAGAATGCGATAGTCCTCCACTCGGCCGTTGGCATCCACGTAGGCTTCAATCACCAACGCTTCGTCACCCATACTGCCGAGCGAGGTGCCGAACGCCGAACGTTCCAGTTGCGGCCCGGTGTAGAGCATGAGCGGAACATCTCCACTGCTCGCCCGCAGTTGTGCCGGCAAGGCAAAGAAGCCGAGCAACAGTCCGAAAAACAACACCGCACTGACCAGTCCCGCCGTGGCTGGAACCATGAACGCGTTGAGCGAATTTTCCAGCCTTACCAGCACACCTTCATACCGCGGACGGCGCGCCTGTGCCGCCTCGCGCGAAATCGCCACCCGCAACTTTAACGCCAGGTCGGCTGGGGCCTTCTTCCGGCCCAGAGTGGCCAGCAACTGCTGCGTGCGCCGCATCGCGGCAAATTCCCGAGCGCAACCCGCGCACTGTTCCACATGGCGCGTGAGCGTGCGCATCTCGGTTCCGCTGACTTGGCCGTCGAGATACGGCGAGAACAATTTCTTGATCTCAGCGCAGTTCATGGTGTTACCTCAACCTCTCTGCCACCACGCGAACCTTCCCGCAAATTTTGGATGGTGCCGTTCCGCCGTTCGTTGTCATGCACGAAGTTACGAACGTGGTCAGGAACGAGCAGCCCTAATTCCGGACCTACTTCCCGGACATATCCTGCTAGTTTCTTGCGCAGCGCGTCGCGTCCGCGCGTGATGCGCGACTTCACCGTCCCCAGCGAAATCGCCAAAACATCCGCAATCTCCTCATACGACATTTCTTCCAGATCGCGCAGAATCAATGCCGTGCGGTACGGTTCCGGGACCTGTTGCAAAGCCTGGTCCACCGCTTCGCGAACCTCGGTATGCGCGAACTCTTCAAATGGTGACTCGCCCGGATCGACCAACCGGTCTTCGCCGGAAAATTCACGCTCCCCCGCCATCATGGACTCAATCGGCGTTTCCTGCGCCTTGTGCCGGAACCACCAGCGCCTCCGGTTGGCCGCCTCGTGCAGCGCAATCCGGTAAATCCACGTCTTCAGGCACGACTCGCCGTGGAAATGCTTCATTCCACGGAAGACCTTCAGAAACACGTCTTGCGTCGTGTCTGCCGCGTCGGACGGGTCATTCACCATCCGGTAGATGAGGCTGTAGATCGGCTGGTGAAACTCACCGATCAGCCAGGAATATGCTTCTTCCGAACCCGCCTTCAGTTCAGCAATGACGGCGGATTCCTCAGTTCGGGTCCCGATAGCGCTGGCAACATCGACCAATGTCGTAGCTCCCGCCATGACGGCGTTGCCCCCAATTATAGAGTGACTCGAGCCCCAGCGGCGGGAATCTTGATTCTTGCCAAAAGCGACACCGGATGACACCTCCCGCTGTTTACTTAGACTCCGAAGCGCTCCCCAGAGTTCCAGTCGTAAGCCCAATATTTGCAAGGGCTCGCAGGGAAACGGGGTTACGCAGGGACAGGGGTCGGTTGGGGGAGTGGGGTGCCATACTCCTCGCGTTTTCGACAGGCGGGCGCTGGACTGCCGACACCGGAGTGGACTCGGGGGCTACGCCGGGCTCGTCACTTTGCCGGCGGGGCCGCAGGCGGAGCATCGGTCGCCGTCTTCGGTTTCGTCACTTTCTTTTTCGCCGGCGCCGGCTTCTTCGGAGGTTCGGTGTCATCGACAACAATCTTCTTGGGCGGCGGAGGCGGTGCCGCGGTCAGCGTCTTGACCTGCGTCCTCAACCGCGTCAACTCGTCTTCCTTGCTGGCGGTCAGCTTCTGCATGCGCTCGCCAAACATGCGACGCGCGCTTTCCAGTCCGTTCATGTCGTTGCTCAGGTTTTGAAACTCGTCCTTCGACCCGAACGCCCCCGCATTTTCCACCACGGAACCAAAATAGTCATACAGAACCACGAGGTTGCGGTAGAGCTTGAAACTCGCTCCCAGATCCTCCGGTGAGTTGTTTAATTGACCAATCGTTTCCGGCAGACCGGACTGCAGATTGCGTTGGATCGATTCAACCGTTGCCAGCGTTTGCCGCTTGGTCGCGGCGTCTGTCTTCCATCGCTCGATGCGAGTCTTTTCGAGATCGGATTGCATGCTCTTCGCCGTCTCCTGCAATTGCGCCAGGATTCCATTCAGTTCGCTGACCGAAGCATAAGCCACGGGAGTCTGCGTTCCGGATGGCGCGCCAGCCGTGGTTTGCGCCTCTGCCAGCGCAGTCGTAAACAACGGGATGAAACAAAGAAGAAGTGACCGAACCAGAATATTCCGCGAGTTCACCATGGGGCTCCAATGGCGCAGGTGCATTTTGCCAACCCTATCCTAGTTGAGTTTGCCTGCCCTAGTCGAGTTTGACGCGGCGGCCCAGCTAAGCGAGAATAAAAATAGTGGGCCTGTGGCGCAGCTGGGAGCGCGCTTCCATGGCATGGAAGAGGTCGTCGGTTCGATCCCGACCAGGTCCACCAAACATCCTGCTATTCACCGCATGCGCAAGGTGTGCCTGTGCGACTCAGTGCGGGGGCGCAATCATCCGTGTTGCTGCCTAGCCGTTAGTGGCCCCTCAAAAAGCGTATCGCAGGGCGAGCGTCACGTTGTCCGCGTGGAAGTAGCGCGGTGAGGTCGGTCCCACAAAGTCCTTTTCGCCGTACTGGTAGTAGTTCCAAACGGCGTGCCAGGCAAAGTTGTGCGCCAGGTCGATGTCGAGGCTGGCAACGGGCTGGTGATAATTGTAGGCCAGCGATCCGAGCGGTTGCAGGATGTTGAACTGTGGAATCTTGCCGCCGACGCTGGTGATACTGTAACCGAAGCGCGTGGTGACGTGGGGCGCGGGCTTGAGCATGATGGCGCCCATCCCAAAATGCGTGTGGTTCTCGTAGTAGCTGTCGGTCAGCAGCGGGTTGCCGGAATCAAGGCCAGTGCAGTCTTTCGCATTGGTGACTATGGGTAGGACCACGCCGGTGGGCGGCACGTCATTGAAGCAGATCAGTCCATCCTGCATCACATCGGAATAGTTGTAGGCGAGATCGACCCCGAAGCGCGGGCGCGGGTTCACGACGGCGTTGAGCCCGTAGTTTCGGCTATGGCCGCGATAGTTGACGAGGGCGTCGTCATTGGAGTTGGAGAGCATGTTCGCGGACGCTCCGAGTTCGGCCCAGGGGCGTGGCGTGTAGTTGCCGGACATGCGATAGCGCGACTCTTTGCGCGGGCTGATCCGGGTGTAGGAATGGTCGGCGTAGAACTGCTCGCTGTCGAAGTTGACGCGCAGTTCGTGCGTGGGCCGCATGGAGAACCCGGCGAGCAGTGAATGAGCGTTGATTTCGGTGGTGTCTGCGCTGCTGGAGTTAGCACTGGTAGTGCAGACGCCGTTTACCAATGGCAGGCCGGCGCATGCGCCCCGGTTAGGTAGTGAGGGATAGAAGATCAGCGCCTGCAGATCATTGGTGGAATCAAAAATGGTGCGGCGCTGGAAGCGGTAGCCGAGGTGTCCTGAGATTTTGCGGGTCAGGTCATACTGCAACTCGATCGTGTTGCTCTTCGTGTCCTGCTTGAGGAAGTTCACGTCGTGCACGGCGGTGAGATCCGCACCAGAACTCGCGCTGTGCTGCGGGCAGGTGGCCGCGGTGTACGGCGGCGGACAAGTGGCGGGATCGAATACGTTGGGAGTGGAGAGCAAAGTCGCGCCAAACAGCGCGTCGACGGCGTAGTCGCGCACGCCGGGTAGGCGGAAACTGAGGAAGCGGAACTGGTCAACAACGCGCAGGCGATCCGTCATGCGGAACACAACACCGGCGTCGGCATTGTCGGTAACTCGATTCGCCCGAGACGAGCCAGTTTCCTGCGATGTCCGCATGCGCGTGCGGGAGAGCAGGCCGTCGAAGAACTCGGAGTACACCGGCAGCCGGGCGTCACCCGAGCTGTAACTGAAGCTCCCGGTCAACTCCAGCCGCCGAAAATAGTCGCCGCGCAAGCTGAGTTGCTCGGTGGGAAACGAATTGCGCGTTGCATCGAAACGGGTGTAGGCGAAGTATCCATTGCACGTGGGATTGACCGCACCGCTCGCCAGCAGCGGTGTGGCGCACGGCAGGCCGGCCACAGTATTGAAAGGCAGGCCCAAGTCTACCGCAGTGCCCCCGGCGAGGGCGTAGGGAAGGGAGTTGAGCTGGGCGGAGGTGTCTCCCTTGTAGTAGTTCAGGAATTGGTCGTAGCTCAGCACGGTGTGCGGCAGCAGCTTGAAATCCACTCCCACGCGATAGGCGTTGACGGTGGTGTCCCAGGGCTGGAGAAGCAGGCCTTCAGTGCCTTCGTGCAGAGTGGTATACGACGGCCCCGTCATGTTGTTGTGCGAGAAACCGAGACGGAAGCTGAGTTTCGACTTCGGCAGCAAGGTGAGATCAAGATCGCTCATGCGGCGGCGCGTGGCGAACTGGTGCGGAGATGCATCGACGGTGACGGTTGGGACAGAGGTGGCAGGGTTCAGAGGATTGGCCAGCAGGTTGAAGTCAGAGAAGTCCTGATCGCGGCGGAAGCTGGCGCGAAAATCGAACCACTGGTTCTTGCTGACCCGCATGCGCAGGAAGTTATTGGGATCGCCGCCCCACCCCACGCTGTTGACGAAGAGATCGTCGAAGGGCTGCCCGGCGGATGTCTCCGAGCGCATGGAAAAAGTCTGCTCGAACAGGCGCAGACCGGCGTGCTCGTTGACCAGGGTGTTGAACATGCCGCCGCTCCCGGTGATATCGGACACGCGGTAACCGGCCTCGACGGATTGATGAACGCGATATCCGTCGAAGGTGATTTCGGCCTGGGGAGATGAAGATGACGAAGGAGATCCGCCAGGGGTGCCGGCAGACTGCGACCAGGCTACCGGCAAGAGTAAGAACAGAGTCCACACACACAGCACCAGTTTCGATGTCACCGCTAACCTCCGTACCAAATCATCTAATCGGAAAGAACCGCTTCGTTCATGAACTCTGGGATCGAGATGAATCGACATGGATTCTCCTCTCACTTCATGAATGCCGCGTTCAAATTGGAGCCATGAATGGCTGCGTGGCACATGGTGCAGGCCTGATATTTCTGGGACTGGTTGTGCGCCGGTCCCAATGGGCTCAGCGCCGGAGCGCTGTGACACTGCAAGCACAGCAGGTTGACTTGGGACACGCGCAGGAAGCGCGGATTCGTCGAGCCGTGCGGCGTATGGCAGCTCATGCAGCCTTCCGTCTTCACCGGCATGTGCTCATAGATGAAGGGTCCTTGCTTTTCGGCGTGACACTTGTAGCAGATCGCGTCGCCTCCGGGAGTCGAGCGCACCTGGCGTAACGCCGCGGTGCCATGCACGTTGTGGCAATCGCTGCAGGTGACGAGCCCCTCGTTTACGCGATGGTGGTAGGGACGGGCAAACTCGGCGCGGGCTGAGGCATGGCAGCTGTAGCAAAGTTCGGGCTGCGGCTTGACCAACAGCTTGCGCTCTTCCTGGGCGTGATGAGGGCTGTGGCAGTCGAGGCAGCCAACATCGTTCCCAGAGTGAGCGGAAGAGCCAAAACGCTGCTGCTCGTGGGCCTGGCCATGGCATTCCAGACAGCGCCGGCTCGATTCAGACCGCGACAGATTCGCGAAACGGATGATCTTGGTTTTGTCGCCGCCGCCCGCCACGTGCTCGGCGCCGGGACCGTGGCAGGATTCACAGCCGTGGCCATCCTTCTTGAGGGTCTGAAAATGGGGCGTTCCTTCAAACTGCTTTCTGTAAACGTCCTCGTGACAAGTCAGGCAAACGTCGGAGCCGGCATACTGCGCCGCATCGGCCGGATTACCGTGCTCTTTTTGTTCGTTGGCTGCCCCTGCGGATGCTGAGAGTAAGGAGACAACCACAAAAATCCAAAATGCCGTTTTCATGAACCAACTCCGTTTTCTACAGGCGCTCGCGCATCGGGTCACCAGTGCGCAGGTCGGGCAAAATGGAAAAAGCCCAACCTTCGGTCAGTGTGGGATCACCAGCGCCAGGGGCACAAGTAGGCGAATGGACGCACTCCAAGGTGCGGGAAAGAAACCGAGGCAGGCCCCTCGTAGGAGTTGATTCTGCCGAGACTGGTCGCCGAACGTGTCCGATTCCCGTTAGTCACCCATAGCGACCGAAACAGCCGAAACAAAGAACCGTCAATCGTGTTTAATCTACTTGTGCAGCTTTTCCCTATGGAGGCTACCGATCATGAACCGCCAAAACGCTTGGATATGGCCGTTCTGCACAGTTCTCATTATTTGCTTGTTCCTATTACCGGCTCGCAGCTGGGCCCAGGATGACAGCTCGGACCAGCAAAACGACCCGCCGGCACGCGTTGCCCGCATGAACCTCTCCCAAGGTTCGGTATCTTTTCAGCCCGGCGGTGAAGGCGACTGGGTGGATGCGGTACCTAATCGTCCGTTGACCACGGGTGATAATTTGTGGGCGGATAAAGATTCGCGCGCGGAATCGCACGTGGGCTCGACCTCGATCCGTCTCGGCAGCGAAACCAGTCTGACCTTCCTCGAACTTGACGACCGCGTTCTGCAATTGCGGCTGGCGCAGGGCTCGATCCTGTTGCGCGTGCATCATCTCGACGACGATGACACCGTCGAAATCGACACTCCCAATCTCGCCTTCACGGTGCAACGCACCGGCGAATATCGCGTGGATGTTCATCCCGACGGCCAGACCACGATGGTTGACGTGTATGGTGGCCGAGGCGAGGCCGTCGGCGGCGGCGACAACTACACCATCATCGCCAATCAGCAGGCCAGTTTCTCCGGAGACCAGGACCAGCAGCTTAATTACGAAATCGACACTCTTCCCTCACCCGACGACTTCACCCGCTGGGCTTTTGATCGCGATCGGCGCGAAGATCAGTCGCAATCGGCCAACTATGTGTCGCCGGAGATGACCGGCTACGAAGATCTCGACGACAACGGCAACTGGTCGTACGCCGGCAATTACGGTCCGGTGTGGTATCCCGCGAATGTTGCGGTGGGCTGGGCGCCGTATCGCTTCGGACATTGGGTGTGGGTAGCTCCCTGGGGATGGACCTGGGTCGATGATGCGTCCTGGGGATTCGCTCCCTTCCACTACGGACGTTGGATACAGATTGGCCCTAGATGGGCGTGGGTGCCCGGGCCGGTCGCCGTGCATCCCGTGTACGCTCCGGCGCTCGTCGCGTTTGTCGGCGGCGGCGGAGGGTTCCACTTTTCCGCGTTCGGCGGAGGCGTGGGCGTGGCGTGGTTCCCGCTCGGGCCGGGTGAAGTTTTTGTTCCCGCCTATCACGTCAGCCGAACTTACGTGAACCAGGTCAATGTCACGAACACGGTTGTGAACGTAACCAAGGTGACGAACGTCTACAACACCTACACCACGACTAACATCAACAACACGACGGTGAACCGCATCACCTACGTTAACCAGGCGAGTGTGACTGTCGTTGCGCGCGACACCTTCGTGAATGCGCGTCCGGTGGCCCGCAACGTCGTGGCAGTGAAGGCAAGCGAAATAGCCCAGGCGCCGATCAGCCACATGAGCGGCGCTGAGCCCGTCCGCGGCAGCGTGATGGGGGCAGGGAAGCCGACCACCGTTGCCCCTCCTCGAGCTGTCGTCAACCGTCAAGTCGTGGCGCAGCATGCGCCAGCGCAGCCGCCCGTGCCCTTCGAGCAGCGGCAGGATAAGCTCGCCGTCCGTCCCGTGGCCCCGGTGAACCAGCCGGTGAATCGCCCGGTCACGCAGCCGGTGAATCGGTCAGAAGTGCCGATCAACAGGGCGGCGCCGGCTCCAGTCGAGCGTCCGCTTCAGTCGTCACCCCAGCCGGAGGTGGGAAGACCGCAGCCTGCGCGCGCTCCGGTGGTATACACCAATGACGAGGCGCGGCCGCAGCCGACGGCGCAACCCGCTGCGAAACCTACTCCGCAACCTGGTCCGCAACCTTCTCCAGAACCAGGATGGTCGCATCCACAAGCCCGTCCTGTGCCGCCGGTGCAGCCGAAGAGCGAGAGTCAGGCGCGCGACGAAGAAACCAAGTATAAAAACTGGCAAGCCAAGCCCCAACCGGCAAAGC
>Ga0074045_10001691_pt1 | contig 21034 bp, 23 predicted proteins | sample BogForMeECP23OM2_FD_94442 | JGI IMG/M metagenome (GOLD analysis project Ga0074045, IMG submission 94442) | Bog forest soil microbial communities from Calvert Island, British Columbia, Canada - Bog Forest MetaG ECP23OM2 | ecosystem: Environmental > Terrestrial > Soil > Wetlands ...
AAATCAGCGGAGTGCCGGTTACTCTTTCCGATCCCACAGCGCAGTCCCCGGTTTTTACCGCGCCAGCCTATTCGGACGCTCAAAGTGCCGACCTCTTATTCATGCTCACCGTTACAGACGCTAATGACCAGCTGAGCGCTACAGCCAAATGTGCTGTAACAGTTACACCTTACTGAGGCAGGGTTGCCGGACAAATCTCAGAGAACTTTTGAAGGAGTCACGCACATAATTAATTAAACCAAGTCCAGCTGGGCTCTTAATTCTTAGTGGTTTTCAAAACAGCTGGCGAGCTTTCGCCAAGGGGCTGTTATCCCGTTTATCTGGGAGGAAGAGTTTGGGACAAACTTGCAGCTGAAAATCCAGGCTTGGGGCAAACCGGTCGCTGGGTTTTGGTGGCGGAAGTGCAGGTCTTTGTCTAATTTTTATGATGTAGCTGTCACTGGCAGCCCCAGGGGGAGCCTGGCCCAGTGACAAATCAAGTTCAGGACAGGTACACGCCTCCCTACCTAGCCTCACAGGTGCGACGTGACCACAGCCCATGTTTCACCTTCGGGTTGTTGGCATGCGTTGGCCGAGACGTTAGCCGCATCGCCGACGAAGTGATCGCACATCTCTCTCTTGAACATTGACTTCACAAGGGCACGATCAACCTTTCCATGTCCGTCACATTTGTGAACGTTCATGGGTTCGCCCATCCGGATCACAAGCACCCGATCCATTATACCGTCTTCTGTCAATGATCTCACATTCGTCAGCGCCAACACAAAGTCTCAGTTCTTTATCTCTTCTTGCAGACACACTGGACCAGACATCAGCCGGCCGCTGTCTTTCACCGCCATTTTCTCCAGTTTGGAGACTCTTGGACCAGCCACATGCGTGCTAAGTCCCCTCTATTACATGGCTATCAACTAATGTGATGGAAGAAAGCCATGCCCTGCATTTGCGGGAGCCAAGGTTTGTGTCAAATAACGCCTCCCGAATATAATCGATAAGCCAGCCCTGTCTGAAGCTCTCCCGAATCTCGGCCTGGGTTACTCGTCTAGGCCCCCAAGAGCCTGGTTCATGCTCGCTAAAGCACATCATGAGGTAGGACCCTCTAGGATCCAACACGGACGTGAGACCCTTTACGAAAGCAGGACGCTTTTTGTCAGGCAGAACATGAAAAAACCCTGAGTCGATAACTGTATTGAATCTTCTCTGTAGCTCTTGAAGCTTTAAGGCATCCCAGACCAGGAACGTGGCAGCTAAAGAGCGTTTCTTTGCTTTACTGAGAGCTTTTTCTACAGCGGTTGATACAATATCGATTCCGACGACTTCGAAGCCAAGTCCTGCCAGATAGAGGGCATTTTCGCCTGTCCCGCAGCCGACATCGAGTAGCGGAGATCTTATTTCACCATGTTCAGCAAGATGTACAATCTCGCTCTGAGGCCCATCTATTTCCCATGGAGGAACACCCTCGTACATTTTCTCGAAAATCTTGGATCCCATTCTTCAAGTCTTTCGTGCTAAGACATCGATGTCAAAGAGGATTACATGCGTGTTCGTAGCAATGGCCCGTTTGATGTCGGCAAGGAGCTGACCCGCCGCACGAGACATCTTCCCTCGGCTAAAATGATGCTTTCACCTGTATATATCAATATCCAAGATAATAATTTGATCCACCATGTGCTTTCAGGCCGACTGATAGCAACTCAGATCGGCAACGGAAACGACATCATCCAGCAAAGGGGAGGTCGAGCCATGATTATTCAAGATCCACGAATAAAAGCGAAGCGTCCGCAATGTGGAAGCTAGAATGTCCAATCATAGCTATCCTTTAACAACATTGTCGCATGGCTGGGGAAATTACTCGGAGTCCCAACGGTCAAAATTTATGAGAAGAGATGTGCGGAGTGCGGTAAAGAGTTTCAGGTGTTTCGGAAGTAACTCGCAGATTCTGCTCAGATCCCGTGTCACTGTATCGAGCGTACTCTTTGCTTCCTTCAGTTTGACTTTGGCTTCGTAATGGCGGGGAGCAATAGTGTCTCTACCCGCCATGCCCGGCGCATCCCAAAGGCGCTGTACTCAAAAGAGCATGCCATAAAATAGCCAAATGCCTTCCTTATCATGTTTTAACTCGCCTTTGAGTAGGGAATTTTTCCAAATTCGGGCAGGCAGAAAAAGGAACAGCCGGTAGAACTCTAGCTTCATATTACTGTATTAGTAAATGAAAAATACATTCAAGACCTGATTTTCAAAAAGGGGAAATCTGCTATCTTTCTATCAAAGGATTGTCCCTTTTTATAAAATATTCATCTGCCTTGGAAAGCCAGGAACCCTCGCACCTGGCTTTCTCCTTTTTTGCCCCCTATTTATTGCGTCACTTTGTCCCTGTCCCTCTACGCTGTCCTATCCCTTGTAGGAAAGCGTACCCATTGAAATCATGAAGATTGGCCGTCGGACATTGATTCCGAATCGTTTTCGTCTCGGGCACTTTGGATTCAACCATCATTTTGGCATGAGCCCCACACCAACATGATGGGACGAAAACGTGGCCATTAACTGCGGGGAAAGAGGTGCGTCCTTGAAACTGCTAAAACCGGTCTCATTGACCGATAGCTTGCATGTTCGATCTGGGAATCGTATAGTTTTGCGGGCTCTGGGGTTGTTTAAGAAGTTTTTTCCGGCAGAATCCGACCCGAAAATGCGGTTCGGCATCTGTTGACAGCCAAATTGAGGCATTATTCAGGGTTAACTCAAAATGATCACAATAGGGGGCACAATGGAAGATAAAGCTGTAAATGAACTGTGGAACAAAGGTGTTCAAATGATGGGGCAAGGATATAGTTGAGCTGAAGCTACTCTGCAGGTTCTGCGAGAGGCTCAAGGGTTGAGTCCCATACCTTATCAATGGGCTACAGCGGGCTATTATGGCGCTATCAGTTCAGGGAAAACAATATGTGGGATCTTATTTGGCGGCACGGTCTTTTTGGGATATTTATTTGGTCGTAAAGAAGTAGATAAACCAACAATTGGAAATACAAATAGGATTCAAGCGATTAGTGCAGTAAACACATTATTTAAAGGTTTTATCGAACGATTCGGCACTTCCGACTGTCGAACGCTTACAAAGCAGGATCTTTTCTCTTGAATAAGCAATACGAACGCATTCCCGTTAATGGCGGCCATTTCGATCTGTGGTTATCTGGTAAGGATATATGGCGGATATGATTTCCAGAAACAATGGTTGAACCTCATTGCAACGCAGTTTGGCAACAAAGGACTTGAGGCAGTGGCAAGTGGCCGACTCACTCTGCGGCACTTTTGCGAGGAACCCGGAGTTGCAGGTGAAGCCGCGTGTCAAAAATTCGAACTTGTGCTTCTCCTGCAAAATTCAACTTCAAGAAGATGCCCCCCGCTGTTGCTTCAGAGTGATTCTATTGGATACATACCCAGATCGAATCCAGAAGGAGGATTACGATGCCTGTAGCAAAATTAGACACGTTTCGAGAGGATGTCCGTCAATTCCTGAAAATTAGCGCCGACATTCAGGCTAAGATCACCATGGAGTACGTAACGAATAAGGCGCCGAAAATAGCGACGATCTGGCCGAAGGTGGTCGAGAACAACGAGAAATTGTTTAAGGGCGAGGTGACCTTTAGGGATTTATGGGCATTAATCACCGAGGAAGAGATGGTGAGCTTGGCAGGCATGTTGCGTCATACTTTCGAGCAAATAGCGACGATGTGGATGGAACAAAACCCGCTTCCGCAAAGTGTCAAGATTGAGAGCGTGGACGCCGTTGGCGTACCAGCCGAATGGCAAATCACTCCTGGAGCGTCTGAAAAAAAGGTACTGATGTACTTACACGGCGGTGGCGGGATACAAGGGTCCGCATACACCCATCGACGCTTAACAGTCGCGCTTGGCGAAGCTACGGGAATGCAGGTACTAAGCATAAACTACCGACTCGCTCCCGAGTATCCTTTTCCAGCCGGCCTTGAGGATTGCACTAAGGCCTACCAATGGCTATTACGCCAAGGCTTCAAGCCGTCAGATATCTTAATCGTCGGCGACTCCGCTGGAGGGAACCTCACTTTGGCGACCATCCTCAATCTTCGTGACAAGGGAATCCCTTTCCCCAAAGGTGCAGTATGTTTTTCTCCTAAGACTAGCCCCAGTATTTTATCTCTCTCTCATGGAGAAACTGATCCCATACTCGCCGACATAGGTATTTTCTGGTGGACTGCCGCATACTTGGGAATAGAGAATCCTGCGGAAATCAAAAACCCCCTGGTTTCCCCACTTCTTGGTGATCTCCGGGGATTTCCGCCGTTGCTCGTCCAGGCAACGCCGCCCGAATTATTATTTGAAGATGCCCGACAATTTGTCGAAAGAGTGAAGGCGGCGGGGGGTGACGCGACCCTGGAGACATGGGATGGCATGGTCCACGTTTGGCAGCTCTTCTTTTTAGGCGTGTTTCCAGAATCCCAGGAGGCCATAGATAAGGTTGGCGAATGGGTCAAGAAACTTTAATGCACTGAACAGTGAGCGGTTAAGAGTGAACGGTGAGAAACCGGGCTTCGCAGTAAACGGGCGGCCTATTTCGAGTTAAGGGCGGTAGACGAACTCAAAATGCCAATCGAGGTCCGTTGGTGGTCAGGTTGAGGCAGTATTCGGAATTAAATGCCGATGGCCAACAATGCAAGCCTAGTCTCTTAACGACCCCTTATGGCCCATGGTTTGGATAGGCCATGCGCATTGCCTATTTTCCATTTATCATCGGGAAGCTTTTTGCCGATTCCGCTTCTAAAGGTTTCTACTAAAGGTTTCTAAAATTCGATACGTCGAGGAGCAAAATGCAGAATACCCATCTGGAAAAAGACGTGGCAGGAGCAGGGGACGATTTGTATATGATTCCTTTCCAATTGGGATCAGAGCTCGTTTTAAAATCCATTTTAAATCCTACACTCAAGGCAAAAACGACCATTTACGGCGCCGTGCCTGACCAGATGATCATAATAGAAGAGCCTCTTTTTTCCCTCAACGAGCGCTTTGCAGGCCTATCCGAAGAATTCTTATGTGCCTACCTGCATGGCGATCAACTATTTAAATTCAAGAGCAAATTTATTAGACATTTATTTAATAACGTGATCGGGATTGATTACCCCGATGAGGTAGATCGGATTCAAGTTCGTTCGAACACGAGAATACCAGTAGACATCGAAACCGAAGTCCATGTTGAGACACAGGATGGGACTATTTCAGGCCGCATCGCACATATAAGCGAAGGTGGGTGCCGGTTGGAATTACGCAAATTAATCCAGACACAGAAAGGATCGAAAGTACACCTCAGATTCACATTACCAGACAATCAAAGTATTGATAACCTCGTCTGCATAGTTAAGCACGTGAAGCATCTTGATGGTAATACCATAGGTGGAGTAAGTTTTTCTGGACCCGCGCAAGCTATTATAGAGATTAAAAAATTCTGTAAATTATACGCTACCGTTCTGGCTCTGGAAGCGCGTGGGGACAACTTTTTTTAACGAATTCATTTGAGGATTGGCCTTCTTGCCGGTATTTCGGCAACATAGTCCCCTTTTTTGTGAGTTTAGATGCCGAGAGCCACTTTATAATAAAGCTATTTAAGAGTCAACGTGAACGTAGTTGTAGTGATAATCCAGCCGATCCTTGTCCTGACAGGCTTTGTCTACTTCTCTGCCCATGTCTCCCCAATAGCTGCCTCCACTTCAACCGGAACTTTACCGAGATAAGCTCTGCCTGCCTGAATCATGGTCTCCTTGAGAATCATAGCAACTTCCCCTGCCAACCTATCAGGAACTTCGAGAATGATTTCGTCATGCACCGTTCCGATAATCTGTGATCCAGTATCCGCCAATCTTTGGGGGAGTGAGCGGCAGTCCCTTGGACGGGCGTGTTGTAGAGTACGGTTATCCCGGGAGTCTCATTCCATGCTCTTCGCCTGCCGGTCTGTGTTTGTCCCTATTGGCTTCCACTGGCTTTGACCCAGTGGTGCCATTCAACTAATACAAATGGCGGAAGTGAAGAAACAGGAACATCCCACTGAAAGTCTGAGGCGAGAGATCAAGTTGCCAAAATGGCGACCTGAAGAATACCTCTCCTCGCAACGATGGTAAAACTGAAAGATTATCACCGAGGAAAAGCCCAGGGGCCGCACTAACCACATCATGAGCCGCAGCCACGCGCCTGGATAGCCATCGGCAGGCATCCGGCAACCGGCTTCACCCTGTCGCCGAGCGAAAGCTCCCCGCAAAAGATCCCCCGGCGGCTTTATCCGAGTTCACAATCCCAAGAGCGGCAATTATCCCGACCGCAATTGCCCCTGCCCCTATGCCCCTGATCCTTGCTGCCGTTCATGAATTCTTGAATTCCTCAATTCTGCAATTTTGATTTTACCATGCAGGGATTTGGTTCTGCAAAATGGCAACCAGAAACGGAAGAATCGGTGAAAAGTGAACAGTGAGCAGTTAACAGTGAGTTTCTTGCCGCGAGTTCACCACGGAAAGACAAACGTGGAGGGACATCCACCCTGCAATCGATATTTTCCCTTGCGTCGATAAAAACCATGGCGACTGTGAGGCCTAAGTATTATATTCAAATATACTCTACCGAAGTGGTATGGTATCTGACTGTGAATTCACCCGCCAAGGTGCGGCAATTGTTTTTCGAAAGTGCTGATTCAAGAAGGAAATTGAAATGTACAATATTCTTGAAAAAAAAACCCTGAGTGAAGTCACGAAGCTGCTGGTGGTGGAAGCGCCGCAAGTCGCTCGGAAAGCCAAGGCAGGGCAGTTCATTATCGTGCTCATCAACGATTATGGCGAGCGTATCCCACTCACTATTGCCGACTATGACAGGAAGGCAGGCACAGTCACTATGATTTTCCAGGAAGTGGGCAAATCGACAGTGCAAATGGGAATGATGCAGGTAGGGGATTCGTTCAAAGCTATTGTCGGCCCGCTCGGACATCCGAGCGAGATCGAGAATTTAGGAAAGGTGATTTGCGTTGGCGGTGGCATGGGAATCGCGCCTGTCTATCCGATTGCGCGGGAACTCAAAGAGGCGGGAAATCACGTTATCTCTATTATCGGCGCCAGGACGAAAGAACTTCTGTTCTGGGAAGACAAGATGCGTGCAGTTTCGGATGAACTCATCGTCACAACCGATGATGGATCATACGGTCGCAAGGACCTGGTTACGGCGCCTCTCAGGGAAATCCTTGAAGGGCAACCCGGGCAGATCGCCAAGATATGGGCCATCGGGCCGGCCATCATGATGAAGTTTGCAGCAGCCACGACCAAGCCGTTCAACGTACCGACCATCGTCAGTTTGAATACTATCATGATAGATGGTACGGGGATGTGTGGCGGCTGCCGGGTAGTCATGGACGACGGTGCCAAGTTTGTTTGTGTGGATGGCCCCGAGTTCGACGCCCACAGAGTGGACTGGCACAACCTTTTGTCGCGGATGGCGTTTTACCGTTCCGAGGAACAGGCATCGGTTCAGCGCTGGCGGGAAGGCCACGAGTGCAATCTGGAGCGTACGGTCGAGGATGGAGTTACATAAATGGCAGAGTTGACCAAAAAAGAACGGATGAAGATTCCCCGTCATGATATGCCCGTGCAGGAGCCTGAAGACCGGGTGCAAAATTTTAACGAAGTGGCCCTGGGCTTTACGTTGGACCTTGCCAGAATGGAGGCTGAACGTTGCCTGCAGTGCAAGGAACCTCACTGTATGGAGGGCTGTCCGGTCCAAGTTAAAATTCCCGAGTTTATCGAAGCCGTACGCATGGGCGATATGATCAAGGCCGTTCAAATCATGAAATCCAGAAACAACCTGCCGGCTATTTGCGGCAGGGTCTGTCCTCAGGAGGTGCAGTGCGAGTCGCGATGCATTCTGGGCAAGAAGGGGGAACCGGTCGCCATAGGGCGCATCGAGCGTTTTGTGGGGGATTTCGCGCTCACAAAGAAGACTTTCGGGGTTATCAAGGGGCCTTCGACAGGCAAGAAAGTGGCGGTAGTCGGCTCCGGACCTGCAGGCCTCACCTGTGCTGTCGACCTTGGCCGGATGGGACACGATGTCACCATCTTCGAATCCCTGCATACTCCGGGCGGCGTGCTCGTTTACGGCATTCCTGAATTTCGGCTTCCAAAGGAAAAGGTTATCCAGGCTGAAATCGAAACGGCGGCAAAGGCCCTCGGTATTCGGATACTTACTGATCACGTCATAGGACGTACCCTTACCGTCAATGAATTGCTGACCGAACACGATGCAATTTTTCTGGGCACCGGGGCTGGCCTTCCGATGTTTATGCGCATTCCGGGAATCAATTTCAACGGGGTCATGTCGGCAAATGAATTCCTCTGTCGTGTCAATCTGATGAAAGGCTATCAGTTCCCCAAATTCGATACCCCCGTCAAGGTAGGCAAAAGAGTGGCCGTGATCGGTGCAGGGAACGTGGCGATGGATTCGGCGCGCTGCGCTCTTCGCCTCCAGTCCCTCCGGGCCAAGGCAAACGGCGGCGAAACCGGCGCAGAGGTCCATATAGTATATCGCCGCTCACCCGCAGAGGTGCCCGCAAGACTTGAAGAAGTCCATCATGCTGAGGAGGAAGGGGTCATTTTTGACTTTTTGACCAATCCGGTTGAAATCCTCGGGGACGACAAAGGTACAGTACGTGCGATGCGTTGTATCCGGATGGAACTGGGAGAACCGGACCAGTCCGGCCGACGCAGTCCGATTCCGATCGAGGGTTCCGAATTCGAAATGAAGGTGGACCAGGTGGTCTTTGCCCTCGGAACTAACCCGAACCCTCTGGTTTTCTTCAATGCCGACGGCCTTCAACGCACCAGGCATGGGACAGTTGTGGCCAACCAGGAGACCGGACGCACCACAATGAAGGGTATTTGGGCCGGTGGCGACGTCGTAACCGGCGCTGCAACCGTCATCAGCGCAATGGGGGCAGGCAAGCGCGCAGCGGCCGATATCGACCGTTATCTCGAAGGTGAATTAGACTGGTAATCTTACACGTGCAGTTACATTTTATGCCGAAACGCAATAAGGCCGTGATGTCCCCTGATCCACACGATTGACAATCTTTCCTTCAGATTAGGAAGGCCCATCAGAAAGTCAAGACATCTCTCCTTCTAACATTGACTTCACAAGAGCACCAATCAAACTTCCATGTCCATCACATTTGTGAACCTTCATCGGCTGTCCATCCGGCCCGCTCGCATCCAATCCATGATACCGTCTTCTGCCAGTGATCTCACCCCGGTCAGCGCCAACGTAAATTCAAAGCTGCTCATCTTGTCATAGACTCTCTGGACCAGACATCTTCAGGCCGCTGAAATGATGCTTCCTTCTTAAATATATCAATATGCAAGATAACAATTTGATCCACCATATACTTCTAACTGATCGAAACTCAAGATCGGCAGCGGAAACGACATCATTCAGCAAAGGGGAGGTCGAGCCATGATTATTGGAAACATACCGGGAAAGGTCACATGTCCGCAGTGTGGAAGCGAAAATGTACAATCAAAGCTCTCCTTCACCAACCTTGTCGCATGGCTGGGCAGGATTCTTGGAGTCCCGACGGTTAAGATTTATGAGAAGAGATGCTCGGAGTGTGGTAATGAGTTTCAGGTGTTTAGGAAATAGCCTGACTGACCAAAGCCTCTTCATTCCTGTTTCCAATCTTTGCCCGGCTCACGTTTTCACCCTCAAGCCTATCAATAGAAGAACTTAATTATTGGCCCTCGTAACTCGATCCCACATTGGGCAGGGGCTGTCAACTGCGGTGAAAGAAGTGTATCCTGAAATTGCTAAAACTGGTTCCATGAACCTTTCTCTTGCGTTTCTTATTAGGATATAGGATGATTCAATGGGCCTTCAGCGTGTCCCAAGAACTTTTTCGGGTAGAATCCGACCCTGAGAATGCGGATAGGATCCATAGCACACAACTTGATGCATCATTCTCCCTCATAATGCCCAGCGCCAACACAAATTCTCAGTTCTTTATCTATCCCTGAAGACTCACTGGACCAGACATCTTCCAGCCATTGGCATGATGCTTTTACCATGATTCGGACTGCTCCCACAGGGTTCGAACCACTATACGTTATGGCATTAGTGGAACTTGAGGATGGCCCATCGGTTCTAGGCAACATCATCAATCTCGACCCGCATCAGGCCGACATGAGCTTGATCGCTCGCAAGGTGTCGGTTGGCCATAAACTTTCCCGCGCCCCGGAGAGCCAGGAAGGCATCGAAGGAGTGCTCTAACGTTCAAACTGACCTCCTGAAAAAGAGAAAGGATATGAGCGTGGACTTTGATCTGGGCGAAGAACATAAGATGATCCGAGAAATGGCGAGAGATTTCGCCGAGGAGGTCATACGTCCTCGCTCGGAGCACATGGAAGCGAGCGGTGAATATCCGTACGACATCATCGCACAAATGGCCGAACTGGGAATGATGGGCATTCCCTTCCCTGAAGAGTACGGTGGCTCTGGTGGGGACTGGGTGGGTATGCATATCTGTATTGAGCAAATATCTCGGGGCGATGTAACCTTGGGTGCTTTGTTGGACGTAACGACCAGTGTCGTCGGGCAGGAGATATTTGTCTTTGGGACCGAAGAGCAGAAGAGGAGATGGCTCGTTCCAATAGCACAGGGCAAGGAAATAGGCGCTTTCGCCCTGACGGAGCCCGATTCAGGCTCTGACTCCGGGGCACTGAGATGCCGGGCTGTGATGGATGGCAGCGAGTGGGTTCTTAATGGCACAAAACAGTTTATCACCAACATTGGGCTCGACAACGCCTCCATGGCGATAGTGGCCGCCGTCACCGACAAGGGCGAAGGAGGCAAGAAAGTCATATCGACCTTCATTGTACCCAAAGACGCCCCCGGTTTTAAGTTGAGCAAAAAGTACAACAAGATGGGCTGGCGCGCCTCAGCCACTCACGAGATTATTCTCGAGGACTGTCGGATACCTAAAGAGAATCTGTTGGGAGATCCCAACCGTGGGCTTGCTCAGCATCTGGCGGTGCTGGAAACAGGGCGTATCAGTATTGCAGCGGTATGCGTGGGACTGGCCCAAGCCTGCCTGGATGAGGCTCTGCGCTATGCAAAAGAGCGCATTCAATTTGGCGTCCCCATTTTCAATCATCAGGCTATCCAGTTCAAATTGGCTGATATGGCCGTAGCCATCGAGTTGTCCCGGAATCAATACCTGAAGGCGGCCTGGTTGAAAGATAAGGGACGCAAACATACTTTTGAAGCCACCACAGCCAAACTCTACGCCTCGGAAATGGTGGAAAAGGCAGCAAGCGACGCCCTTCAGATTCACGGCGGCTACGGCTATATGAATGAGTATCCCGTCTCTCGCTACTATAGAAATGCCAAGCTTCTTCAAATCGTGGAAGGCACTTCGGAGGTTCAGAGAATGATCCTGGGGCGGATACTTGCTGGATAAGGCTGGAGAGACCGCAGATGGGATGAGGCTGTCGCTTTTGAACTGTTTGAAGGGAGGGGAGATGGAATACAAGACGATTCTTTTTGAGAAGGACAATGGCATGGCAACCATTACGTTGAATCGGCCCCAGAATATGAACGCCTTAAGTAGTGAGGTATTCACAGAGATGGGAGATGTCCTTGCCGAGATCGAAAGCGATGACGAGGTCCATGTAATCGTTCTTACCGGAGGAGAAAAGTGCTTTGCCGCAGGCGCCGACATCAAGGAAATGAGCGAAATTGCAACACCCTCGGATGCACATCGGTTTTTCAAGAAGGCCCAAGGCGTTTTCAACAGCATGGAAGATCTGGAAAAACCGATCATTGCCGCGATCAGCGGACTCGCTTTGGGCGGTGGCTGTGAACTGGCACTGGCATGTGATCTTAGGATTGCAACGGAAAGCGCTGCTTTTGGTCAGCCGGAGATCAAAATAGGTGTGATTCCAGGGGGCGGCGGGACGCAAAGGCTTCCGCGCATCATCGGTATTACCAGGGCCAAGGAGCTTCTCTATACGGGGGATTTCATCAATGCTCAGGAGGCTTACCGGATTGGTCTGGTAAACAAGGTGGTTTCCACCCCTTCTCTCATGGATGAGACAAGATCGATGGCCTTGAAAATAGCGCACCAGCCCCAGGCCGCTCTGAAAGCTGCCAAGCTTGCCATCAACGGGGGACTCAATATGGACATGAAATCAGCCATGGCCTATGAAGCGCGCTGCTTCGAAATCCTGTTTTCTACCGAAGATCAAAAAGAAGGAATGAAAGCTTTTATAGAAAAGCGGAAACCGGTTTTTAAAAACAAATAAAGGCATAGATCACCTGCCGTGTTCTGATCCCTATGATCTGCAAGGCGAACCAACAACTGTCACAACGAGCGGCTCACGGCATACAGTGATAAGGCGATGACTGTAAAAAGCCCGTGCTGCGGTGGAACCATCACTCCATAAGGAGGAACAAGATGCGCTGGAATGAGGAATACAAGAAAAAGATGGTCTCGATGGAAGAGGCGGCAAAACAAATCGGATCAGGTGATTTCGTCGGAGTTGGACTGGCCATTGGAGCCTGTTCGCCTGATATGTTCGATGCCATATTTGAGCGCTGGGAGGAATTGAAGGGCGTGACGATCAGCGACACGGTCCCTGTACGTCCATCCAAGCCTTATGATCTTGAATTCATGTCCCGGCTTGATGGCCATATAAATTATCACCCCTCGTTCGGGATGCCCTTAACGCGAAAGATAAATGAATCTCGCTTTCCCGATTTTTACCCGGAACAGAGCCATGACTTGGGGGACCGGTATGCCAAGTGGTCGGATGTTTATATTGCCATGCTCGCTCCCCCCAATTCCCAGGGCTATATCAATCTTGGCTTGACCAATTTTTACACCCTGGAGGCCATTCGTGAGGGGCGGGCATCAGGGAAGCTGCGCGTCGCCATAGGGGAAGTCAATGACCAGATGCCAACCATCTTTGGAGATAACTGGCTGCACGTCTCTGAATTTGATTTTTTTGTGGAAAACTCAACGAAGATTCCTGCCTTAGGCAGGGCCACGCCTGGAGATAGAGAAAGGAAGGTTGGTGAGCATGTACTGGAGCTGATCAATGACGGGGATACAATTCAGATGGGTGTCGGGGCTATCCCGGAGGCTGTTATTATCGGTCTCGATGGAAAGCATGACCTGGGCATACACACGGAGATGTTCCCCATGGGACTTCCCCAGTTGGTGGAAAAGGGAATTGTAAATAACATGAAGAAGCCGTTGATTCATCAAGGGGTTACAGTGGCCACGTTCTGTATCGCCGACCAGGGTACGTATGATTACGTTCATGAAAATCCTTCATGTAAATTCTATCCCTGTTCTTATACAAATAATCCCGCTTTTATTGCACAGCACCCGAACCTAGTAGCTATGAATATGGCGCTGATGGTGGACCTCAGCGGCCAGATCGCCTCTGAGGGGATCGGACACAGAATGATCAGCGGTTCGGGAGGACAACTGGATTTTATGATCGGATCGTAGTATTCCAAAGGTGGCAAGGGAATCACCTTGATATATTCATCGAGAACGTTAAAGGACGGGACTTTCGCTTCATCTATAGTTCCCGAGCTGCCACCAGGTACGCCCATTACTGTTCCAAGGACATACGCGCATTACGTTGTGACCGAGTACGGGATTGCCGACCTGAGATACAAGTCCAGGAGGCAGCGCGCTGAGGCATTGATCAGCATCGCCCATCCAGATTTAAGAGGGGAACTGCGAAACAGTCTGAAGAGGAACTTTTATTTTCAGGGGAAACAATAGGAACTTCAGAAAGACCAATTAAAGCCTCTTCATTCTGGCTTCCAACTTTTGGTCGATTGTCCCCTTCAAATTAATGCGCATCAATTGAAGAAGCTGGAAGACCTCGAAACTCGAGCCACATTGAACCGAGGGGCTTTCTATTGTGGGGATAGAGGCGTGACCTGTGCTACCGCCGGTAAATAATGGGCATTTTTCTTGCGGGTTTTGATTAGAATATCGTATCATTTATAGATATTGGGCATTCTAAAAAGTTTTTTTGGTGGAATCCGATCCCTAGATGGGGTTCGGCACCAGTTGGGGTCAAATTGACGCATTATTCAGGACTAAGAGCAGGGACCCCTCCCCAGAGAAGTCCATGCAATTTTCCGCAGGCAACAGTTTGGGACCCCCTCTCTTAATCGGGCGGAGTGAGTCTTCTTCGATCACAGGGTATCCCAGGCCCTTGAAATCTTTGGAACCGCAACCGAAAGGAGACAAGGATCATGGACTGGAGAGAAGAATACAAAAGAAAGACCGTCTCATTTGAAGAGGCTGCCCGGCAGATTCGGTCGGGAGATTTCGTCGGTGTAGGGCTGGGCATAGGTGCCTGCTCGGCCGCAATGTATGATGCCATATTGGACCGCTGGCAAGAATTGACCAATGTGACCGTAAGCGACACGGTTCCTGTACGCCCCTCAAGGCTCTATGACTTTGAATTCATGTTGAACCTGGATGGCCGCATCAATTATCACCCTGCCTTTGGCATGCCTCTGACGAGAAAGATAAACGAATCCCGATTAACTGATTTCCATCCGCTACAGAGTTACGAAGGGGGAGATAAATACGCACGTTGGTCGGATGTGTTCATCGCCATGGTTAGTCCTCCAAATGAAAAAGGTTATCTCAATCTGGGTTTAAGCAATTTCTACACCATGGAGGCGGTTCGTCTGGGCAAAGAGCTGGGAAAACTGCGGGTTGCCGTCGCGGAAGTCAATGATCAGATGCCTGTTATCTTTGGGAACAACTGGATGCACATTTCAGAATTCGACTTCTTCGTGGAGAATTCCACAAAAATCCCAGCTGTCGGAAGGGTTGCCCCTGGGGAGAAAGAGAAAAGAACCGGCGAACATGTTCTGGAATTGATCAGCGACGGGGACACCCTGCAGATGGGTATAGGCGCTATTCCGGAAGCCGTTATTGCAGGACTTGAAGGCAAACATGACCTCGGAGTTCACACGGAGATGTTCCCCATCGGTCTTCCCCAGCTCCTTGAAAAGGGGATCGTGACCAATAACAGAAAGCCGCTCCATCCCGGCGTGACCATAGCTACATTCTGCATAGGAGATCAAGGCATGTACGACTACATTCATCAAAACCCCTCATGCCAATTCCATCCTGCATCCTACACCAACAGCCCTGCCCTCGTTGCACAGCACCCGAGCATGGTAGCTATGAATATGGCGTTGATGGTTGACCTCTCAGGACAAATTGCCTCGGAAGGACTTGGACACAGGATGATAAGCGGTTCAGGAGGGCAGTTGGATTTCATGATCGGATCGTATCATTCCAAAGGGGGCAAAGGCATCACCCTGATTTATTCCGCGAGGCAGTTGAAGGATGGGAGCCTTGTGTCGTCGATTGTCCCGGAAATGCCACCCGGTACACCTATTACCGTCCCCAGGACTTACGCCCACTACGTAGTGACAGAATATGGGGTCGCAGATTTGAGATACAAATCAAGGAGACAGCGGGCGGAAGCCCTGATCAACATCGCGCATCCGGACTTGAGAGGGGAACTGAGAGACAGTCTCAAAAGGAACTTCTATTTCAGCGGCGAGTTCGAACGGCCATCCCCGCATGCCGCATAACCTCAAATCCTTCACCGTGGGGTCTCCGGTGAAAGCACTTAAGGAAAGGCATAAGACTTATGCGTCTAGGTGATTGTGTTGCTGTGGTGACAGGTGGTGCATCGGGATTAGGGGAGGCTTGCGTTCTGCATTTGATGAAAAGCGGAAGCAAAGCGGCCATTTTCGACATGGATAAGGTCCGGGGGGAGAAACTGGCAATGGTGTACGGTCCGGAGGCTATTTTCTGCAATACAGACGTCACAATCGAAGAAAGTGTGCAGGTCGCCATCAGTAAGACGTTACAAGCTTTCAATAAGGTAAATGTGGTTATCAATTGCGCCGGTGTGGGCAACCCCGGAAAAGCCATGACCAAAAGCGGACCTTTACCCTTGGCAAGTTTCAACCATGTGATACAGATCAATCTGGTCGGAACGTTCAACGTTATCCGACTGTGTCTCGAGCATATGCTAAAGAACAACCCCAATGAGGAGGGCGAAAGGGGCATCATTATCAATACATCCTCGGCTGCTGCTTTTGATGGCCAGATCGGGCAGCCCGCCTACAGCGCCTCCAAGGCCGGGGTCGCGGGGATGACCCTTCCTCTTGCCCGCGAGTGCGCCGAATATGGCATTCGCGTCATGGCGATCGCACCCGGACTCTTCAATACTCCCATGCTGGCAGGATTACCGGATGCGGCCCGCGAATCCTTGAGCAAGATGGCGCCTTTTCCGAAGCGGTTGGGAGATCCAGTGGAATTTGCGGAACTTGTTGGGCACATAATCGAAAACCCCATGCTTAACGGGGAGGTTATCCGCCTCGATGGGGCTCTCAGAATGGCAGCCAGGTAAGGATTTAATTTGGTGGCGGGGGTTTGCATTTTCATCGCTGAGATTGCAAAGGACGCAGAGAAACCCTTCCAGTTTGTCCTCTGCGGTCTCGGCAGTCGTCCGGTGAGATAGGCGCAAGGAAAGCATGGCACCATGAACTTCGATTTCACCGAAGAACAGAGAATTATTCAACGTACAACAGCCAAGTTCGCCAAACACGAATCGGAACCGGTAGAAGGAAGCTTCCATGGCAAAACTTTACGCGACCGAAGCAGCAAACAGGGCCTGCTATGATGCTCTGCAGATGCTTGGCGTGTACGGCTATACCCAAGATTATCCTATTGAACGTTACTACAGAGATGCTCGGGCGACTTCAATATATTAAGGGACAAGTGAGATCCAAAGGATCATTATAGCACGGGAGCTGCTAAACTAAGGGCGCACCAGGAATGGGTTCATCACCGAGAATGAGTTGCTTATGCCAACATAAGGTTTCTTAAATAGTCCGATGGCTGAATCGCTCAATTCAGCCACGAGCTTCTTCTAATCATTCAGTACCAGGAGACGGAGATGCGCAAAGTTGCGGTACTTGGCACTGGCCACACTAGATTCATGTTCAATTCACCAAAGACACAAATCGAAATGCTGGCTGAAGCGGCTATGGATGCCATTCGAGAATCATATCTGAAACCCGGGGATGTACAGGCCATTTTCTGCGGCAATGTGCTGGGGGATTTTACGGAAGGCCAGGTAATGCTGCAGTCTTATTTTGCCGATGATATCGGGTGCTGGAATGTTCCGGCGAATAGATATGAAGGTGCATGCGCCTCGGCAACCATGGCCATCAGAGACGCTTTTATGTGGGTCGCTTCCGGATTTTACGATATCGTGCTGGCCGGTGGGGTAGAAAAAGCAACTTCTATGGGAACGTCTCTGGCTACAAGAACCTTCTCCATGGGTGGGGACAGCCGCTATGAATATCCGGCCGGTTTCACCTTCCCTGGCCTTTTTGGAATGTTAGCTCATATGTACTCAAAACAATACGACGTCCCTCTCACAAAGCTTAAAGAACAAATGGCCCTCGTGTCCGTTCAATCGCACCATTACGGCAAGAAAAATCCCAACGCTCAATTCCAGAAAGAAATAACGGTTGATCAGGTGCTGAATAGCTTCATGGTGACTTCTCCTTTGCAATTGCTGGATTGTTGCCCTTTTTCCGACGGTGCCGCAGCCATTGTTTTGGCTTCCGAGGATGTGGCTAAGAAACTTGTGCCAAAACCTGTTTACATTGTTGGCGTTGGACAGGCTTCATCGGGGAGGGTCAGTTCCCAATACAAGTACCTCCCAAGACTAAGAGCCAGGGAAATCTCCGTGAAACAAGCATATGACATGGCGGGACTGCAGCCCGGGGATATCCAGATCTGCGAACTCCATGATTGCTTCAGTATTGCGAGCATTATCGCCGTAGAAAGCCTCGGCTTTGCCGAATTAGGCAAAGGAGGAAAACTTTGGGAAAAAAATGAAACCAGAATCGGGGGAAGAATCCCGATCAATATCTCCGGTGGGCTAAAAGCCAAGGGACATCCCATCGGTGCAACAGGCGCTTCTCAGGTTTGTGAGATCGTCTATCAGCTGAGAGGCGAATTAAGAGATCAGGGCAGACAAGTCGAGGGGGCCAAAATAGGCCTGGTAGATACCTTGGGCGGCGACGGAACGGTGATCAATCTTATTCTCAGTGCTGCCTGATGCAAGGAGGAAAACCGATGGAATATCCACTGGGTTTTAAACAGTATAGTGATGCCCTTACCAGAAATAAGCTGCTGGGATTGAAATGCCGCAACTGTTCTACTATCACATGTCCCCCCAAAATGACGTGTCAGGAATGCGGGGGCTCGGAGCTCAGAATAGTCGAACTGAGCGGGGTGGGAGAAATCAAGACGTTCACCCACACCTTCGTAGCCCCCCAGGGAAGGGAGTGTGAGGCTCCCTACGTCGTCGTCCTGGTTGAACTCGAAGAGGGTCCGTGGATATCAGGTAATCTTATCGATATCAGTCCTGACAGGGTCAACATGGAGTTGATTGGGAGGAAGGTTGAACTGGGACATAAGGTATTCCCGGGTGATTGCTATTCCTCCGGCCCAGCGGCGAGGCCGCTTTTCTGCTTCAAAGAGTAGAGGGCGATCTGAACTCAAGTGAAAAATTTCCACCACACACGACTCGTGCGTCAAAATTTGGGAACCCGAAACGACGTAAAGAAGAGCAATTTTTGAGCGCAGAGGAAAAGGCGGACAAAGGAGTTGGTCGTAAACGGCCTTAATTCCGCTCTTCCCACTGACCATATATGGATCATCATGGAAGTGGATGAAATCATGAAAAGAACAATAGTGGCCGCCAGGAAGAGACCCTTATGGGAATCGTTGTGAAGCGAGGGAATGGTTTCGTGATTGATGCCGATGCTGGAGATTATATTGTGAAAGGGAAGGACATCTCGAAACTGGCCGGCAAAGCCATTCCAAAGGCATGATCGATCACGCGGATTGAAAATTCGTTCGACCTATGCCTAAATGAATGCATGCATCAGGTCCACTCTGGCGCACTTCTTTTGGAAACTAAAAGGAGAACCATAGTTTAGTGAAGGGCAACAACTCATATCAATAGACCTCCTCTGTTCACTTCTCTGCCCATGTCTCCCCAATAGTAACTTCCACTTCAATCGAGACTCTGGATAGAAAAGCCTCCCTTGCCTCTATCATGATTTTTCTCAGGATCCCTGCCGAATCATCCGCCACCCCTTCAGGGGCTTCGAGAATAATCTCGTCGTGCACCGCTCCAACAATCTTCGCTCCAACATTTGCCAATCTTTGTGGTAGCAGGCCCAGTGCTTTCTTTGTGATGTCTGCGGCTGTCCCTTGGACCGGCGTGTTGTAGAGCGTGTCCTGAAACTGCTAAAACCAGTCTCATTGACCTATCACTTGCATCTTCTATTGCGAAATTGTATGGTTTTACGGGCTTTGGGGCTGCTCCAGAAGTTTTTTTGGGCGGAATCTGACCCGGAAATGCGGTTCGGCTGCCGTTGGGGTCAAGTTGACGCATTATTCAGGTTAAAGTGACAAGCTTTCATCCAGTGGAGCATTTATTGATGGAGGTTGATTCTCATAAGGCAAATCTAGGCAGCCTTGTGAGAAGGGTGGCCTGAATAGTTGGAGTATAATCCAGGGAGGTTGAGTTGTTCCAGGTAGTATTTCTCAATGCAGGGAAGAGGGAGAGCTTTTGTCAATGTTGGAATGGTCCTTGATCTTTGACAAGGGTCCGGTCGTCTTGGCATTCCTCATTCCTCATTCTTTAGAGTTGTCCCTTGATTGGAAGGCCTGTCGCTTGGGAGGCCTTGATCCGCGGGGACTTTAGTGCGATAATGGCGCCTAAAGAAATGAACTTATGGCCGTTAGTCAGGCTTTCCCGAAAAAGCTCAACAACGCCTGTCCGGATAACGAAAACGAAAACATTTGATCAGGTAAGGGCACACGGATGCAAAAAAGAGTTATGAACTTAATGAAGAAGGGAGCCATCTCCTGTGGCGAAGAGACCAGCATCAAGGAGGTGGCTCAAATCCTGGCGGTTAATTCAACACGCTATTGTGTGGTTACGAACAAGGAGCATGAGGTCCTCGGGATCATTTCAGCGCGCAGCATTCTGAAGGCGTTCGGTAAGGACCTCGACGATACTTCGGCCAAAGAAATCCTTCTGCCCCACACTTATACCATCAGCCCAAACATGCCATTAAGCGAAGCGATCCGATTAATGGACCGGCGCAAAATCGAGCACGTTATCATTACTTCGGACCGTCCCGGAAGCAAAGCCGTCTTGGGGATGCTCCACATTGAAGACGTGATTGCCGACATGGTGCGGGAGGAGGGTTCAAACAAACATGCGAGTATGTGATCTAATGGACCGTGAGGTTATCACCTGCAATCTGGATGACAGCCTCAAGGATGTCTTGACAATGATGAAAGAGAATCGGTTCCGCACGGTGGTGGTGCAGGATGAGACCGGTGAGGTTTGGGGCCTAATATCTAGGCTGGCTGTAGTTCGGTTCTATGGAGAAAACCTGGAACAAATAAAAGCCGAGCAGGTGATGCGACCTTACAAGTTCGATGTCGATCCTCAAATGCCGATTGAAAAAGCGATCGAAATCATGAAACGAACAAAATTCGAACACCTGATTATCGTCGACCCGCACGCTGGACCTAAACGTCCGATCGGGGTTTTGGCCAACTTCAACATAGTCTGGTTTATGTCCAAGATCGAGCGAGGGCATTACGAGCAGATCTTGAAAATGCCCAGGGAATAAGCACTGGACGGAAGCCTCGAAGTGAAACCGGAAATAGTTTTGCAGGCAGTGAGCAGGCGAAATTATTCTCCATTCTTCCATCTTTCCTTTACAATAACAAACTACAAGCTTGTTTTCCCCAGCCCTTGCTCTCGCTTTCACCCGTCCCATGTACCCCATAGTGTATGGGTAGTGCTGTCGAAACTGCAGCCCT